>Ga0182013_10001423_pt1 | contig 32885 bp, 25 predicted proteins | sample 612S2MmetaG_FD_120487 | JGI IMG/M metagenome (GOLD analysis project Ga0182013, IMG submission 120487) | Permafrost microbial communities from Stordalen Mire, Sweden - 612S2M metaG | ecosystem: Environmental > Terrestrial > Soil > Wetlands > Permafrost | place: Sweden: Stordalen | collected... | reverse complement strand
TTGAAAGTGTTTCGCTTCCCGTGTTACGATAAGCGTTAAGCATGATTCAGTCGTTTGCCGACGAGGAGACGGAGGCGGTTTACCTGACCGGAAAAAGCCGGAGATGGGGCAACATCGCGCGGGTTGCGGCGCGACGACTGCAAGCATTGGATTTTGCAAGTGCGATTGACGATTTGCTAAATCCGCCCAGCAACCGGTTGGAGAAGCTGAAGGGCGACTGGAAAGGCTGGTGGAGCGTCCGGATTAATGATCGGTACCGGGTGTGTTTCCGCTGGGATGGGAAAGACGCCTGGGATGTGGGAATTGTTGATTATCACTAAGGAGAGCAGCGATGAGCGTTCCGCGTAAACACGAGCAGCGGGGGGTGCCGATCCATCCCGGCGAGTTCTTGCGTGAGGATTTTCTTGTACCGCTGGGACTTTCGGCCAATGCATTGGCCCTTGCCTTGCGTGTGCCGGTTACGCGCATCTCCGAAATCTTGCGGGAGCGCCGGGGGATTACGGCGGATACGGCGCTACGTCTGGCGCGGTACTTCGGGACAACGCCGGATTTCTGGATGAAGATGCAGATGTCGTACGATCTGACGTTGGCAAGCCGGGAAGTAACGGCACGGATTGAGGTCGAGATTTTTCCCGCTCCCAGAACGAAGAGCGGCGAGTTGAAGGCGCGGCAGACTGCTTAACGAGGAAACGGATTCACACACACTATGCCCACGACCGCGAACAAAGATTATTACGCGATGCTTGGCATCAAGAAGACGGCTACGCCGGAGGAGATTCGCAAGGCGTTCAGGAAAGCTGCGCGGAAGTTTCATCCGGACGTGAATCCGAACGACAAGCGGGCGGAGGAGAAGTTCAAGGAAATCTCCGAGGCCAATGACGTATTGAGCGACGAGAAGAAGCGGAAGATTTACGACCAGGTAGGATTCTATTCCGACCAGATCGACCCGGCGCAGGCCGAGGCGTACGCGCGCCAACAGAGCGCCGGGGGGCGTCCGCCGGTAGATTTCGGGGGCTTCGACTTTTCCGGATTTCAGGGCGACGGGGGCGCGCAGGCGGGGGCGGGGTCACAGAACTGGGGCAGCTTCAAGGACATTTTTTCAGGAATTTTTTCGGGAGCGCAGCACCCGCAGCAGGCGCGCGGGCCGCAGCCGGGCAGCGATCTGGAATACCAGGCGACGGTGGACTTCTGGGCTTCGATTCGGGGCGGACAGGCGCGGATCCAGGTAAACCGGCAGGAGACCTGCCCGACATGCCACGGGGAGGCGCATACCGGCGCGGTGGTGCAATGCCCGGAGTGCAACGGGACGGGCCAGGTGACGCAGATGGGCGGGAGGATGAAGTTCTCCATTGCCTGTCCGCGCTGCAACGGCACGGGGCGCACATCGAACACCTGCGCGACCTGCCACGGGGAAGGCACGGTGAGCCGGTCGGAGTCGGTGGAATTCCGCATCAAGGTGGGGACGCGCGACGGGCAGCGAATCCGGCTGCAGGGCAAGGGCAACGCGGGCGTGAACGGCGGGCCGGCCGGGGACCTGTTCCTGATTGTTCGGACCGGCACGCACCCGGTGTTTGCGCGGGCGGGCGATGATATCCAACTGACAGTGCCGGTGACGATTGCCGAGGCATCTCTGGGCGCCAAGGTGGAGGTGCCGACGATCGATGGGCGGGCGCAGTTGAAGATTCCGCCGGGCACGCAGAGCGGGCAAAAGCTGCGCATGCGGGAGCGGGGCGTGGAAAGCGCGGTTCATCCCGGGCAGCGGGGCGACCAGATTGTGACCGTGGAGGTGGTGGTGCCGCATTTGAACGACGAGCGCAGCAAGGAGATCATGCGTGAGCTGGCGAAGCTGAATCCGAAGGATCCGCGGGCGGCGCTGCTGGAAAAGGCAGGGAATAGGGAATAGGGACGTGGTGCAGATTATTTTGGTGGATTGATGAAGGCAAAACGTAAATCGAAGGGCGCGTACATGATTTCGGCGGTAGCCGAGATGTACGAGATCCATCCGCAGACGCTGCGGCTGTATGAGCGCGAGGGGCTGCTGCAGCCGTCGCGGACGGACGGCAACACGCGGCTCTATACGGATGAGGATCTGGAGCGGCTGGAGTTCATTCTGAACCTGGCGCGCGACCTAGGGGTGAACATCGCCGGGATCGCCATCATCCTGCAGATGCGGGAGCGGATGGAGGAGATGAACCGGCAGATGCAGAGCTTTGTGGAGTACGTGCGCACGGAGATGCTGGCGCGGTTCCAGCAGTCGGCTCCGGGCGCGACGGGAGCGATTGTGCCCATTCGGCGGCCGGCGGTGACGGCGCGGCCTCCGGCGCGCAAGCCGTAGCTTTATCTGGCGCCGGCCATTTCCGGTGTGATCCGCTGCCCAGCCCTAGATGAAGAAACCGGGATGAAGAAACCATGAAAATTGCAAATCCGGATGCGACCGGCGGCAGGTATGCTGGAACGGTATGTCGTATGTCGTTCTAGGGTTGGCCCTGCTCGGGCTGGTTACATCCACGGTATTTGCCGGGATGGTGCTGGCGGCCGTGCCGGGCTATTTGCGAGAGAGACGCCGGGCGCTGGCTGCGCAGGCGGCGCGGCCGGGGTTTGCGCCTCCGCTTTCGCTGCTCAAGCCGGTGCATGGAGCGGAGCCGGGGCTGGAAGCTCACCTGGTCACATTTTTCGAGCAGGATTATCCGCGCTACGAGATTCTTTTTTGCGCGCGCTCGGCTGACGATGCGGGCCTTGAGACGGCACGGCGGGTGGCTGCGCGTTATCCGCAGATTGCGGCGAAGTTTCTGACGACCGGGGGCCAGCCGGATTACATCAATGCGAAAGTCGCTTCGATGGAGCGGATGGAGGCTGAGGCGGCTTACGAGATTCTGGTGGTGAGCGACAGCGACGTGCGGGTGACGCCGGATTATCTGCGCGCCGTGGCGCTTCCGTTTGCCGACGCGAGCGTGGGGGCGATGTGCTGCCCCTATCGCGGCGTGGCGGCGGAGGGCGGCTTGTGGGCGCGGCTTGAGGCGGTGGGCATGAGCGTGGAAATGACCTCGGGCGTGCTGGTGGCGCGGGCGATGGAGGGGATGCAATTCGTGCTGGGACCGACGATGGCCTTCCGGCGCGAGGCGATCCGGCGGATGGGCGGCTTTGCCCTGGCAGCCGACCACCACGACGACGACTTTGTGCTGGGCAACGAGACTTTCAAGCTGGGTCAGACAGTAGCGCTGAGCCATCATGCCATCGACCACATGGTCATCAATTCGAGATTTGCGGCTTCGATGAAGCACCAGGTGCGATGGATGAAATCGACGCGTTTTTCGCGGCCCAAGGGACACTTTGGTACGGCGCTGACGTTCAGCCTGCCGTACGGGATTGCGGGATGGGCGGCGGCGGCGTGGATGGGGCACCCGTGGTGGGGTTTGGCGCTCTTTGGATGGAGCGTAGCGACGCGGCTGGCGCTGGCGATTGCGGTGGGGCGGCTGGTGGTGGAAGACAGGAGCTGGTTTGGACTTTTTGTGCTTTACCCGATTCGCGACCTGATGGGATTCGGTTTCTGGGCGGCGAGCTATGCGGGCCGGCGAATCTCTTGGCGAGGGCGTGAGTATGAGCTGCTGCCGGGGGGAAAGATGCGGGCGGCGGAGTAGCCACCTGCGGTGGGGCAGACGCTCGCTAATCGCTCGCGCGGGCTCCCAGTGCTCGCCTATCGAATTGTTCTCTGCTTAGTTCTGGGGCGGTACTGGGGTGATTTTGGGTTGTGCGGTTGGCGGGGTCGAGGTAGGTGGTGCTGATTCCGGCGCGGCGTTGATTCCGGGGCGGATACGCACCTCGGCGCGAAACAGGTGATATTGTCCAAAGGATACGTCATCCAGGCCCTCAAAGATCGGGTCTTCCGCAAGGCCGAAGCCATGATCAAAATTCTCTCTCCAAGACGGAGACGCGGTAAAAGCTGGTTGGAGACCCAAAAACACGCTCCTCACCGGGCAGATATAGGTCGTCCCACCGATCTCGACAGGGCCGTATTTCACCATTATGTCGCCCCCGTTCATTTGGGGTCCCGAGTCATCCCAATCTATTAGCAGGCGTAAGGCGTTCGTAACACGTGGAATCGATCCATCCACCGGATTGATGGCAATCTCTCCGTGGTACTCATACGGTCCCGGCGGAATGTTCATTTCGCCTGGGCAGCGCAGGTAGTCCTGAAAAGGAAGCATTGCGGAATAGCGGAATACCGCCTGAGGCTCAGCGTTACCCTGTTCCCAGTGGCTCCAGACTACGCTGCCCTGCGCCACAATCACCGGCACTAAAGCAAGGACCTGCCCAAATTCCCCAGTGCCGCTCGACATTCCAGAATAGCCGCAATCGTTTTCCAGTCGTTTCTTGTTGTCGTCGTAGGCATCCTGGCCGTTGCGGTAGAGAACCGTGATGCTGCTTGTCCCAATGGCGGCCAGCCGCTGATATCCGGCATGTGCCAGGCTGGGGATCGCGCGGTGCAGGTCATGCGAGATCACCGTGGGCGTGCCTGCAAAGCTGATCGAAGTCTTCGTTGCATAGAAGTCTGGCAGCTTGGCAATGGTTTTATTCACATAGTCCACGGCCTTGGCCAGCAGGGCTGCTTGCGCGGCGGGGTCGGGCGCGCGACTGGAGGGAATGTCCACTGCGGGAAGATCGAGAAATGCGGATTCGTCGGCCAACGCGAGAAGCGCTTCTCGAGACTTACTGCCGGACAGTTCCTCCTCCAGACCGGTGAGTTTTGCGTCGCTGAGACGCTCCGTCAATTTCATGTCCGCGATCTGATTCGCCAGCTTCCCATCCTTCTCGCCATGAGACGCAGAGAGGAACTGCTCCAACTGCTCCACTGTGACCATTTGTGTGGTGGCTGGTTTCGTCGCGAGTATTGGCGGGACGGTCAGCGCTAGCAGGACCAGGATCGTGAGATTCCGCATTGCATCGACCTTTCGTCGAGCGGCGGTCTCATGTTAAGCGGATTCGGTGGGCGTGTAAACTCTTCGCTGCGCCCGGTGGTGTCGTAGATTGCTTTGAAGAGTCGCTCAGGGGCTAGGGAGAGTGTGTGAGAACGTTCTTTCGGGGCTTGAGAGGAGTCCGTTTTTACTCAAAGGCGGCAAGTTAGGGCCCGCTTCGCGGGCATGGCGAGTTAGCAAGTTGGCGCAGGAACGAGTTCTCGCGCAGGCGGTAAAGCCCGTCCGTTCTCTTGATGCTTTTGCGGCACGATTGAAGTCGTGCCCTGTTACAAAGCTCTAAAGCCCATCCGTTCTCTTGATGCTTTTGCGGGCCCTGGAGAGAGAAAGAGCAACCGCAGATCCTTCGACTGCGCTGCGCTTCGCTCAGGATGACAGGGCTTTGGGAGGGACGCTTCCTGGGCCGGGTCAGTGCAGAATTGGTTGTGTGAAGCTACTGCAGCGGGCGGTCGGTGTAGAGCTCTTTGTCGGCGAGGGATTTGGCTTCGTAGAGGCGGCCGGCTAGCAGTTGCTCCACCTTTTCGCGGTTGGTGTATTCGGCAAGAATCCACTTGCGGTCGCCGGCGCCCCAGAGCTGCAGGAGCTCGTCTTCGCTGATGTCGATTCTGGGAGCGTCGGGGTAGCAGGAGCCCCACAGCAGCGCCGATCCTTCGCCATGCTGGCCGCAGCGCTGGGTCACGATGAGGGCCAGCGGATTCTTGAGAAAATTGTGCGTGTAGAAGATGACCGACGAGCCGTCGGACTCGTCGCCGTAGATGATAAAGGTGTCGTTGGGCGAGCCTTTGGCAATGATGATGTCGGCAAGTTGCTTGGAGCTGAGCATGGGCTCGAAGCGCGCGAAGGCGATGTGCGCGGCGATGAGGAAGACGGTCATGGTGAGGGCTATGCTGACGGTGGAGGCGATGTGCTTCTTTTTGAGCCGCAGCAGCCATCCGGCGATGGGTCCGATGAGCAGGGCGATAGCGGCGAGGGCCGCGGGCAGGCGCAGCGCGGCAAACGAGGGGCCGGTGAGATCGAAGAGGTGGGACATCGACAGCGTGTAGTGGCCCACCGCGCGATGAGCGAGCAGGGTTCCAATGTCGGCGACGAAAGGCAGGTTGCGGGCTTGCCAGAGTCCCCATGCGAGCGCGGAGGCGGAGAGCACGCCAATGACGGCGAAGACAGCTTGGGCGCCGGTGAGCCAGGCGGTGGAGAGCAGGGGCTTGCCGCCGGGCTGGCCGTCAACAAGGCCGCGATCTTCCTCGATACCGGCGACCACGGCGGCGATGAGGATGAACATGGGCGGCCAAACCGGGAAGGTGTAGTACTCCTGGTTGGTGGAGACGGAGAAAAACAGCAGCGAGAAGGCTGAAAACAGGCTGAGCAGCCAGATGGTGCGGATGCGGAACTTGAGCCGCGCCACGTAGCTGGCCACATCTTCGCGGATGGCGTTGTCGAGGTAAAAGTCGACGGTCTGCCCGGCGTTGCGGTGGAGGTGCTGGAGCCACCTGTGGCGGGTCTTCCAGGCGATGGCAAAGGCCGCGGGCAGGAAGAGGCTCCAGGGGAAGGTCCAGGCGAGCTGGCCCAGCCAGTAGAGCGCCCCGGGCATCTTGTTGTAGTCGTGTGGGTAGCGCTGGCCGAAGAAGCGGAGCACGTGCTCGTTGATGAAGTAGAAGTAGAAGAAGCCGTGAACATTGCCGATGGTGGGGTGGTTGCCGAAGGGATGTCCCTGGTCGGGGTTGGCGAGTCCGCAGAGGATGTGCCAGGGAGCGGCGATGAGCAGGAACAGGACGAGCCCGGTGACGGGTTTGAGCGCGCGCCAGCGACGCCATTGGCCGGTGAGGAGCAGGTAAGGGATGGCGGCGCCGGCAAAGAAGACCGGTGCGATCAATCCCTTGGTGAGCGTGGCCAGGGCGATGCTGGCATAGATCCAGTAAATGCGCAGGGGGCGATTGTCTTCAAGGCCGGAGATGAGGGCGTAGAGGGCGATGAGCAGAAAGAAGCTGAGCTCGGCCTCGGGAATGATGAAGCGGGTGAAGAGAAACGGGCCGACGGAAGTGAGAACTCCGAGTCCGGCATAGAGGCCGGTGCGCGCGCCCCAGGCGCGGCACGCCCAGAGCCACGAGAGCCAGGTAAGGCCGAGGATGGCCAAGGTGTTGGGCAGGTGAGTGGCAAAGGTGTTTTCGCCGAATATCTTGTAGCTTGCAGCGACCACCCAGAAGGGCAGGGGAGGTTTTTCAATGTGGCGAAGGCCGTCGATTTTCGGAGTGATCAGGTCGCCGGAGTCGACCATGTGCTGGGCGAGCTGGGCGTGGCCGGCGTCGACGTCGTCCAGCAGCGGGGGCGAAAAGAGCGAGGCAAACTGCACGGCGGCAAAAATAGCCGCCAGGAGCACCCATACAGCGAGGGTGGACGGGGCTTGTTGGGGGCGATGGAATGATTGCGTATCGTTGGTCATTTTTGAGTAGGCCGTTGGGTTAATGATAGCAACTGGGCCTGCGGGTTGATTAAGGACAGCGCCGGTACCCAAAGGCAAACAACGTGAGGAGCATCCCGCAGGGGTTGAAGCTCGCGTTCATCCTCCAGCCCATACTGCGCGGCTGAAGGCGTGTCCTCTAAAGAAATAAGTTCGTAAGTTGTTGAGAAATGAGTACGGGTCCCCAGGTTCATGCCGACCCACCCATCGGACAAAAACAACGACGTCCGATGGATGGGGCACAGTTTCATTCCCCGTGGGTCGGCAACGCCGGTGGGGGAATAAGAAGAAACGAGGTTCCGATCCTTACCGGTAACAGGAAGAGCATGCCTGAAACTTGCCATCAGCCAAGCCCACCCTGCATAATTTAGACAGGTCGACAATCATAATGAGTTCAACTTGCACACAGATGGACGGCTTGGCATCGGATTCTCGGCCGGAGGCAGGAACAGAAGGAAACGTGCCGGAAAAGCTGGCACTGATCATTCCCACCCTTCGCGAGGCTGCGAATATCCGCGGCGTGCTTGAGCATACGCGCTCGGTACTCGATCCACTGGGAATCCGCTACGAATTAATCGTTGTCGATGATGACAGCGACGACGGAACCGGCGAAATTGTATCCGCAATTGCCCTCGAAGATCCGCGCGTGCGCCTGATCGTGCGAAAAGGCGCGAAAGGCGTAGCCGGGGCCACGCTACTCGGCTGGCAGAACACAGACGCGACAATCCTCGGCGAGATGGATGCGGATCTTCAGCATCCTCCTGAATTGCTGCCTGCGCTGATCTCGGCAATTCTCGAAGGCCACGACGCGGCAATCGGCAGCCGGTACGCCGAAGGCGGCAGCCTGGGTGACTGGAATCCCGCCAGAAAACTACTCTCTGCCGCAGCTTTGTGGGTGGCATTGCCCGTGCAGAGAAAGAAGATTCGGGCCAAAGACCCGACGTCGGGTTTCTTCCTGGTTCGCCGCGAATGCGTCGATCAAATCGAATTTCAGCGAACAGGCTTCAAATTGCTGCTTGACGTTTTGGTTCGCGGCCGCGTCGGCTCCATCAAAGAAGTTCCATTCGAATTCAGGAGCCGTGATCGCGGTGCAAGCAAAGCTACCTTTCAGGTGGCCTGCGAATATGCAGGACTGTTAGCCAAGCTCTATTGGGCGAGATTCGGCCTGCATCGGCGCACCCAACCCCCCGTGCGCGCCTCCCGATAGCTCACTCACCCGATTCAGCAAGCAGTCCCGTTTACCCAGCCACTGCCACCGAACCTGCAGCTTTGCCCGCGCCCTCTCTAATCCGCGCGCGCAATGTCAGAATCGCGTAGATGCCTAGAATAACCATAATCGGATCGAGCGGGCGCAAATGGTATGGCTCCGGATGTGTGAAGTAGTACATCACGGGGAAAAGAAAGAGTACGCCGCCGTAACGGATGGCCTCAAATGGCTTCTCGCGCAAGGCGGAGTATAGGCCGGCGAGGGCCAGCAGGGTGAGGCTGGTGGCGAAGAAAACGTTGGGCAGCTCGGTGGGATCTCCCGCCCGGTATGCGGGATCAAGGCTCCAGAAACCCGTCCACACGTAGACCGCGCGGCGCACAGACTTCCATATGAACAAGCCCGGATGTGCGCTGATAAATGCCTTGGCCTGTTGCATCTTGTGGTCCATGTAGGCGAGTTCGCCCATGCGGTTGTAGTCGGCCAGCTCGGCCATGTCGTGCAAGGGATGAAGATCGTCGCTGGTCTGGTCGAGGCTATGGCTGACGCCGTTGTTGCCCATCCACAGCTCCAGACCCATGTTGTCGCGCATAGGAATGAAGCGATGAAACGCCAGCGCGTTGCGGATCATCCAGGGGGAAAGCGCAGCCATCATCACCACACCGGCAACGCAACCAGGCACGAACCAGCGCTTGCCGTCGCGGGCCAGGCGCCAGCAGGCAAGCGCGAGCAGAAAGGAAACGACCACCAGCACGGAGGGCTCGGTCAGGCCCGCAAACCCGGCCAGGAGGCCAAATCCGGCCCACAGTCCGAGCCGCGGAGACTGCTCCAAATCCTGCGCCAGGTAGAGCAGGCAGCAAAGGGAAAGCAGCAGCAGGTGCGTAGACCACGCCATGGCCGCCGAAAAATAAATTCCGTAAGGGAAAATGGCCCATGCCCACCCCGACCACCGTGCCGCCCGCTCGCCAAAACTCCGCCGCGCCAGCAGGAAAATCGGAATGCAGGCCAGCGAGTTGATCAGACAGTCGAAGACATGAATGGCGAGAATCGAATGCGCGGTGTGAACGCCGAAGATACGAAAATCGAGGGCCACAATCAGAGGGTAGACCGGGGCTATCATCGCAGAACGCTGTGTGGAATCCAGCGTGCTGCCGAAGCCTCGCCCCGCCAGCAGATTCCTCGCCGTGTTGCCCGGTTCCCAGGCGTGAATATGGTTGGCATCCATCAGGTCTTCGAAATTTGGGAGTGGAATCGCGGCCAGGCGGAGCGCCAGAGCCACGAGAACCATCAGGATCAGCAGCCGGCTAGAGGCAGGCCTATCTTTGGTTTGGTTGAATGAAGCCGTCGGAGCCATCCCGTGATTTTACCATTCGTATTTCACCAGTATTTTCGTCACTCGATTACGCCGTCTCACGGTAATCCATTAAGAGTTCGTAGATTTATTTAGCCAACCGCAGCGGGGGAGTAATCAAGGGCGCAAAGCAACCCGCGAGGAGAATAACGGAAAAAAAGCACCCAGACAGCGCGGGCCGAGGGCTTTTGTTGCGGGCGATCATGCGTGTCTGTGTGGTTGGTCACGGCGATATTTGCTATCGAGACATGGATAACAACGGGGTTGAACCAACGATGGATCGCTTAGAATTGAAGAAAACTGGACTCTTTGGTTGAAGGGGCGGTGCGATGCGAGCTTTCGGTCCGGAATCTTTGATGAGACTCTCTTTTGCGCTCTGCATTGGAATAGCAACTGCGCAAGGGCTGCAGGCGGCCACGCCCGGCTTCACCATCAAGGCCGGCAACGTGAGTGTGTCTGGCCAGGGGAGCGGGACGAGCCAGTTCACGGTGACTTCGGTGGGTGGATATGCGGGCACGGTATACGTGACTTGCAGCGGCCCCGATGGCAACCTTCTTTCGGATCTGTTGCTTCCGGTTTGCGGAAGTCCGGTGGAAGAGGCGCTTCCGGCAAACGGTTCGGTGAGCGGATCAATGAGTTTCACTCCTCCGTCGTCCGTTACTTCCTCGGCGAAATTGCAAGGCGGGCCGCCGGGTCCGCCGCGTCCCATGCCGTATGTGGCGGGCGTATTGGCGGGCCTGGGTTTGCTGGGCTTGCGCATGCGGAGGATTCTCGACCGGAGACTGGCGATGGTGGCTGGAGCAATCTGCCTGGCGTCACTGGCCGGGATTGCCGGTTGCCTGGGCCGAGGCGGATTGGCCATGTCGCCGGGCACATATACGTACACCATTTCCGGGAATTCAGTTACCGTGCCTATTAGTTCGGCGAGCACGACAATTTCGGTGACGGTGAGTTGCGATTCGTGCCCGTGAGACGCGGGCTCGACGTTTGAAACCGTGCTGTGTTCCAAATATCGGTGCGGTGGCGATCGTGTATCTTGGCCGAGGGGTCACAACTTTTCGCCTGGAGCGTTTGATAAACCATCATGCCTACGTTTGCCGCTATCGATATCGGGTCCAACTCATGCAGGTTGAAGATTGCCAAAGTTGTGTCGCACCAGTTGAAGACGCTGGCGGAAGACCGCGAGGTGACGCGGCTGGGGGCGAGCGTATTCGAGTCGGGGCTGGTGTCACCGGAGGCGATGGCGCTGACGCTTCGGGCGCTGAAGCGGTTTCAGCGGGCGGTGCAGTCGCACGGGGTTGACCAGATTCGGGTGGTGGCCACTTCAGCGATGCGCGATGCGCGCAACGGCGCGGCTTTTCAGGCGTGGGTGAAGGCGGAGACCGGCTGGAACATGGAGATCATTTCCGGGCTCGAAGAAGGGCGGCTGATCCACCTGGGGGTGATCGGCGGCGAGCCGGGCGCGGGCGGCCGGGTGCTGCTGCTGGACCTGGGCGGCGGCAGCTGCGAGATTACGCTCTCAGAGCACAAGCGGATCAGGGAGACGATCAGCCTGCCGCTGGGCGCGGTGCGGCTCACGGAGCAGTTTTTGACGGCCGACCCGGCGCCCAGGGAGGGGCTGGCGCGGATGCGGCAGTTGATTCAGCGGGAACTGCGGCGGGCGCTGCGCAAGATTCAGCCGGGGAGGGTTCCGCTGGTGATTGCCACTTCAGGCACGGCGGCGGCGCTGGCCGATGCATGCGCGGCGGGGGCAAAGGCCGGAAAGTCAGCGAGTCAGCGGGTCAGCAAGTCAGCGGGTCAGCGGGCCGGGGTGGGAATTGTGCCCGCGACCGCGATTCGCAAGCTGGCCGGCAAGCTGGCCAAAATGCCGCTTCCGGAGCGCGAGGCGGTGCCGGGGATTGGACCGCGGCGGGCGGAGATTATTGTTGCCGGCACGCAGGTGTATGCGGAGCTGTTCGAGAGCTTTGGGCTGGCAGGCTTCCGCTATTCGCCATTTGGATTGCGGGACGGCATATTGGCACAGATGCTGGCGGTGCAGGACGCGCGCGCCAAGGCACACCGCGAATTTGAGCACGAGCGGTGGGAGAGCGTGCTGGCCACGGCGCGGCGTTACGGCGTTGATCCGCGGCTGGCCGAGCCGGTGCGGGGCCACGCGCTGCAACTGTTCCACGAGTTGAAGGGGCTGCACCAATTGCCGGCGGAGTATGAGAGCTGGCTGGCGGCCGCGGCAATCCTGCGCGACACGGGCAAGTTCATCAACCACCAGGGGCATCACCGGCACACGCAGTACATTGTTTCGAGCTCGGAGATTTACGGCTACACGCAACTGCAGCGGACGGTGGTTTCGGCGATCGCGCGCTATCTCGGCAAGAGCCGTCTGCAGGCCGGAGACCGGGCTTTGCGGAACATACCGCCGGAGGAACACAAGAATGTGCAGCGGGCGGTGGTGCTTTTGCGGCTGGCGGAGGCTCTGAATCAGGACCGGGCATCGGACGTGCTGCGGATGGCGGCGAAGGTGTATCCAAAGCGGATTTACCTGGAGCTGGAGCCGGGGCGGACGGGCGCGGAGCTGGAGCTGTGGTCGCTGCGCAAGGAAGCCGGCTATTTCCGCGAGGTCTTCGGGCGGGAGCTCTTTGTGACGCTGGCGTAGATGGATCGCGCCGAGCGCGGATCGATGAGCCACTGCAGGCGGGGCGGATGCTGGTCCATATCGACGCGGGCGATGGAGCCCTTGCGCATACGGATGGAAGCGCCGCCGTTGCCGGTGATCATCCGGCCCAGGAACTGAAAAAGGTTGGGATTATGGCCGACGGCGAGGACGCCTTCGCGGCCAATATATTTAGCCAGAAACGCCTGGAAATCGTTATAGCTTGCGTCGGGCGCGAGGGCGGGGCTGATCTCCACTTTGGCGTCGTAGCCGAGCTCGGTGCCCACGAACTGCGCGGTTTGGAGGGCGCGTTTCAGCGGGCTGGAGACCACCACATCCACCTGCACCTTGAGGGCGCTGAGGACGCGGGCCATCAACATGCACTGTTCCTTGCCTTCTTTGATGAGGCCGCGCTTGGCGTCGAGAAGGTGATTCTCGCGGAACACTCCGGCGTTGGCGTGGCGCATGAGGTAGAGGATCATAGCGATTGAAACCGGCGGGATAAGAGGTGCGGCCGATACTCAGGAAATCGATTTTAACATGTTTGTAACAATTGGGGGGCGGGGGGAAACTGCTCGCGGAGGCGGGAAAAGGCGTTTTCGATGGGGAAATGGGGGTGGAGATGGTGATTTCAGTGACCGGAATCAGTTGGCGGACCAGAGTTCGCTGACCAGGAGGCCGTTGAGCCAGGTGCGCCGCTTTTGGAGGGTGAAACCCGATTCGCGAAGGGCGGCGGGGTGGTCGGGGAGGATGCGGACCCTGAGTCCGGTGAGCAGGCCAAAGGCACGGTAGAGGGCGGAGACGATGGGGCCGGCTACAAGGCGGCCGAAGCGGGAATGGGGGACCGAGAACTCCGAAACGAGCCATTGGGCCGAGGGAGCGACGGAGGCGTGCAGCGTGGCCGCGAGGGCGCGAACCTCCTGGGTGGTGAGGCAGTCGAGGAAAAAGTGAGTGGTGATGAGGTCGCAGGGCGCGGCGCCGGTCGGGGTGGAGGGTTGCCAGTACCGGGCGTCGGCGCAATGGATGAAGAGGCGCGCGGCATTGGGTCCGGCGCGGCGGACCTGGGAGCGGAGCATGGCGGGGCTGGCGTCGACGGCGTCGATGCGGATGGCCGGGCAGTCGGCGAGGAGGCGGGCGGTGAAGCGGCCATCGCCGTCGCCGAGGACCAGGGCGCGGCGGCTATTTGCGATGCCGCCGAGAAAGGCGGAGCGGCAGCGCTGGAGCCAGGGGCCGAAGGTGAGGTATTCCATCCAGCGATAGAGGCGGGCGAGGCGGTCGAAATCCGGCGGTGGCGCTCCGCGCTCTCGCGTTTTGGTGGAGAACGAGTCGAGAATGGCGGTCATCGCGGAATCCACGCGAGCGGGACGAGCAGGGCGGGAGTGAGCAGGACGAGGTCGGCGGCGGCGCGAAGAGTGACCGGGCTGAGTTGGCCGCGGTGATGGTCGAGCATGGCCAGCAGCAGGGCGCTGATGGCTCCGGCGGCGAGAATCGCGGCGGCGCGTGGCTGGGGTGAGAAAAGCAGAACTGCCAACAGGAGGCCGGCGAGGCTCATTACGATTCCTTGCGCAGGGATTGAGGATGAGGCGGCGTGGTTGGCCCGGGATTCGCCGCTGGGCTCCCAGGCGTCGATGGCGTGGCAATTCAGCGAGGCCAGCGCGGCGAAGAAGACTGGGGGGCCCAAGAGAGGCCAAAGCGGGGCGTGGTGGAATGCGCGGAGCGCGCCCATGGTGGGCAGGACGCAGCCGCCGGTGAAGAGCAGGCCCACCAGCAGTTCCTTGGTGAGGATGGGCGGCAGGAAGGGGCGCTGGCGGTGGGTGGAGTGGACGCGGGCGAAGTAAGCGAGGGAAGCGGCGGCCAGGATGGAATTGCGCTCGCGCGCGAGCGGCGGCATGAGAGCGAGAATCATCCAGGCGACGGCGCAGGCGGCGGCCGCGGCAAGAGGCGCAAGAATGCGGCGATGACGCCAGTGGAAGCGATGGCGCTCGAGGAGGCGGTGGAAACGAGAATCGAGCAAGGCGGAGCGGGCGTCGAGAAGACGGTCAAAGACGTAGACGGCAAAGACCGCGAGGGCCAGCATGAAGGGAAGCCATGGGGGCAGGCGAACTCCCGCGGCCCAGGCAAAGGCGAGCGACCAGACGACGGCGACGGTGGGCGCGTCAAGGCTGGCGAGGTGCCAGAGGGCGAACGGGCGGGGGGCGCTGATGGGACGGATGTGACGTGGTGATTTGAGGGTGGTGCTTTCCCGGGTCCCAAAGGCGGGACCCGGGGCACCCAGGTTCGTGTTCTTAATCGAGACGCGGGCTTGCGATTGCGGATTGGCCAGGGGATTTGGCAATGATTCAATTCTAAAGCTGAATGAAACGGCGCGCATCACTCGATTGCTTATCAGTATGTTGTCGAGCGGAATCACGCCGCAGGCGTCTGTGTGGATAGAAGCAGCCATGGAGACAATCGAGGGATGGGGCCTGGCGCGCTTCGCACTTACAACTTTGAGAGGCGAGTGATGATTGAGAATGGTGGCGCGACGGGAAGGCGGGCTTATTGTGTCCGCATGTTAGCTGGACTTAGCCTGGGCTTGATGATGTGTGCAGCGGGGGTAAGTGCGCAGACGAAGGATACGGAACAAAAGCCTGCCGATGCGAAATACGAATACGGAAACTATCAGACCTTTTATCTTACCGACCCGCCTGAGGCGCGCGTGGCTAACGATATTCAGACGGACCTGCGCAATATGGTTCCCAAGGCAAGGATTTATTACGAAGCATCGCGGAATGCGATCTCCGTTCGCGGCAGCGCCGACGACATCCAACTGGCGCAGAAGGTTCTGGCGGAAATCGATGCGCCAAGGAAGACCTGCCGGCTCACTTACACGATTACCGATACGGACAATGGCAAGCGGGTGGGGACGAAGAGTTTCGCCCTGATTGTGACGCATGGAGAGAAGACGGTTCTCAAGCAGGGCATCAAGGTGCCGATCGTGACCGGGATGGCCGATAAAGAAAGTTCAGGCCAGGAGTCCCAAGTGCAGTATGAGGACGTGGGGCTGGAGATCGAAGCGTCGCTGGACGGCGTGAAGTTGAGTACGCGGGTGGTGCAGTCGAGCCTGGCGGATGAGAAGCCGGGCGTGAGCGCGAAGGATCCTGTGTTTCGGCAGACGGTTCTGGATTTGGTGGCTACGCTCGAGCCGGGCAAGCCGCTGGTGCTGGGATCGATCGATGTAGCGGGGAGCACGCGGCACGAGGAGATTGCGGTGGTTTCGGAGGTGGTGCAGTAGGGGCGTTTCCCAGATCTCAAAAACGAGACCTGGGGCACCCGGCTTGGGTTCGTGGTATCCCACCCATGCCGCGAAGAAACTGCGGCATGGATGGGGCACTCGGATTTGTGGCTGGATGGAGAGAGGTGGGTTGGGGGTTATGCTCTCCCAGGTCCCCAAGTGCGAGGGACCTGGGGCACCCGGTTTCTTTATTTGAGAATTATGGAGATCTTCAGTCGGCGGCGGTGGCTCGCTTTTGACGGGCCCTGGAGATGGATTTGACGGCAGGGGGTTTGGGGGCGCTGGGTTTGGGGGCGCTGGGATTGGGGAGGCTGGGTTTGGGGATGGCGTCCAAATCCACTTTGCCTTCGGCGAGCTGGATGAGGAAGTCCTGGCTGGCGAAGGGTGGGGCATCTTTGAAAAGCTTGCTGGAGCGGATGTAGCTGCCGTCGCCCTGCTGGAGGCGAGCTTTGACGGTGTCGGCGAGATAGGCGGGCAGAATTTCGTCGTGGATGCGGGCGCGGGCCGCAGGGTCGCGGACCGGGAAGGCGACTTCGCAGCGTTCGAAGAGGTTGCGGGGCATCCAGTCGGCCGAGCCGAGGTAGATTTCGTCGTCGCCGCCGTTGGCGAAGTGGAAGATGCGGGAGTGCTCGAGGAAACGGCCGACGATGGAGCGGACGCGGATGTTCTCAGACAGGCGCTTAACGCCGGGGCGGAGGATGGAGAGGCCGCGGACGATGAGGTCGATTTCGACGCCGGATTGCGAGGCCTGGTAGAGGGCTTCAATGACGGAGGGCTCGAGCAGGGCGTTCATCTTGGCGATGATGTGAGCGGGACGGCCGGCCTGGGCGTGTTCTGACTCGCGGCGGATGAGGCGAAGGAAGCTTTCAGCCATGGTGAGCGGGGCGACCAGCAGCGGGCTGTAGTCGTCGATTTCGGCGTGGGCGGTGAGGTAGTTGAAGACCATGTGGACGCGCTCGGTGATCTGCGGATCGCTGGTAAGCAGGCTCAGGTCGGTGTAGAAGCGGGCGGTGACGGGGTTGTAATTGCCGGTGCCGAGGTGGCAGTAGCGGCGGGTCTGGCCGTCCTCGTCGCGGCGGACGAGCATGGCCAGCTTGCAATGAGTTTTGAGGCCGACGACGCCGTGGAAGACCTGGACGCCGGCGTCTTCCATGCTGCGCGCCCAGGTGATGTTGGAAGCCTCGTCGAAGCGGGCCATGAGCTCGACGACCAGCGTGGCTTCCTTGCTGGCGCCGGCCTCAGTGAGGGCCTGAAAGACGGGCGAGTCGTGGCTGGTGCGGTAGAGGGTCTGCTTCATGGTGACGACGAGGGGATCGTGCGCGCCCTGCTGGATGAAATCGACCACCGGATCGTAAGCGTCGTAGGGGTGGTGGAGCAGGATGTCGCGGTGGCGCAGCTCGTCGAATATGCCGGTGGCCTTGCGGCTGAGCACCAGCGCCTTGGGCGTGAAGGGCTGGAATTTGAGGTCGGGGCGCTTCACATCGCCGTAAAAGAACATGACGCGGGAGAGGTTGACGGGGCCTTCGCCGCGGAAGACCTGGTCTTCGTCGAGCTCGAAGTTGACGCGCAGGCGCTCGATGATTTCAGGATCTGCGCCGGTCTCGATTTCAAGGCGGACGGCGTCGCCTTTGCGGCGATTGTGGAGCTCGACGCGGATGGTTTCGAGCAGGGAACGCGCCTCCTCCTCTTCGAAGTAGAGGTTGGAGTTGCGGGTGACGCGGAAAGAGGCGTGTGCGAGCACCTCATAGCCGCGATACATGCCGGCGAGATGCTGGGCGATGAGGTCCTGGAGGAGCAGGTAATCGTTGTGAGTTTCGGTGGAGGGCAGGCGGACGAAGCGGGGCAGAGCGCGGGGGACGGTGACCACGCCGAGCACCTGGGGCCCGGAGCTGCGGCGCTTGGCGCGGAGCAGGAGCGCGAGGCAGAGAGCCTTGTTGAGCACGCGGGGAAAGGGATGGGCGGGGTCGATGGAGATGGGGGTGAGGAGGGGATCGACTTCGCGCTGGAAATAGTCGCGGGCGTAGGTGCGGGCATGTTCGCCGAGCTCGTCCCACTCGAGCAGGCGAACGCCGTGGCGGCGCAACTCGGGGAGCAGGTGGTCATTCCAGCAGCGGTATTGCGCGGCGACAAACTCGTGAATGTCGGCGGTGAGGCGGGCAAGGGATTCGTCGGGGCGCAGGCCGTCGTAGCCGGGCTCGCGGTAGCCGTCTTCAATGCGCTGCATGAGGCCGGCCTGGCGGATTTCGACGTATTCGTCGAGGTTTGAGCCGGTAATAGCGAGGAACTTGACGCGTTCGAGCAGGGGATTGGCGGGGTCTTCCGCTTCTTCAAGGACGCGCCGGTTGAACTGCATCCAGGAGTGGTCCCGGCCGTTAAAGAGCTTCAATTTCCGCGTAGTTCTGGCCATCTTCTTGTCCGTGTGCCGTGTTGGCAGTCTACAGCGTTTTGGCGGGAAACGGGAGACAAAGGGTGTTGTTTCAAGCGAAACGCGGCCAATAGGAAGGTCATACAGGATGGGGGTGGGAGTGGATGTCAAGGGTTGGCAAAAAGGGCGGGCCGTTGCCCGGTTGAGGCGCGAGCACTTGGATTGAGGGTAAGGATGGGTTCTCTGGGTCTTCGAGTGGAGTCCCCGGGGATTCGATACACTAGATTTAGGAACCAGACTGCGTTTCGATGCATCCATTCATGTAACAGCCATTTTTCAGGCGAGAGGAATCGCCCAGAGTTGAGCAAGGGTTGAATTTGCCGAAGCAAACCATGATGAGCGCGACTTCGAAGAGCGCGATTTCGAAGAGCGGAATTTGTCCCGGAGCGGCGGGGCTTCTATTTTGTTTGGCGGTGCTGGCTCCGGGAGGAGCGGCGGGTCAAACGACTCCCCCGGTAGCGGCGCCGCAGGCAGCGGCTCCGACTGCAAGCTCGTTTCAGGGCAGCGTGGTGAAGGGCGAGGTATCGGCTCAGGCGATCGGGTTGTCGCTTGATGATGCGATCCAGAGGGGATTGAATACGAACCTGGGGATCATCCTGAGCGGGACACAAACGGCGACGGCCAGGGCGGAGCGGCTGAGCCAACTGCAATCGCTGCTGCCATCGATCGATTTCAATGCCCGGGAATCGGTGCAGCAGGTGGATTTGCCGGCGGAAGGGCTGAAGTTGCCGAATTTTCCGACGATTATCGGGCCGTTTGGCTATACGGATGTGCGGGCTTCGCTGAGCTGGTCTCTGGTGGATGTGGCTTCGCTGCGGAATTACATGGCGGCGCGGCACAACTTTGCGGCGGCGCAGTTGTCGGCCGAGGATGCGCGCGACATGGTGGTGCTGACGGTGGGCAATGCGTACCTGCTGGTGCTGGCCGATGAGACGGAAGTGAGCAGCGTGGAAGCGCAGGTGGACACATCGAAGGTCTCGTTGGACCAGGCGGCGGACAACCACCAGGCGGGAACGGCTCCGCTGCTGGATGAGCTGCGGGCGCGGGTGGATTACCAGCAAGAGGAACAGAAGCTGATTGTGGCCCGGAACGCGCTGGAGAAGGACAAACTGGCTTTGGCGCGGACGATCGGGCTGCCGCTGGCGCAGAGTTTTACGCTGACCGACCAGGCGCCTTATGCGGCCTTTGACGCGCTGGATGCGGATGGGTTGATCGCGCAGGCGCGCGCCAACCGCAAAGACCTGGCGGCGCTGGTGGAGCAGGCCAAGGCGGCGGAGGACCAGCGCAAGGCAGCCACGGCCGACCGGTTGCCGGTGTTGAAGGCCAATGCCGATTATGGCGACATTGGGACCACGCTGAGCCACTCGCACGGGACCGTGGACGCGACGGGAACGGTGAGCGTGCCGGTGTTCAAGGAATTCGCGCTGCGCGGTGAGGCGGAGCAGGCGCAGGCGCAACTGGATACGGCGAAGGCGCAACTGAGCGACAAGAATGCGCAGGTGGACGCGGATGTGCGCGACGCGCTGCTGGACATTGCCTCGGCGCAGAAACAGGTTGAAGTTGCCCGTTCCAGCGTGGAACTGTCGAACGAGGCTCTGAAGGAAGCGCAGGAGCGGTACGCCAATGGGGTAAGCGACAACCTGGCGGTGAGCCAGGCGCAGCAATCGGTAGCGCAGGCCAACGATGAATACGTGGCCAGCCTTTACCGGCACAACGTGGCGAAGCTGAGTTTGGCGCGCGCGCTGGGAGCCGGGCAGAGTTACAAGAACTATGTAGGAGGGAAGTAAACGTGGCGGAAAGCTATACAACACCGGAGCCAGCCGAACCGGCCGTAGACACAGAGATTGCGCCGCCGTCGCGCCGCCGGGGCTTGATATTGGTCATCGTTGCGCTTGTAGCCGTGATTGCAATTGTAATCTGGTGGCGGTCGACGTATAGCGAGGACACGGACGACGCGCAGGTGAACGGGCACCTGATCCAGATAAGCGCGCGGGTCGCCGGGCAGGTTGCGAAGGTGGATGTTGAAGAGAACCAGGTGGTGAAACAGGGCGACCCGATTGCGGAACTTGATCCGCGGGATTACCAGGTCGCGGTGGAGAACGCGCAGGCCGCGCTGGACAGCGCCGAGGCGGCGGCGGCGGCGGCGAACGTGAATGTCCCGATCACGAGCATCAATACGGGCAGCAACCTGAGCTCGGCAAACGCGGATGTAAGCGGGACGGTGGCCTCAGTGGCGCAGGCCGAGCAGCAGTTGGAGTCGGCGCACGCGAAGGTGGCGCAGGCGCAGGCGAATTATGTGAAGGCGCAGGCCGATCTGGAGCGGTACAAGCCGCTGGTTGAGAAGGATGTGATCAGCAAGCAGCAGTTTGACGCGGCGGTAGCGTCGGCCGACGCATCAAAAGCCGCGGTGGCGGATGCGCTTGCAAACGAACAGGCAGCGGCCGACGGAGTTAAAGTGGCTCGCGATCACCAGGCGCAGGCCCAGGCCATGCAGAAATACGCTCAGACCGGGCCGCAACAGGTGGCCGCGCAGAGCGCCAAGGCCCGGCAGGCGGAGGCGCAGGTGGAACAGGCGCAGGCCGCGCTCGATGCAGCCAAGCTGAACCTGAGCTACACGAAGATCGTGGCTCCGGAGGCGGGGATTATCACGCGCAAGAGCGTGGAAGTGGAGCAGAACGTTGCACCGGGCCAGAACCTGCTGACACTGGTGTCGCTGGAGGGCTTGTGGATCACCGCGAATTTCAAGGAAACGCAACTGCAGCACATGGTGGCAGGGCAGAATGTCCAGATTCATGTGGACTCGACGGGCAAAAACTATAGCGGCAAGGTGACGCAGATCGGCGGCGCAACAGGGTCGGTGCTGTCGCTGTTTCCGCCGGAGAATGCGACCGGCAACTACGTGAAGGTGGTGCAGCGGATTCCGGTGCGCATCGACTTCAAGGATTTGAAGGACGAGGATCCGAGGCAGGAATTGCGGCCGGGATTGTCGGTGGAGCCTAAGGTTTGGGTGAAGTAGTAGGACAGTGATCAGTGATCAGTGGTCAGTGATCAGTATTTGCCCCCGGCTTCGGTAATTGAGGCTGGGGGTTTTGCTTTTGGGGTCGAGACGAGAGATGGTGATCGCAGGCGTCAAAAGCGAGATCTCAACTCCGCGGACTAAGGTATGTCAGTGGGGACCCCGCGCATGGGGCACGCGGCTCTGGGTGACGGCGGCACAGTTTAGACTGATTGCAAGACAGCGATGAAAGATTCGATACACGTTTCGAAGGAAAATTACCTGAAGGCGATCCTGGAGGCTGAGGCTGAAGGGCACCAGGTGATTCCGGCGCTGCTGGCGCACTGGCTGGAGGTTTCAGCGCCGGCGGTGACGATGGCGCTGAAGCGCCTGAAGCGGGACGGCTGCGTTGAGGTGGGTGCGGACGGGATTGTGCGGCTGACGGCGGCGGGGCGCGAGACGGCTTACCGCACGGCGCTGCGGCACCACCTGATTGAGCGCATGCTGAGCGAGCTGTTCGGGATGGAATGGCACGAGATCCACGAGGAGGCGGAACGGCTTGAGCACGCGGTTTCGCCGGCTTTCGAGGCGAAACTCAGGGAGCGGCTGGGCGAGGGCGGCGCGTGTCCGCATGGGAACGCGGTATTGCCGGAGCGCCCGGAAGAGCGCAAGAGGCGAGGGGAGACGCGGCTTTCAGAGGCCACGGAGGGTGAACGCTACACGGTATCCAGCCTGCAGGAGCGCGATCCGCGATTGCTGCTGTTTCTGCACAGTGCCGGCATTGGGCCCGGGCAGAGCTTGCGGGTGGTGAGCCAGAATTACGACCAAACCGTTTCAATTGAGCTGGATGCGAGGAAGTCGATTTTGGGTCGTCCGGCGGCGGAGGCGGTATGGCTGCGACCGTGGAATTCGTCGTAATTTAACATAATAAAATAAGTTAACCATAATTAATAACCTGTGGCATACTTGAGTTGAGGAGTCGTCGACACCTCCACCCCAGAGCTATGCCGTCAGAAACGATATCCCGGTCAACGCTCACCGAGCCTTCGCTGCCGGAGGTTCACTCGAGCGTGAGCTTGTCGCGTTCGCATATTCCGTGGAGGCGGCTGCTGGGCTTTCTGGGGCCGGGATTCCTGATCTCAGTGGGCTACATGGACCCCGGCAACTGGGCCACGGACATTGCGGGCGGCTCGCGGTTCGGGTACACGCTGCTGTTTGTCATCATGGCTTCAAACCTGATGGCGATTCTGCTGCAGAGCCTGTCGCTCAAACTGGGAATCGCGACGGAGCGGGACCTGGCGCAGCTTTGCCGCGAGGCTTACGGGCGCAAGGTGAGCTTTGCGCTGTGGATCTTTGCGGAGATTGCGATTGCGGCCTGCGACCTGGCCGAAGTGATCGGATCGGCCATCGCGCTCGAGCTGCTGTTTCACATTCCGCTGTTTTACGGGGTGCTGATTACCAGTCTCGATGTGCTGCTGATCCTGCTGCTGCAGCGCTGGGGGTTCCGGTATGTTGAGGCGCTGGTGATCGCGCTGATCGGAATTATCATCGCCATGTTCGGCGTGCAGATGTTTTTATCGCGGCCGGAGTATTTGCCGATTCTGCACAATCTTTTCATTCCATCGCGGGCCATTGTCACCGATCCCCTGATGCTGTACATCGCGATCGGAATTCTGGGCGCAACGGTGATGCCGCACAATCTTTATCTGCATTCCTCGATAGTGCAGAGCCGGCGCTACAAGCGGACGCCGGAGGGCAAGCGCGAGGCGGTGTGGATGGCGAACATCGATTCGGCGCTGGCGCTCTCGATCGCGCTGTTTGTGAATGCGGCGATCCTGGTGATGGCGGCGGCAGTGTTCCATCGCAGCGGGCACTACGAGGTTGCGGCGATCCAGGACGCGTTCAAACTGCTCAGCCCGCTGGTGGGCGCGGCCGGCGCGAGCACGCTGTTTGCGATTGCGCTGCTGGCCTCGGGTCAGAACTCCTCGATTACCGGGACGCTGGCCGGCCAGGTGGTGATGGAGGGGTTCATCCACATCCGTCTGGCTCCGTGGCTGCGGCGGCTGATTACGCGCTCGCTGGCGATTATTCCCACCATCATTGTGGTTGCGGTCACCGGCGAAAGGGGAACGGAAAAACTGCTCATCCTGAGCCAGGTGATTCTGTCGTTGCAGTTGAGTTTTGCGGTGGTGCCGCTGGTGATGTTCACCGGCAGCCGGAGGCGGATGGGCGAATTTGTGAACGGGCGCTGGCTGCAAGGGCTGTCGTGGTTCACTGCGGCTCTGATTGCCGGGCTGAATGCGTGGCTGTTGATCGAGACGGCAATGGGCCGCTAACTTCCCCAACTTTCCCTGGAGGTCCTAAATGCTCGACCGCAGAGATAGGCTGTCCTTCATCTTTTTTCTCTTCTTAACCATGGTTAACTCGATTGGGCTCAGCGCGCAGAGCGGGACTTCAGGTGCGATTACGGGCACGGTGCTCGACGCCACGGGCGCCGCTCTGCCTGGCGCCGAAGTGACGGCCACCGAGGTAGACACCAAGGCCGTCCGCACAGCGCAAACCGACCACGATGGCCGTTTCCTCTTCTCGCAGGTCAATCCCGGCATCTATAGCGTGGGTGTGCGCGCCTCAGGCTTCGCGAATCAGATCTCGCAGCCCATCGCCGTCGAAGTTGGCCGCACCACCGCGCTAAGCTTCAACCTTGCCGTATCTGCCATTTCGCAGACCATCGAAGTGACGGCTCAACAGACGTTGCTTACGCTTGAAAACCCGAATACCACGACTACCATCGAGGCGAAGGCCATCGAGAATCTGCCGAACGCCGGCTCGGACCTCACTTTCGTGGCCCAGTTCGCCCCGGGTGCATTGATGAACACCGCCGGCTCTTCCAACGATTCCAAGTCACCTGGGGGATTTGGCAACGTCGAGTACAACGGCCTTCCCGCAACTTCCAACGGCTACATCCTCGACGGCTACGACAGCAACGATCCCTGGCTGGGCCTCAACATCGGCCTTTCTACGAACCTCGTGATCGGACTCGATGCCGTCGACCAGGCCACGGTGAACACGAATTCCTACTCCGTCGATCAGGGCCGCTATGGCGCCTCGCAGGTGAACTACTTCACAAAATCCGGCACCAATAAACTTCATGGCGACGCATACGAGCTATGGGACGGCTCGCTCCTCAGCGCGGAAGACTACTTTCTCCACGCCAACGACACGCCGGACAACATTACTCCCAAGCCGCGCTCGAATGTGAACCACTTTGGCTACGCTTTGGGTGGGCCCATTCGAAAAGACAAGCTTTTCTTCTTTACAGCCTATGAGGGCGTCCGCATTGCGCTTCCTATCGTGACCCAGGCCGTCGTGCCATCGCCCGCCTACCAGCAGTACGTTCTCAGCCAACTCCCCGTTGGAGGAGTAGACCCCATCACCGGAATCGCACTCCCCGCCGAGCCTGCCGAGGCGCCCTTCTACCAGTCGATGTTTGCTCTCTATACCAACACAGCAGGAACCCCCATTCCCGTCAATTCCTGCCCCCTGGGTAATGGCTTAGGCTGCGCCAACCGGCGCGAGGAGTCGCTCGAAAACAGCGATCATGAAAATCTAGTGGTGGTCAAGATCGATAACACCATCAACGCCAGCAACACTGTCTGGTACCGCTTTCAATCGGACACCGGCCTGCAGGCCGCCTGGACCGATCCCATCAACATCATCTTCAACTCCTATTCTCCGCAGCCGGAGCGCACGCTGGTGGCCGGCTACACGCATATCTTCCGCTCCAATCTGGTCAACCAGTTCAATCCCGGCGCAAGCTGGTATGGCAGCATCTTTGCGCCCAACAACTTCACCCAGTCCCTGCAGACGTTTCCCATCCTGCTCGCCGCAGGCAGCAATCAAGCTCCCTTTACCACCATCGGCGGCAATAACAACGTTTATCCGCAGGGCCGGAACGTCACGCAATGGCAGGTCAACGACAACCTGGACTGGATTCGCGGCAAGCAGGAGTACCGCTTCGGCATCAACACGCGCCGCGTCGATGTGAGCGACTACGATCTGGGCGAGGGCAGCGTGCCCGCCGCGCTCTACAACGATCTGGCCGAGTTTACCTATGGCGTTGCCTACACAGAAAGCCGGACCTTCCCCATCTCGTTCAAAGAGCGAGTCGCCGTGGGCAATATCGACCTCTACGCGATGGATACCTATAAGCCCACACCCAAAGCAACGTTTATCGTTGGCGTAAGGACGACCTGGAGTACCGATCCTGCCAACAAGCAAAACCTCTTCGCGCGTCCCGCCGGATCGTTCCTCGATCTCTCGCACTCCATCAACCAGCCGCTCGACCATGCCATTCAGACCGGGGTGAGCAGTCTGTTTCCCTCCACGCCTGTTCTGGTTTGGCAGCCGCGCATCTCGCTTGCTTACCAGGTCAGGACGGGAACTGTGGTCCATCTCGGCTTCGGCGTCTTCAACGACATCATTCCTGCCCAGATTGCCGACCTCGCTGCTACCAACGCTCCCTACGCGCCCACCTTTGTCGGCGGCATCGGCGGCCAAGTGGGCGGCCTCGCCATTGCGCCCGGCGTCCCAAACAGCGCGGCCGACGCAGCCTCCGCTGCCAACCAACAGTTTCAGGCGCTCTTCAGCGCCGGTGGTTCGCCTTGCGCCGGAATTGTCCCTGGTGCGCCGACATGCCCTCTCGCGGTCAGCCTCAATACCTTCCCAACCGGCACACTCAAGACACCGTATTACTACCAGTACAACTTTGGCATTGAGCAGAAGCTGAGTGGGCGCGGCGCTGTCCGCATTGGTTATGTCGGCACCCGCGGACTCCACGAGCCGTTCCAGGTGGGCCTCAACGGCTACCAGACCGTTTGCGCCGGATGCTTTGCGCCTTACCCCTATGCGCAACCCCTCGATCAGCGATTAGGCAGCGTCAACGAATTCCGCACCGACGCCACCAGCAATTACAACGGCCTGCAGACCAGCCTCACAGAGCAGTTCCACTCCCTCACTCTCAACGCGAACTACACCTTCAGTCATTGCCTCGACGAAGTCTCAAACGGCGGCTTGCTTCCCTTTTCCACCCAGGGCATTCTCACGCCGCTGCCCGGCGAGCTGAGCCGCCAATACAGCAACTGCGATTACGATGTTCGCCAAAACCTATCCGCATACGGCATTTATCAGATTCCTTTTGCGTCCAAGCATCTTCTGTTGCGCGCCCTCTTCAAAAACTGGTCATTTTCCGAGACCGCCTTCCTGCATTCCGGCCTTCCGTTCTCTGTCCTCAGTCAGCCTTACACGGCCAACGGCAACGGCGTCTTCCAGGCCAATGGGCCGCAGTTTGCCAGCCGCGTTTCCGGCCAGCCGCTTTATCAAAAGTCCCCGGTCGCCGGAGTCACAGTCGCCGGAACCAGGCAATGGCTCAATCCCAACGCGTTTGTCTCCGTGATCGATCCCACCACCGGCGACTGCACTGGTGTCGCCCCTGGTGAGCCCGACACGCCCGCCAACTGCCAGTTTGGCGACGCAGGCCGCAACTCTGTGCGCGGCCCGCACTTCACTGACTCCGACATCTACGTCTCGCGCAGGTTCCCCATCTGGGAGCAGCTCACGCTGCGCTTCGATGTGCAGATGTTCAACGTCTTTAACCATCCAAACTTCGCATTGCCAAGCAGTGTGGAGGCCGGCGTGCCCGGCAAATACATTCCGCCCGAATTTGGAACCCTGCAAGGCGCCATCTCACCGCCAACCGGCCTCTTAGGCGTAGGATTGGGCGGAGACAGTTCTCCGCGTATGATTGCATTTCAGGCGCGAGTGGAGTTCTGACCTCCGGCGCGAAGACGCGCAAGACGCTTCGGGCGGAGCCGGCCGGATCAAGGCAACGTAACCGTTAAATTTGGATTCACACGAAGAGGTTACCGCCAGTGAGTCGGGCGGCCAGCGATGTTATTGCCACAAGGGGCCCTAAGTGGTTCAATGGCAATAGTTCCCCCAGTCCCGGATCTCCGACACTGTGAGAATGGGGTGCTTGTCGATGAAGGATGAGAAGCGGCCAGGGCCGAAGGAAAATGCTGGGGAAGTGAGCCCTCAGGAGCAGGAAGGCGAAGCCAAGAACCCGTACGGGTTCCTGCCATACGCGGAGAGACCGTTCCAGGAGGAGCTTTACGCTTACCGCGCGGAGATGATTCCAGCGGAGCCGGAGCCTGATCCTGTGGTGGAGAAGGCCAAGCCCAAACCAATTCCACCGAGCACCTTTGTCTTCACGGGCGCCGGAGTTGTGTGCCTGATTCTCATCGTTCTAGCCATTCGTCAATTCGCAGGCCAGGAAGCGGCAGCTCCGTACGCCGATCTGGGATCGAGCAAGGTGGAGGCGGCGGGGCTGAGGGGACGACTGATCGCCAGATGGGTGGATAAGGCCGAGTACGAGCTTTACATCGACCCACTGACATCGAACCAGGCGGGCGGCTTTGCGGCGGTGGCCGGCAATCCGCCGCATCCGCTTTCGTTCACGATCCGGCTGAAAGATTGGCACGGCGACGAGGTTTGCCAGAAGGAAGTCCTGATTCCTTTTAATCTGCCGGTGGAGCCCGATTCAGACCAGGCGCCAACGCCGGTGCAGCAGAAGACGCTTACGGGCGACACGGTGCAGAACGTGGACGGAGGAGACGGTCAGATTGCGGAGATCGTGGTGGAGGGCGACCTGCCATGCCGGATCAAGTCGTATCGGCGGATTAGCGGCTGGGAGCTGGCCACGAATTTCCCCGTCCTCGCCGACCAGGGGGAATGGGCGGGGCGCGAGCAGGAACGGGTTGCGACCATCAGGGGGAAGGCCGCGGCGAACAGCTCCAAGTTGCCGTCTGCGCGGATTCGTCCTTTGCCTGCTCCGATCGATGGCGACGATGTGATCGTGGGCGACAACCCGACGAACGGGACGGTGCAGACCAGCGGAGGAAGGGTTTTTCTACTGGGGGGAGCCCGTGTGCGAGCTCGCGCACCAGGGTGGCAGGTTTTCCCGGCGGCCTTTCACTTCCACTGCGACAAGAATGCCTTCTGCGTTCTTACGCGGCCGGATGCGCCAACGGCGCTTCAGGCGCGGCTGATGAGGTGACGACAGGGGTCAGGGGTCAGGTTTCAAGTTTCAGGTTTGGGGTCGGGGATCAGGGGACTGAGGGGCTGGTGTGCAATCGGGTAACATGGTTGCCATGCACGTTTTGTCGGCAGCGGAGATGCAGGCCTGCGACCGCGCGACCTCAGAGCGGTTTGGAATCCCATCGATCGAGTTGATGCGCGCGGCATCCGCGGCAGTGGCGGCGTTTGCGCAGGAGCGATTTCCGCGGGCGCGGCGGGTGACCGTGCTTTGCGGCGGGGGCAATAACGGCGGCGACGGAATGATGGCGGCGCGGCTGCTGGCCGAGGCCGGGCTGGAAGTGACTGCGCTGCTGGTGGGCGGTTGTGAGGGGCTGAAGGGCGATGCCGCGGAGGCCTGGCGCGAACTGGAGAGCTCCGCGAACGGAAACATTCACTCGATCGAGACGGCTCAAGAACTGGCCGGGCACAACGCCGCGCTTGAAACCGACTTGATTGTGGACGCGCTGGTTGGGACGGGCTTCAAGCCGCCGCTGAGGGGTTTGGCGCTGGCGGCGTTGGAGTGGGTGAAGGGCAGTTCCGCGGCGATTCTGGCTGTCGATTTGCCGTCCGGCTGGCCGGCGGACGAGACGAGCGCAGTGATCGCGGGAGAAGTCTTTGCGGCGGAAGCGGTGATCACGTTCAGCGCTCCCAAACCGGCTCATGTATTTGGGCAGCTAACGCGGAAGTGGAACCAGCCGGTGGTGGTGGCTCCTATCGGATCGCCGGACGAGGCGATGGTTTCGGCGCTCAAGCTGGGATGGGCGGGATCGTCTGCCGCGCTAACGCACACGGCGCGGGCGGCGGACGCAAACAAGGGCAACTTCGGGCACGTTCTGGTAGTGGGCGGGACATTTGGGACGGCGGGCGGCAAGGCCGGCGCGCCTTCGATGACCGCGCTGGCGGCGATGAGGTCGGGAGCAGGACTGGTGACGGCCGCGGCGCCCGCGCCGGCGCTGGCAGTGGTGGCGGCGATTGCGCCGGAATTGATGACCTGGCCGCTCGAAGCGAGCGAGGCGGGCACGATCGCGGAAGGAAATCTTGGTTCCGACCGGCTGGCGGCGCTGATGGCGGGAAAAACCGTGCTGGCGATTGGGCCGGGGCTGGGGCAAAGCGCGGAGACGGCCAGGTTTGTGACAGGATTGCTTTCGTCGACGGAGATTCCGGCGGTGATTGACGCGGACGCGCTGAATATTCTTGCCACGCGGCCGGGGCTGCTGGCCGAAATCTCGCACGGCGGCAAGCGGACGCTGGTGCTGACGCCGCACCCGGGCGAGATGGCGCGGCTCCTGGGAATTACGGTGGCCGAGGTGCAGGCCAATCGGCTGGAGACGGCGCGCGGCTTTGCGGAGCGCGAGGGCGTGACGCTGGTGCTGAAGGGCGCGCGGACGCTGATTGCGCATCCCGACGGCCGAGTGGGGGTGAATACCACGGGCAATCCGGGGATGGCAAAGGGCGGGAGCGGCGACCTGCTGACCGGGGTGATTGCGGGTTTGCTGGCGCAGCACGCTGACGATCCGGGGCGAGCGGTGGAGGCGGCGGTTTATCTGCACGGGCTGTCCGGCGACCTGGCGGTGAGCTTGAGCGACGAGCACACGCTGCTGGCTACGGATTGCTTGCGGCATCTTTCACAGGCTTTTCGCTTTTACTCTCAAGGCTCGAACGGGTATGTTTGGATACAGGGGCTGCCGGCGCGGGCATTTGATGCGGCAGTTTCTTGCGAGGCCCAGGAATGACCGAAACCGCAGCAACCGTGGAAGGCAGGATTCACGAGTTTACGACGCAGAGCGGCGCGGACACGGTGGAAGTGGGCCGCAAGCTGGTGGGCTTGCTGAAGCCGCCGCAACTGCTGGTTCTGCGGGGCGATCTGGGCACCGGCAAGACCACGCTGGTGAAGGGCATTGCGCTGGCGCTCGACGCTGCCGAGCCCGACGAGGTGACCAGCCCCACGTTTACGCTGCTGCACGAGTACGACGGCACGCGCGATGGCAAGCCGGTGAAGCTGTTTCATTTGGATGTGTATCGGCTGGAGGGCGAACGGCAACTGGAGACGCTGGGCCTGGAAGAACTGCTGACGCCGGATGCGCTGGTGCTGGTGGAGTGGGGCGAGAAGTTCAAGAGCATCCGCAAGCGGGCAACGGGCGAGATTGCGATTACGTCAGAGGGCGGAGACGCGAGAAAGATCACGGTGACGCTGAAGGAGTAGCGAGTCAGCAAGTCAGCGAGTCAGCAAGTCAGCAGGGATACGACAGATCTCTTAAACCTTGCTTGACGCTCGAGCGGAGCTATTCCCTTTCCCGCACATGGTTTGATACAGGTTCATGAGCACAACTATGAATCGCATACCGTTTGAAGAAGTGCAGCAACAATTGGCGAGCGTGCTCGTGAAGCTGGGATTTGCGGCGGGGCGCGCGGAGACTTGTGCCCGGTTGTTTGCCGAGACCACGCGCGATGGCGTGTACACGCACGGCATCAACCGTTTTCCGCGCTACGTGACCACCATTCGCAATGGCATGGTGGTGGTGGATGCGGAGCCGGAATGCGTGGCGAGGTTTGGCGCGCTGGAGCGCTGGGACGGGCATCGCGGCCCCGGCAATCTGAACGCGCTGGCGATGATGGAGCGCACCATGGCATTGAGCCGCGAGCACGGAGTGGGATGCGTGACGCTGGGCAACACCAATCACTGGATGCGCGGCGGAACATACGGCTGGCAGGCGGCGGAAGCGGGATTCATAAGCATCAACTGGACAAACACCATGCCGAATCTGCCTCCGTGGGGTGGAGCGGAGCGGGTGATCGGCAACAACCCGCTGGTGATCGCGGTGCCGAGGCCGGGCGGGCCTGTGGTGCTGGACATGGCGATGTCGCAGTTTTCCTATGGAACGCTGGAGAGCTACCGCAAGCGCGGCGAGTTGCTGCCCGTGGATGGCGGCTTTGACGCCGAGGGCAACCTGACGCGCGATCCGGGGGCGATCGAGAATTCGTGGCGGCCGCTGCCGGTCGGATACTGGAAGGGATCGGGGCTTTCAGTGGTGCTGGACATGATTGCGGCGATGATGTCGCTGGGCCAGGCCACGCACCAGTTGTCGCACGATCCGGTGTTTGAGGCGGGCATCTCTCAGATGTACGTGGCGATGAATCCGGAAGCATTCGGGCCGGAGGCGCGGGTAGCACAGATTGCGGACGAGATTGTTGCTTCGCTGCACAACTCGAAGCCGGCGAAGGAAGGCAGGCGGGTGCGCTATCCGGGCGAGGAAACGCTGCGCGTCCGCGCGGAGAACCGCAAGCTCGGGCTGCCGGTGGAGCCGGAGGTGTGGGCGGAAATTCTGGCTATGTAGGTTTCAGCGCAAGGCACTCAGCCGCAGGCATCATTTAAGATGTCCCCATCTTCCATGGAGGCTTTCATGCCTGCGATGCGTCATCTCAAAGCTGTCTCGATCGTCACTTTTGTCTCAGCGTTTTTTGCGTTCCTGTGCGCGCCGATGGCCATGGCTGCGCCGAGGCCGCACATTTATCAGCGTCCCGCACTGAGCAAGGACCTGATCGCCTTCGGCTATGCCGACGATCTGTGGGTGGTGTCGCGCGCGGGCGGGCGAGCCACGCGGCTGACCACCGGAGTGGGCATCGAGACTACTCCCATCTTTTCGCCTGACGGCAAGACGATCGCGTTTACCGGCGATTACGACGGCAACACGGATGTATTCACGATTCCAGTGGCCGGCGGGGTGCCGTTTCGCGTGACGTATCATCCGTCGGTTGATTTTGCGGTGGGCTGGAGCGCGGACGGGAAGGAGATTCTATTCCGTTCCGATCGGGAGTCGAAGAGCCGCTACGTGGAGCTCTTTACGGTGCCGGCGCAGGGCGGCATTGCGAAGGCGCTTCCGCTGCCGATGGCTTACCAGGGGCAGTTTTCGCCGGATGGGAGCCAGATTGCGTATTCGCCGCTGCCGCTGGCCTTCGGATTTGGGTACACGGCATACGTTGCGTGGGGCAACTATCACGGCGGGCGCGCCAGCACCATCTGGATCACGACGCTTCCGGGGCTCGATTCGGTGGAGATTCCGCACGAGAGCTCGTCGGATTTCAATCCCGTGTACGCCGGCGGCGCGATTTATTTTCTCTCGGGGCGCGCGGGGCCGATCACTATTTTCAAATACGATCCGGCCACGAAGACGGTGAGCAGGGCGCTCGACAATCACGGTTCCGACATTCACACGCTGGCCGGCGAAGGCAATACGCTGGTCTACGACCAACTGGGCGAGATTCATCTTTTCGACACGGCGACGGGCAAGAGCAGCGCGGTTCCGATCGAGTTGGACGGCGATCTGCCGGAGGTGCGCCCGCGCATTGAGAGCGTGGCCGGCGAAATCCAGAACGTGAGTGTTTCTCCGACCGGGGTGCGGGTGGCCGTGGAAGCTCATGGCGAGATTTTGACG
>Ga0182013_10001422_pt1 | contig 32890 bp, 24 predicted proteins | sample 612S2MmetaG_FD_120487 | JGI IMG/M metagenome (GOLD analysis project Ga0182013, IMG submission 120487) | Permafrost microbial communities from Stordalen Mire, Sweden - 612S2M metaG | ecosystem: Environmental > Terrestrial > Soil > Wetlands > Permafrost | place: Sweden: Stordalen | collected... | reverse complement strand
TCGCAATTGCAGGAAACTACGAGCGTGGGAACCACCGACACCATGCCGAATTTTTATTACGCCTCCGACGCGACAGCCAAGCAGCTCGCCTCATTGTTGGGCGGCACGGTGGTACAGAGAACCGCGTTCGGACAAGATCAGGGATGGAGCGAACCTCTTGCCAACTTCATTCAATTACCCAATGGCCAGACGTTCAACGCCGCCGACATTGCGTATTATGCCAGGTGCGGATCGCAAGGCTCCGCGCAACTGACGGCGGACCTTACCGGGGCAATCAACGAGGGCTCGGCCTGGACGAATTACTACACGAACGGAGGGTCAATGCCGACATTTCCGACCGGATATGTCGGTCCGCCGATTACGGGGATGGCTTATCCGGTGAGTTCGATTGGCGGCGACGGCAACGTAGTGAATCCGGCCCTGCAGGGCACTAATACTTAGGCAAGCACTAAGGAAAGATGAAGGGCTGCCTAAGTATTCTTGTCGATTCTCGAAGGCCCTCCAAGCTGATAGATTCGAGAAGGAAGGAACATGGACGGAAACGTGCGTAAGATCGCAACGCACCGGCCGCGGCGCGGATTCATTCTGGTCACGATGATTGTGAGCCTGACGATTCTGCTGGCGTTTCTGGGATTGGCGATCGATGTCGGGTACGAGCAATACATGAAGATCCGCATGCAGACCGCCGCGGATGCGGCGGCGCTGGGAGGCTCGCGGGAGTTGTCGGCCAGCGGTACAGGCAACCTGGTTTCCGCAGCTCAAGGCGATGCCGCCACCAACGGCTTCACCAACGGCCAAAACTCGGTGAAGATCACGGTCAATAACCCGCCCTCCACGGGCTACTCCACCAGCGACAGCACCGCGGTGGAAGCGATCGTCTCACAACCCGTCCCCACCTTCTTCATGCAAGTGCTGGGGTTTTCGTCGGGAACGGTACGGGCGCGGGCCGTCGCGAAAACCGAGGGCGGTGGCGCGAGCGCCTGCTTCTACACGCTCGACCCCACCATGAGCAACGCATTCAGCGTGAGCAACGGCGTCAACGTCTCGTCCTCCTGCGGAATTATCGTCGATTCCAATAGCAATACCGCGCTTACGGCGACCGGCGGCGCGCATTTGTCGGCGCCTTCCATCTCGGTGGTCGGCAAATATACGGAGAACAACGGCGCCAGCATCAGCCCCGCACCGACGCAGGGTGTTTCGGCGGTGAGCAATCCGTTCTCTTCTTTGGTGACGCCCTCGGTAGGGGCCTGCAATTACACCAATTACACCGCCGGTGGCGGGCAGACCGTCACCCTCAACCCGGGCGTGTACTGCAACGGCATCAACATCGCCAATGGCGTCACGGCGACGTTCAATGCCGGCACCTATATTCTCAAAGGCGGCGGTTTCACGCTGGGCGGCGGCGCCAAAGTGACCGGGAGCGGCGTGATGTTCTACGACACCTACGCCACCGGCTACTCCTATGGGCCGATCAATTTCGCCAACGGAACCACCGAAACGTTCACCGCGCCCACTTCTGGAACCTACGCCGGCATGCTCTTTTTCCAGGATCCGACGGTTGTTGGCGGGGCTGCAAGTAGCTTCGCCGGGGGGACGAGCGCCAATCTGGCGGGAACGCTCTACTTCCCCACAACGGCGCTATCGTTCTCCAACGGCGCCAGTGCCGCCTACACGATCGTCGTCGCCGACAGCGTCAGCTTCACCGGCGGGGTCACGCTCAACAACAACTATTCCTCGCTGCCCGGTGGAGCATCGCCGATCAAGGGCGGCCAGGCTCTGAGCGAGTAAATATGCCGTCACGACGCGGGATCGCCATCGTCGAATTCGCCCTGATTCTGCCGTTGATGCTGCTTCTGGTGGCTGCCGTGGTGGATTACACCCTGCTGATGCGGGCCGCCATCGCGGTGGGCGATGCCGCGCGGGCGGGGGCGGAGTTCGGGAGTATTAGTACCGCCAACGCATCGAATATTTCAGGAATCCAGGCGGCAGCGCTCAATGCCGCTCCCGATATCGCGGGCCTCACGGCCACAGCGGCGAAGGTTTGTTCGTGTTCCAACGGGAATACCGTCAACTGCAGCGGCGGCACCTGTCCCTCGGGCCCGGTGCGTACGTACGTGCAGGTAACCGTACAGACCTCGGTCAGTGCGATGTTCAGCTATCCCCAACTGGGGTACACCGGCGCGGTAATTGCCACTGCGAAAATGAGGGCTCAATGAGAGGCCGGCGCGGCAGCACGATGCTGGAGGGAGCTTTGGTGATGACTACGTTCGTCGTCCTCCTGGTGGGCTCCATGGATTTCGGTCGGTTGGGTTTCGCCTACAATTCCGTGACATACGCCGCGCACCAGGCGGCACGATTCGCGGCTACCAGCGGCAGCGCCAGCGGACACGCCGCATCGGTGGCCACGATCCAGGCGAACGCCGACAGCAATCTGCTGGGCCTGGACGCCAGCAAGTTAACCATCTCCGTCACCTGGACGCCGAATAACAACCCCGGCAGCCAGGTCCAGGTGGTGGTCTCTTACGGGTTCCAGCCGTTGGTGATTCCGATCTCGTCCACCAGTCTGACGCTGAAGAGTACGGCGGTCGATATTATTACGCAATGACGCGCGGCGAGGTGCGCGGCGATCCGACGCATGCCACCGGCTGGCCTTCGGTGATGGGCGGAGTGGCCACGATGTAAAGCACCAGGCCGTCCAAGGGAGAGCGCACTTCGGCGATCGTCTTGCCGAAGAAGTCGGTGATGTGCGCCAGCAGCGCACCCTTGGGAACCGTCTGGCCGCATTCCACCTGGGAGTACAGAATGCCGGTTTCCGGGCTCGTCACCACCACCGTAGGGTCCAGGTAAACGGCTTCCGGCAATGGCTCCGGGCCACCCTCTTTCATGCGCAACTCGCGCAGCACACCGTGAATCCCGTTGACGATCCGCTCCACCGACTCCTCGTCGGAAACGCCAAGGGATCCGCTTTCGACGGTCATGGCGGGCTTGCCGCGGGTAATCGCGGTGGTGGAGCAGTAGAGGGAAGCGGCCGGATCGGTGGGCCGGCCGCGGTCCACCACCGCGTGGTCGATGCCGAAAGCCATTACTAGCCGCTCGATCGCCTGGTCCATCGGTCCGTTGCCGGTGACGTGCCGGTAAACATAGGGCCTGAGCCATTCATTGCCGTCACCGCAGTGCAGATCCAGAACGTAATCGGCCGGCTCGATCACCTCCCTGGTAATGGCATAGGCAATCCGTTCCGAAACCGTGCCGTCGACCCTGCCCGGATAGACGCGATTCAAGTTTTTCCCATCGACGGGGCTGAAATAAACCGTCCTCCCCAGGAAAGACGGCATGTTGGCGGCATGCACCATGACAATCCGGCCGCTCAGCCCGGCGGGATCGATCTGGCCGCGCAGCCTCTGCAAGGCCAGGATGGGCGGATATTCATAGCCGTGATTACCGGCGATCAGCGCCAGGGCCGGCCCAGGCCGGGACCCGCGGATCACGGTGATCGGAATGACGGTGCCAGGGTCCTGCCCGGCTGGAACCTCGATATTGCGCGACTCGATTGCTGCCGGCGCCTCCATCCCGGGCTGTGGCATCATTTCGGCTATCCCTAAGACATACTGCCACATCTGTCGCCCCGTAATCCGGGGTTTGGTGCGTTTCCCAGCCGCGACCGTGAGGAAGCGGTGCGCGAGCTCACAGGTACCGGTTCGTTGTTAACTTAGGTTGCGGTACGGCCGGTATGCTTATTTCCTTTGAGAACTTGGATTTTAGAGAATATTTCCGCTAGTCTTTATGGCGGAAAGGTATCGCCAGGAATGTTGCCTACTGTTCAGACCCTGAGACAGCGCCTTGCTGCGGGGCGCATGCCGTTGAACGACGTTCTGCGGTGTGGGTCGCAAATCATCGATTCTCTACGCCATGCTCATGAAGAAGGCTGCTGCCATGGCGCGTTGACGCCGGACAGCGTCATTCTGAGCGCGATGGGCGTCGAACTGATTCCAGCTGGAGCCGGCGCCGATGGACAGATTACCGCCTACACGGCTCCCGAGCTTCTCTCCGGCCAGGCGCCGGATGCTCGCAGCGACATCTTCTCATTAGGCGCGGTGCTTTACGAGATGTTCACCGGGCGGCGAGCTTTTCCGGGCGAAACCGCGGAGGAAATAGCGGCCTCGCTGGAAAGCTGCGTGCCGGAACCGATCGGAGACACGGCCATCGATCGCCTGGTGTTGAATTGCCTCGTCAAGGACCCGGCCGGCCGCTGGTACCGCGTTCAGCAGGTCCACATGGAATTCCGGATCCTGCTCTTCTCGGCTAAACGTTCGCAGCAGCTTTCGGCGCCGCGACAGCGCGAGTTTGCGTTGCAGTCGGAATTGCGGCAGGTGGAAAGCCGTCTCCACGCGCTCCTGGATCAGCAGTATGGAGAGGCCGTGGCCGGAGTTCGGCAGTTGTCCGCCGAGTTGCCGCTGGTGGAATCGCAACTGGTGGCTCGCGTCGACCGGCAGACCGCCGAGACGACAGCTGCGTTGCGGCACATATCGGCCGAGTTGCCGCTCATGGAATCCAACCTGGCGTCACGCCTGACGGAGAGCCATGGAGAGGCGAAGGCCGGGTTGGCCCACCTGGCGGCAGAGTTGCCGTTGCTGGAATCGCGAGTCGCTTCGAGGCTGGAAGAGGCCATTTCCGCGCTCCCGGAGTTGGAGTCGCGTCTCCACTCGCGGATCGATCGGCAGGAAAGCGCGATCGCGAAGCTGCCGGAACTGGAATCGCAGCTCAGTTCGCGGCTGGAACAGCACGACGGCGCGCTGGCGGGTCTCCAGCAGGCCATTGCCGGGCTGCCGGAGCTGGAATCGCGGCTTGGATCGCAATTGGAACAGCACGACGGCGCGCTGGCGGGCGTGCAGCAGGCAGTTTCCACGCTCCCGGAGTTGGAGTCGCGTCTCACCTCGCGACTGGAACAGCACGACGGCGCGCTGGCGGGTCTCCAGCAGGCCATTGCCGGGCTGCCGGAGCTGGAATCGCGGCTTGGATCGCAATTGGAACAGCACGGCAACGCTCTGGCGGGCGTGCAGCAGACAGTTTCCGCACTCCCGGAATTGGAGTCGCGGCTCAACTCGCGGATCGAACAGCAGGAAAGCACCATCGCGAAGGTGCCGGAACTGGAATCGCAGCTCACCTCGCGGCTGGAACAGCACGAAGGCGCGATCGCGGAGTTGGAATCGCGCCTTAGCTCGCGGATCGATCGGCAGGAAAGCGCCATCGCGAAGGTGCCGGAACTCGAATCGCGTCTCACCTCGCAGCTGGAACAGCACGGCGGTGCTTTGGCGGAGTTGGAATCGCGCCTTGGATCGCGGATCGAACAGCAGGAAAGCACCATCGCGAAGGTGCCGGAGCTGGAATCGCAGCTCACCTCGCAGTCGGAACAGCACGACGGCGCGCTGGCACTTCTCCAGCAGGCCATTTCCGGGCTGCCGGAACTGGAATCGCGTCTCACCTCGCACTCGGAACAGCAGGTCGGTGCTTTGGCGGAGTTGGAATCGGGCCTTAGCTCGCGGGTCGATCGGCAGGAAAGCGCCATCGCGAAGCTGCCGGAACTGGAATCGCGTCTCACTTCCCGATTGGAACAGTACAACGGTGCTCTCGCAGATGTGCAGCACATCGTTTCCGGGCTGCCGGAACTCGAATCGCGTCTCACCTCGCGGATCGAACAGTACGAAAGCGCGATCGCAATGGTGCCGGAGCTGGAATCGCGATTGCAACAGCAAAACGCCATCGTGGAGAACCTTCGGCACGCCTCCGCCGAGCAGCGGGCCGTATTCGAAACGGTTTCGCAGTCGGCGAAGGACGTGCAGGAAAGTTTGGACGCGCTGGAAGGCAAGTTCGCCACCGCCCATGAAAACGTCCAGCGCGCGGAAGCAGCAGCCGGCCAGGTGGCGGAAATGGCCGGCCAGCAAGCCTCCATGAGGAGCGAATTACACGCCCTGGAAACGACGGTCAAGTCGCACGCCTCCGCTCTCGAGTCCATTCGCGCTTCCATGGCGCGCAACGACGACTTTATGGAGCGGATCGTGGAAGCGCTCGAATCGCTGCAAACCATGGTGCTCGAACAGGCCCGCGACCGCGCCATTGCCTGACAGGCCCGCGACCGCGCCATCGCCTGACAGGCGCGCACAAGATCCAGGCGAGCCCCCGCTCTCGTAATGTGAGTGTGGCTCTGAAATTCAAAACCCTTCTTTTGATCTCGGCATCGTTCCTTTCCGCCGCCGAGCCGAACACCATTCTGTGGCAGGACTGGTCCGGGAAACTGTTCGAACAGGCCGCGCGCGAGAACAAGTTCGTACTGCTCGATCTCGATGCCGTGTGGTGCCATTGGTGCCACGTAATGGCCGAAACCACGTATAAAGACCCGGAGGTGGTGCGGCTGATTCAGTCGCGATTCATCGCGGTGCGGGTGGACCAGGATGCGCGGCCCGACTTGTCGAGCCGCTATGAGGATTACGGCTGGCCAGCCACCATCGTTCTGGGCGCGAACGGCAAGGAAATCGTAATGCGATCGGGCTACATCGAACCGCGCCCGTTCGCCGCGTTGCTTGCGGCCATCGTCGCCGATCCCTCGCCCGGTCCGTCGGTGCGGCCGGCGCCGAAAGTGGAGTTCAGCGCCGAAGCCCGCTTGTCGCCGGAACTGCGCGCGCGGCTGCAGAAGGAATATGTGGCGCAGTACGATTTCCAGCACGGCGGTTGGGGATTCATGCAGAAGTTTCTGGAATGGAATTCGGCCGAATACGCCATCGCTTCCTCCAGGGCCGGCGATCCAAACGAGCGCATGGCGCGCATGGCGCTCACTTCGCAGCTTCATCTCATCGACCCCGTGTGGGGCGGCGCCTACCAATACTCCACCGGCGGCGATTGGAACGAGCCGCACTTCGAGAAGATCATGACGGTGCAAACCGAAGACCTGCGCCTCTACGCGCTGGGTTACGCGCAGTGGCGCGATCCGGCTTATTTGAAAGCCGCCACCGGCATCCACCGGTACTTGACTACCTTTCTGCGCAGTCCCGAGGGCGCGTTCTACACCAGCCAGGACGCCGACCTGGTGGATGGCGAGCATAGCGGCGAATACTTCAAGCTCGACGACGCTGCGCGCCGCCGGCAGGGAATCCCACGCGTTGACAAACACCGGTACGCGCGCGAAAACGGCTGGGCGGCCGGCGCGATCGCCATGCTTTACGCGGCCACCGGCGAGAGGCAGTATCTGGACGAGGCGATCGCGTCGGCGCGTTGGGTGAGGCAGAATCGCAGTCTGCCCGGTGGGGGATTCCGCCACGATGCCGAGGATTCGGCCGGCCCGTACCTCGGCGACACACTGGCCATGGGGCGAGCTTTCCTGGAGTTGTACCAGGTGACTGGCGACCGCGCCTGGTTACACGATGCCGGGCAAGCGGCGGCATATCTGGTCGCCAACTTTCGGGGCCGCGAACCCGGCTTCGTTACCAGCAAGGCACCCACCGATGCGGCGTATGCGCCGGCTCCCGAACGCGACGAGAACATCATGGCCGCCCGGTTCCTGAATTTGCTGGCAGGTTACACCGGGAAGTCCGCTTATCGGGAGGCTGCCGACTACGCCATGCGCTATCTGGTTGCGCCGCAGGTGGCGCAGGAACGCCCTACCGGCGGCGTGCTATTGGCCAATCTGGAAGTATCCAGCGCGCCGCTGCATGTTACGGTTGTGGGGGCGAAGAACAATGCCGCCGCTCGGGCTCTGTTTATGGCGGCGAACGCTCTCCCCGGGGACTACAAGCGCGTCGAATGGTGGGACCCGCGCGAAGGTCCGCTGCCCAACGCCGACGTTCAATACCCCCAGCGTCCGGATCCAGCGGCTTTCATTTGCACGGGAAATTCCTGCTCCTCGCCGATCTCGAAAGCCGAGGAGATCCGTCCGCGAGTGGAACGCCTGAAAGCGCGATGAGTTCGGTGGGACGCCAATGGGCGTTGATTTAGGCAAGAGCGATCGTCGCTTATGCCCTGAGAGAGGCCGGTCGACCTTGCGGTGGTCCTGATTCGGGCTCGGCGGCAGCCCACGAGCATGGACTGGTACGCGGATACACGGGCGATAGCGACTTACTGTTCCCTATCCGGCGCTGGAACGCCCCTTGTCCGAATAGGCGACGATACTACCAGAGCCGATTGTTCCGAGGTGGCCGTATTAGGACTCCCGAGGTTTAAGTACGGGCCACAACAGGTCAAAGTGAACCCTGGAACCGCCAGCGGGATCAGCAGCAACTGAAACCGTAGGCTTGCACCAGATAATGGGAGCCTCATTGGCAACACGAGCCCGCGACGGGAGGCATTATGCCAATATGGATCATGCATACAACACCGCGGAAACAATTGCTTTGCACCTTGCTTGGATTCACGTTCGGACTGCTTCTGACCGGCGGAACGCCTCTGGCAGCTCAAGATAGTTGCAAATTGGTTATGGACGCCGGGATCAAGGTATTCGACACCCCCACTCACGGCTTCGTCACAATGGAGGTAAACGGCAAACCGGAAACCGGTGAGTCGATCTACGCCGGCGGCTTAATATACACAAAGTATAACGGAAAATGGAGCGCCGGTACGCCAAGCAAGGAGATGAAAGATATCGCGGAAAAAAATCGTCGCACTAACAAGACAACGTGCAGTTACCTCAAAGATGAGCCTGTAAACGGTGAAATCGCCGCAGTGTACAGTGTGCACGATGTGTCACCCAGATCTGCGTCGGATTCTAAGATCTGGATTTCTAAGTCGAAGGGACTGCCGCTTCGCTCCGAGACCCACTTCGAAGGGGATAAGAACCCCGTTTCTATGCGTTACGAATATGACAACGTTAAGCCGCCGATGTGATGTCCCGTGCGATTGTACTGACTCCCCATTCAGCGGTTTAGCGACCAAATAGAGAACAGAGACCCACCGCCGGTGAGAGCAAAGTGAGCTTTCGGCGATTAGGCCGCGTGGCATACGAGTCAAAGACCATCCAGGTGAGGCTTATCGGTCGGCGGGAGGATTCGGCCATTTACATTCGTTGACGTCTCAGCTCGCCGTCGAGTCTGTCTCCCTCGTGGCTGCGAAGCCGTTTGATAGCTCGATCTACGAAAGGAAGCGATAAATCCTGACGAGGTGAACCGGGAAGTCTTCTTAAGAAAGAAACCCTCGGGAGCCCTGTTCCGCGGTGGTTGACCGGTGAGCTCCGGCCGGAATACGCACCACTCGGAAAAGAGGTCCCGCATGAGCCTCGCGACACTTGATGGTTTTAGTACGACGATGGAGCGCCATCGTCGCTACGACTTTACGAGGAATCCGCCGCAGGGCACACCCGTTGGCCGGCCGCTCCACCTGTTATCCTCGAAGTTTGCCTAGGTCCGTCACCGTTTCCAAGCCTGCGCCGCGATGGCTGGCGCCCGTCTTGCTGGCGCTCACCGCCGTGCTCCTGTTGGGCCTGTTCTCTACCGAAATCTCCGACCCCGATTTCTGGTGGCACCTCAAAACCGGCCAGTACATCGTAACCGAGCATCGCCTGCCGGTGCCCGACCCATTCGCCTACACCACGGCGTCCGCCGCCCCTGCCACACCCGACGAGGCCGCCACGCGCCACTTCAATCTCACCCACGAATGGCTGGCGCAGGCGATCTGGTACCTCATTTATCGCGCCGGCGGATTTGGCGCCGTAGTCCTTTGGAAGGCGCTGCTGCTGACCGTCCTGTGCGCCTGCACAGGCTGGATCGCCTGGCGCCGCACCGAGTCCATCTATTGGGGGATTGCCGCCGCGCTGGCGGCCGCGGCGCTCGCCATCGAGTTCGACCGCGACCGTCCCGGCATCCTCAGCTACGTTTTCACGGCCGGTTTCTTCGCCATCTTGGAAAGCCGCAAACGGCTGTGGCTCTTGCCCGTGCTGGCGGTGATTTGGGCCAACTGCCACGGCGGTTTTTTTCTGGGCTGGATCGTGTGCGGCGCTTACGCGGCCGAATCCCTTCTGCGCCGCGCGCCCGATACGCGGCGCGTGCTATTGATGAGCGGCTTGACGGTGCTGCTTTCGGGGCTGAATCCCAACGGATACGGCGCGCTGGCCGCGGTGCTGCGCTATCGCCAGAGTCCCATGCAAGCCACCCTGATCGAATGGTCGCGCTCCGATCTGTGGGGCCCTCCGTACGCCTTCGATCTGCTGCTCTACGGCGCGGCGCTCGCGCTGCTGTTTTCCTGGAAGCGCGTGCGCCCGGCCGATTGGATCCTGTTCGCCGTCTTCGCCGCCGCCGCCATTACTGCTTTCCGCAATGAGATGCTGATCGGTCTGCTGGCGCCGGTGCTGATCGGGGCCTACTTCCCGTGGAAGCGCTGGCTGCCTGTGGTGTCTCAGTTCGCCTTCGGCGCACTCGTCATCGTGGCGTGCTTCAACGGCCATTTTTTCCAATTGCGCGCCGCCGAATGGCGCTACCCCGCGGGCGCCGCGGCGTTTCTGGCAGAGCACCATATCGACGCCCCGCTTTTCAACACATACGAATACGGCGGCTATCTGATCTGGAAAGGCGAGCGTGTCTTTATCGATGGCCGGGCGCTCAGCGAATCGGTTTTCCAGGACTACCGCGGCATACTCGGCGCTCCGCCCAACGATTCGGCGCGCGCCGGCTTACTAGCCAAGTACGGCATCGGCGCGATCGTGGCGAACGCGTTCGAGTACAATACCGGCACTCTGTACCCGTTAGTGCTGGCGCTGCCCGGTTGGAAGCTGGTATATGAAGACCCGCAGGCGCTGGTGTTGGTACTCGATCTCCCGCCCGGCATGCCGGCTCTGGATGCCAGCCGCATTTTCGATCACCTGGACGCCGAGTGCCGCCTGCACATTGCGCACGATCCCGACCTGCCGGGTTGCGCACGTGCACTGGGCGACTATTTCCTGCGCTCCGGCGATCGCGCCCGCGCCCGCCGCGCGCTGGAATTGTATCTCCAGCACCCCTACCCCGGAGATACCGACGCGCGCCGCGCGTACATGCAATTGACGCAGCAGTAGGATTGGCCACCGATGAACACCGATAAGAAAAGGGTTCGGTTTTATCGGTGTTTATCGGTGTTCATCGGTGGCTAAATTCGTTTCTTCTGCCGGGCTAAGTACCAGGCTGAGAGAGGGAGCCTTACCCCTCCGTGGCCTCCGCCGCCTCCGTGCTCTCCGGTTTTGACTTTGACCTTTGCTTTTCTCTGTGTCTCCATGGCTCTGTGGTGAACATCATGTTGCTCGCCGCCCTCATCGCCCGCCGGTGGCGAGCGTAGACCATTTCGATTCGAACCCGGCGGGGATCACGATTTCGGGCTTGTTCGTCGGAAAAAGGAATGTGCCCACACCCCAATACCAGATTCCGGTATCGCGCAGATCGAAATTCGCGTTCAACTTCTCCGCCAGCTCCTTATCGGGTTCGCTGCGGACTACGAATGGCGAGATCGCGCTATTCACGTCTACGCGGTTGAACGCCAGCACGATACGGAAATAAGGCGACGGCAGCAGATGGTGCTCCACACGGCGGATGCGGCCGCGCACAATCGCCCCGGCCGGCACCAGATCCTCGCTGGAACCGGGACGTCGGATTCCCTTCACGACTCTGGCCTCCACCGGATCGCCGGCGGCGGCCGCCGCAGTATCGATGGGAGAGGTGAGGGCCAGCGTAACCGGCAGGCCGATCGGCAGGGCGATACGTCCGCGCCCCGCGGCCTGCGGCGCAGCTGCTCCGGTGCTGGCCGAGTCGTCGAAAACGATCTCCGATTCCGCCTGATACTCGCGGCAATTAGCGAAGGTGGTGACGTTGCGCGTCTCCGGGCCGTTCTTGAGCTCGATCTGCAACTCCGCCTGACGCGGTAGAAGAAGATCGCTGTCGCCGATGTGAACGCGCTGGTAATCGAGGGTCGCCCCAGCCTGGCAGAACGCCGTCCCGACGGGTGGGTCGACGGTACGAACCGTGAGGCTCGCCAACTCGTAAGACTGTGGGTCGAGGCGAAACTCGCCCTCGTAGGCGCTGGGACGCCAGCCGGTATCGGTCTTCACCTCGAAGTGGCTGGCCGCAAGCGGTACCTGATAGGCATACTCGTACAACGTTTTTCCGTTCGCGGTTTGCTCGCCTTTGTATTGGTAGGCGACTCCGGGCTGGCCGAAGATGCTGTTCAGATAGGCGCCGAAGGAGCCGGTGGACACCGGGCCGTTGCGGATGAGGTCGTCGACATTGCGTTCGTCGAAGCGCGTGGCTCCCGGCCAGGAATGCAGCTCGGCGCCTTGCGATACGGTCACTTCGAGCCGCACGCGATCGGTGGTGGCAAGCTGGTAGGGGTCGTTCGGCGGAGGCGGAGCGCAGGCCGGAGGCGGCGCGGGTGTGGCCGGAGCTTTGCGAGGCGCCACGCGCTGATAATAGCTGCGATCGATGGTTTCCACGCAGACATATTTTTCCAGGTTTTGAGCCATCGCCTGGAGCCGGCTGCGCGCAGCGTCGAGCACCGCCTGGGGATCGTGCGCCGCCTGCCCGTAGGCCATGGCGGCGGCTAAGCAAACCAAAATCGATCGGACCGCCGGCACGTTCACTGCTTGGGTTTCGCGGAAGCCATCCTCGGTTTCCAATTCTGTGCGGCGTGTTCCTGTTGCGTCACGTCGGTGGGCTGTAATTTAGCGGCTTCGGCGGGGCGCAGTTTTTCCTCGCTCTTGTCGCCGTGAAGGAATGCGAGGGTGAGCCAGAAATAGGAGCGCTTATCGTCCTTGGCCACTCCGTTGCCGCTGGCAAACCGCTTGCCGAGCTCGGCCATGGCGGGCGCGTAGCCCTGTGTCGCCGAGGAACTGATCCAACGTTCCGCTTGTTCCTCGTCCTTCTTCACGCCCTTCCCGCTGGAATACAAGAGGGCCAGAAAATACTGCGCCTCGGGATGCCCGCTATTGGCGGCTTGCTGATACCAATACGCAGCTTGCTGCGGGTCTTTCTGCATGCCGTAGCCTTCCACGCTCATCCAATCGGTGGGCGGCCCGTCGGAGTCCACCGAATTGGCCATCTCGAACCAGCGGATGGCGTCGGCCGTGTCGCGCGGCACGCCCCATCCATGGGAATACATCTGGCCCAGGGCAAACTCGGCCTCGGCATTTCCCTGGTCGGCCGCTTTGCGGTACCAGGTGGCCGCGAGGTTTAGGTCGCGCAGTACGCCGAACCCCTCGGCGTACATCACTCCGAGATCGAATTCGGCTTCCGCCTGCCTGGCGTCGGCGCCCGCTTTGAACTCCTGATACGCCCGCTGGTAATCCTTGTTCTTGAATGCCGCTAACCCCGCGGCAGTATCGGCCCACACGGGCACGGCGGCCAACATCGCCAACCCCAAGATGCATCGCATGCCAGCTTCTCCTTTCCGAGGAAAGCCGGAATCCTAAGTCCGGTTGGTATCAGTTTACCAAGCGTCGATGAGCCGCGACGGCAAGTGAGTGCTCCATAGCTCCGCCGCGATACCGCATGCGACGAGATGCTTGACAATCAGCTACGATTTCGGCGCGGCTCCAGTCACGTTCGGCGCTTTCGAGCCTGCTGCCGCAAGGGAAAATGGCCAAAACCGCGGCGCTCCCGGAATCCGTACATCAAGCGCTCAGCTTCTGAGGTTTGCGAACCAAAGACACGACTCTGTGTCCAGAGCGGCGCTGGCGCTTTTTCGCAGCCGATAGGATGGCCTTGACGTCAAAATGGTGCCTGGCGGCCTCAATTTCACGGGCGCGCCGGACTTCATCTACGATGGGATCCTTTGACATGGCCTATTCTCCTAACAGTCCTTCCGGCGTACAGACGACGGGACATTCGCACCCGTGTTCCCGGCAAATGGAAGCAAGCGACTTGAGGATCGCCGCATTGGCGATGTGCACGCAATTCCAGGTTACCAGGAAGTCCATGCCGTGCACAGCCGCAATGGCGATATGCGCAGCGTCGGTGGCAGCCTTGCGCGGGATCTTGCCGGAGATCAGAATTCCAGACGCCAACTCCGCAACCTCGGGCGTGATATCCAACAACGGAAGGGAATGCAGGATCTTCAGCCGCTCGCGGGCTGCTGCGGGGTCTCCGGCACTCACTTCGTCGAGGACAAACTGCGAGATGTAAATCTGGAAATCGCCCCGACGCTTGTCCCACCAGTCTCGCGTGACCTGCTGGTGGCCGGCGACGATCAAGTCCCGGCTTGGCCGCGAGGTGAGATAGCTGGGAATCGTCGTTTCCAGATACAGGCGAGGCCTCATTCCTCGATATTAGCCGGTCTCGATTCCAACAGAAAGCATTTCTTCGCCGAGGATTCAGCCGGCTGCGTAGTCGCGCAAACCGCTGATGTGCTGGCGTCTGAAACTCCCCAGATACGGCCTTCGGGGAGGCCACCACTCCGCCGACGGCAGGAGGGCCTAAACGGAACGGAAGAGGACCTGGCGGGGCGTTTGCTGGTGCGAAGGGGGGAACCGACGGGCGAGGGACCACGAGGGTTGGAGGGAACGAATGGCGGCCGTTCCGATGGAGCAACCCAAGGCGCCTTCCTCAGCCCCGGCGGCGCGACGGTCCAGCGCCAGCGGGATGCAGCGCCTTGCGGGCCGGCTTGTTCGGACTCGGACGCTTAGCACGGAGGATGATGGCCTCTTCTATCCGCAAATCGAAAAGATCGGTGCTTTGAAGGCTGCGTTCGCCATCATCGACGGGAAACTTATCCAGGATGAACTTGACCGTTCGGTTGTTACTGGGAACGGTCTCAACTCGCGAGAACTGCGAAAGTGATTCTCGGCCGATCGATCTGGCGAGGAGATCCACAAGTTCGCCAAGCGCCTTAAGTTTGCCGCTTTCAAGCCATGGAGCTGCGACGACAAGGTCCCACGTGCCCCACGTGCTAGGGGCATCCTCTCGCCTGAAAAGAGCGAACAGCGTAAAGTCGCCTTTCAGCTCAGCAATTTCATGCATCGCCTTGCGGAGAACGCCGGTGTCAATCACAGAATCTTCAAGAGCCTCCCTACACGTTACCATGTCAACTGCCTGTTGCGGTGGGACCCGGCCAATCGCCTGATAGCGCTTCTCCGGATTCCATTTGACAACCATGGACCAATCCGCCAGGTGTTTCGCTTTCACACGACCCTCAACCCCTGAAAAGTGGAGGAGGACATCCAGGTCATGGGTTTTCAGCGACTCGAGTTCTTTGAAAGCGTTTCGGGTTTCTGGAAAGTCCGGCCACTTTAGCGTTCGACAGATGCGCGCCTTCAGCGCGATTTCTACCGCATACCCACAAAGATAAAACGCTCCGTCGAAGCGCTTGTCCTGTAGGAGTACCTGAGCATCTCGAAGCCGGGCTCGGCGAGCGCCCGCAGGTCTTTCGTAATCAAACCAGAATTAAACCACACTTGGATGGCGCGGGGCAACGCCACTGCGAACACGCCGACACTCCCGGCCCCCACTGGCGACAATTGGCGAGATGTGGGCCTGGGCTTTGGGGACTCTGAGCGATTCCTGGCGACAACAGCCTTACCCACCATCGATCCGGTTTGCGGCCCGAAACGACATTTCGAGAAAGTCAAACGCGGGTTTTGCAGCGCCTAAACGGTCCTCACATTGGCTGGGTTTAAGTTAGCGCCTTCGGAGCGCCCCACCAACTGTTTTTCCACCATGGCGCGGCGCGCCACGAAAGGCAATGAAAGAGCCGGCGGCGGCAACCGAGCGGCACCCCTCGATCTCTACAGGGAGCAAACCCCGCTCAGCACCGCGCGAATCACAATCTGAGTGTCGACCACGTCGACCTTGCCGTCCAGGTTCAAATCGTTGGCGGGCGAACTTACGCCCAGCGCCTGATTCACCACTTTTTGGACGTCGGCGACAGTCGTGCTTCCGTCCAGATTGATGTCGCAGGGGCTCAGCGGCACTACGGTCGCCGAGTCGCTCGTTTGGGCGGTTGCCGATCCTGTGGTGGATGCGCTTACCTGGTTCGTCACCGGCGAGCTTGCGTTGGCAGCCACGTTCACCGTCACAACGATGGGGTTGTAACTCGACCCGCCCGGTAACGGGTCCGTGCGATAACAGGTAGTGCCGTTGGCCGGACACGTCCATCCGGTACCCTGCATAGAGACCAGCGTGAGGCCGGCGAGAACTGTCTCCGTTACCGTGACCGTGTTGGTGGTGGATGCCGCACCGGCGGCGCTGCTGACCACAACCGAATAGGTGGCGCCGAGTTGCCCGAAGCCGAAGTTTCCCGAATGCTTCTTGGCGATGCTTAACGACGGCGTCGCCGAAGTCGAGATCGCCCACGTGCCCAGTTGCACCGCGCCGCTGTCGGCGCCCAGCGTGTCGGTAGCTTCCATGTAAATATTCTTGGCGCCGGCGAACGCCGCGGCGAATTGTATCGTCAGTGTAAGGGTCAGACTATTTCCCGATGTCGCAACGGCGTTCGAGAAGGTCACGGTGCATTGGCTGTTGGAGGCTTGACCGCTCTGGGCTGCGTACCAGTAGGAGTAACCGCCGTCGTCCGCGTTGTCCGCCAGACGAACCGTACCATCCGACTTAACCCAGCTGATGCTGCAGGCCGCTACCTGGCTCACCGTGGAACTGAACCAGACGCTGGCGGTGGCCAGATTGGCGGCGCCGCCGCCATCGGAGTACGTCATCGTAAAGGTCTTCGAAGCTCCCGCGACGGACGAACTTCCAGAGGGAGAAACCGATACCGGCGTCGGCTGCGGATTGCTGCTGGCCTGCGTGATGGTAAACGACTGGCGCTGGATGGTGATTGTTCCGGTACGTGTGGAGGGCGTGCTGTTGGCTGCCAGGGAATAAGTGACTGTTCCGGAGCCGCTGCTGGACGAACTGCTGGTAACGGCGATCCAGCCGGCGTTGCTGGTCGCCGTCCAGCCGCAGGTTGCAGCCGCAGTGACGGTAACCGTATCGCTGGCCACCGCACCCGAGGAAGTGTAGTTCTTGCTGGAAGGCGTGAGCGTCGCGCAGGGAGTGTCGTAGTTCACCGTGACGTGCAGGCCGGAGGCATCGGCGCTGGGCACGCTCAGCGTGAGCAGGGAATATGGATCGGACCAGGTGGAACCGACCGCCAATGCCGGCTCGCTGAAATCCGGATTCGCCGGGGCGGTAAAGTTCAACAGGCGCGTGTACCCAACGTACGTTGTGTTGGTGGGATCTTCGAAGTGGATCATGGCGCCCGAATAGATCTGGCCATTGAACGCGCTGAAGGTGGAATCGTATCCTGAGTTCTGCCGATACTCGAGCCACAGCCAGAAGTTATTCCCTACGCCGCGCTGCACGCGGATGGCGTGCAGATTGCTGGTGTTGGTCTCCGTGGGCGCGAGGACAAAGCTCCCATTGGCGCTAATTGTCTGGTAGTTGGAGGGTACCCACCAGCCCAGCGCGACCTTATGTTGCGCGTCGTAATGCCCCAGCATGGTGGTGACGTTATAGGTAAAGCATTCCGACATCAGCGAGAAAAAGCTGCCGTACTCGTTGTGGACGGGCACCGTTCCGAAGCTGCCCAGAGGCACGGACCCGTAAGATTCGGTGCTGGCGTGATTGAGCCCCATGTTGTGGCCGTCTTCGTGAGCCAGCGCGCAGACCCCGACGTCATTGGGAATCATGAAATCGGCGCGAACCCAGATCACCCCGGCAGTAAACGTGGTGGGCGAAGTGAAGCTCGCGCATCCGATGGTGCCCAGCCCGCCACCGACGGGAAAGCCATCCGGCATGACGATCACGATGTGGGTGTAGTTGGGGAAATTCACGGTGCTCGCGGCGGCGTTCAAGGTATCCGTTTCCAGCTGGTTGTACTCCGAGCCGGTGTAATCGGCGCCGAGGTTGAAGGGGCCGTACACATCGGCCGCGGCGGAGGTCAGTCCGTACGATGCTTCAGTCCAATACCCGGTGAGATTGTGGGAGCCGCCGTTGACGATGGCTCCGAGCGACGCGCTATTCGTCACCGAAGTATCGATGCTGGAAGACGCGAAATTGACCATCAGAATGGCGAGATGCTGCACTCCGGTAGTGGTGCACGCGGACGCCGCAGCGTCCGCTCTTGCCACCGGCGAGAGCCTGCGGATCAGCAACATGCGCCCCATGCGGACCCCCGCCACGGCGATCGTGTCTCCGGTTCGCAAGTTCACGGGATCGGTGGAATAGACCTGCAGTCTTTCGCCTCCGGCCTGCATGGAAAGGTGGATCCGGCTGGCGCCATGCACGAAATCGTCTTCGGCGACCACCTCCACCGGGCCCGACCATTCTCCTTCCGATTCCAGTCCCGACGCAATGGCTGCTCCGAGAGTCCGCAAAGGCACGAGATTTTCCTCGGGCAACAGAAGCGCCAGGGCGCCGGCCGGATCCCGCTCCGCCAGTTCGGCAAAGGCGGCCAGACGTAAGCGGATGGCGTTGCGGGCGCGATCGATGGCCATCTCGCCAGGCTGTTCGCCCAGCGCGATCAGTTGCCGGTTGAGTTCCCGGATGCGGACCGCGGGGTCAGATTGCGATTGGGCAGAGAGGAACTGTGTGCATAGAAAAATGCCGGCAATCCATCGATACGGTTTCCGATACGGTTTCATGAGGTCTATCGATACCCCTGAAGATATTCCAGATTGTGCTTCACCCAATCGTAGCCGCTCGACCGGTAGCGCGGCGCGGCGTATTCGATCCAGCGATTGTGGCCGGTGTCGATGGGCGGATGCCCGCCGGCTACCAGGCGAGCCACGCCATCGGCATCGAGGAGCGGCGCGTTTTCGGAGGGCGCAAAGGGACGGTCGGCCGCCACCAGCATGCCCTGGCCGCCGAAATTCCAGACGCCCACGAAGGGGAAAACGCTGCGCGCGGTGGCCAGTTGCGACGCAATTTCACGCCGGCCGATGTGGTCGAGTTGCAGCGGTTGCTGGAGGACGCCGCCGGACCGGAGACGGCTGTGCGCGAGCTCATAAAACTCGCGCGAGTACACATTCGTGAGCTCGACGGCGATGAGGTCGTATGGCGCGCCCCGGCCGGCGAGGAGCACGCTGCGCCCATCGTCGACATAAAGCTGGACATGTGGATCGCCCAGGACGCCTTCGTTGAATCCGTTGAAGCACTCCCGCGCCGCCTGGACGATCCCCGGCGCGAATTCCGCCACCGAAATTTCGCGATATCCCAGCTGCTTCAAAGCTGTAGCGGCGCGGCCCGTGCCCAGACCGATAAGCAGCGCGCGGCCGCGATCGGGGACGAATTGCGAGGCAAGGGCGTAGGCTGCGGACTGCGATTGGGTTCGTTGCGATTCCAGGTTGTCATCGCCCCGCGGCACGCCGTTAGTGAAGAGAGTGCGGACGGTGTGCGCGGCTTCGCCGGAGACGACGGTCTGTTCGACGACGGTGGTGAACCCGCCCAGCGCGTCCTCCTGTTTGAAGACGAGTGAGGGCGGCAGGAAGCGCACGTCTTTGGAAAGAGCTGCAATGGGGTAGTTCCCGCGGCCTTCGGTCAACATGCCCCAGTTCCACCAGCGGCCCAGGAGGACGATGACGACGATGGCGCCCGCCACCGCTGCAGCCGCCAGACGCTGGCGATGGATCGGCTCGCGCACAAGGAACCGACCCCAAATCAGTGCCAACACCAGCACCAGGCCTTTGAGCGCGACTTCCGATCCGGCCAGCGGCAGCAGCACGAAGACTCCCGCCAGCGCGCCGGTCAGGCAGCCCAGGGCGTTGGCGGCGCTCATGTATCCGGCCAGATGCGCTTTTCCTTCGCCCTGAAAATGAGTGCTGGCGAAAAGCCGCGGATAGATGAGGCCAAGAACCGCGGCCGGCGGGCCGATCAGCAGAATGGCGACACCGAGCTTCGAAAGCTCCGCCAGGTAAAAGGAGTCTTGGAAGCGCAAGAGGAGGGGGGCTCGGTCCCAAAGCACGAGTTGCGCGGCCAGCAGAAGAGCGGCGCACTGGAACAGAGTGGACCACCGCACAGCAGTGCGCTCCGCCAGCCACGCGCCCCCGAACAGGCCCAGCGATAGTGCCGCCAGCATCCACCAGAGAGCATAGACGCTCGACCCCAGCGCAACCGCGATGAGATGCGTCCAGATTACGACCAGCGCGAAGAGCATCGCGCCGGAGCCGAAGGAAGCGGCGAGCAGCCGTCGAACTTCCGGGGCGAGCGATGGGGCCGGTGGCGCGGCGGGCGTCACGGTGGCGGAACTTACGGCGGCGACTCCGCAGATTCCCGCGCCAAGAGCGAAACAAACCCAAAGAGCGCCGCGCGGTCCGATGGCCGGCATGATGAGAAATGGCGCCGCCAGGGATGCCGCCAGGGCGCCCGCAAGGTTGGCGGCGTAGGCCGGAGCCCAGCGTGTTTTCGAGCTGGCTTGGACGATGAGCGGGAACGAAGCTCCCAGGAATCCGGCGGCGGTGAGCACCAGCAGAAGGGCGAATGGCGCCGGAAGCCAGTCGAAGCCATAGGAGAAAGCGATGCACAGGCTGCCGGCTGCCAACTGGGCGACGCCAAAAGCTCGCAACGGCCGGCGGAGGCGTCCCTGCAGTAGCAGGGCGGCGGCCGCGATGGCGCCGAGCGCGAATCCCAGGAGATAGGCAAAAGGCGCGCCAGTTTGAGATTGCAGATATTGTGCGAACGCCTGTTCGGCCAGGAAGGCGCTGAAACCCGCCAGCGCGTAAAGCACCAGAGGCACTCCCCAACCGGAAGCCACCGGCCGCGGCGCAAGGTTAGCTTCAAGAGCCGGTGTACTGGTCATAGCTTGCTGCGGATACAGGCTAAGGCCTACTCGGGTTAACGATCAAGACCGGAGATAGATAGCCCTTTGGGGATTAACCAAAGACAGCGCTGGCCGGACCTGGGGGTGTGCCGCGGCTCAGTTCACGCCGCGGGCGTAAGATAGTCAGCAGATGATTTCTCGTCAAATTTTCAGGATTGTGGCGGGCTTGCCGACGATCGCCGCGCTGCTCGCCGCCCAGCCGAAGTTGCGATTGTCCGAAGTGGAAGATGTCGCGCCGATCCAGTATCGGGCGACGCTCGATCTCGATCCGGCCAAGACGCCTTTCAGCGGAGCGATTACCATTCAGGCGGAGGTTCGCAAGCCGGTGGAGACTCTTTGGCTGAATGCTTCCAAGATTCAGGTGAAGGACGCTTCCGCGACGGTAGCGGGCAAGACTTACAAGGCCGCGTCCGTCCCTGGCGGCGACGATTTTCTGGGCCTCAAGTTCGACTCCCCGCTTCCCGCCGGCCACGCCGAGATCCGTATCGCCTATAGCGGGGAGGTGCGGCACGGCGATAGCTCGGGCGTCTTCTATCTCAGGGATAAAGACAGCGATTACATCTTCACGCAGTTCGAAAATACCGACGCGCGCGACGCGTTCCCCTGCTTTGACGAGCCAGGTTATAAGACGCCCTGGCAACTTACTCTGCGGGTGCCCAGTCAGGATTCGGCAGTGAGCAACACGCCCGGCGCCGAGCACGTCCAGGACGGTGTGAAGACTTACACATTCCAGGAGACCAAGCCGCTTCCTTCTTACCTGGTGGCTTTCGCCGTGGGACCCTTCGAGTACGTGGATGCCGGAGTCGCCGGAAAAAATCGCGTGCCGGTGCGAATTGTGACGCCCAAGGGCAGGTCGGGCGAAGCGAAGTACGCGGCGGAAGTGACGTCGACAATTCTGACGCGGCTGGAACAGTATTTCGGGATTCCGTATCCGTATGAGAAGGCTGACCAGGTCTCGGTGCCGATCACGAGCGGGTTTGGCGCCATGGAAAATGCGGGGATGGTCACTTACGGGCAGACGATCATCCTGGCGGACCCGGCCAGCGACACCATCACGCGCCAGCGCAACTACGCGTCGGACTGCGCGCACGAACTTTCGCACCAATGGTTCGGCGACCTGGTGACTACGGGATGGTGGAACGATATCTGGCTGAACGAAGCGTTCGCCACCTGGATGGAACAGAAGCTGGTTGCCACCTGGAAACCCGAATGGAAGACGCGCGTGGAGGATGTCGACGCCAAGCTTGGGGCTGAAGACGTGGACAGCCTGGTGAGCACGCGCAAGATCCGGCAGCCGATCGAGACCAAGGACGATATCGCTAACGCGTTCGACACCATCACGTATCAGAAGGGCGCGGCGGTGATTGGCATGTTCGAGAGTTGGATGGGCGCGGAGGAATTTCGCAAAGGCGTGCAGGCTTACCTGAATCGCTATGCTTTCCGGACGGCCACGGCGGCCGATTTTCTGGATTCCCTCAGCTCCTCGAGCAAGAGAGATATCGGCGGGCCGTTCTCTACGTTTTTGAATCAGGCGGGCGTGCCGGTGGTTTCCGTGACGCTCGATTGCGGCAAGACGCCGGCGGTGCTGCACACCAGACAAGCTCGCTACCTTCCGGCGGGATCGAAGGGCTCTACCGATCAGGTCTGGCAGGTTCCGTTATGTGTTCGATATGACGGCTCGCCGGCGGCCGAATGCACGCTCCTGACGAAAGCCGAGCAGGACGTGGCGTTGCGGAATGCCAAGAGCTGTCCGGCTTGGGTGGATGGCAACGCCGGAGCGGTGGGCTATTATCTGGTGGACTATCGCGGCGAACTGCAGGCGGCGCTCACCGCCAACGCGTCGAAGTCGTTGACAGCGGCAGAGCGCGTGGACTTGATTGGCAACGCGTCGGACATGTCAGGCTCGGGGAAGCTCCCGGCCGCGGACGCGCTCAGCCTGGTGGCGGCATTCCACGAGGACGCCGAGCGCGACGTGGTGGAGCGGGCGTTAGGCGTGGCGCTGTCGGTGAAAAGGGACATGGTTCCGGCGAACCTGATACCGAATTATCAGCGATTCCTGCTGAAGAATTTTGGCCCGCGGGCGAGGCAGCTCGGATGGCTGCCGAAGGCCGGTGAATCGGATGACGAGAAGTTGCTGCGTCCGAGGATTGTAGGCGCGGTGGCGCGGGACGGCGGCGATCGCGACCTAGTGGACCAGGCTCGGACGCTGGCGGACAAATGGCTGGCGGACCATAGCGCCGTCCCCGCGGAAGTGGTCTCGGCGGTATTGTCGACGGCGGCGTATTACGGCGATTTGGCGCTGTACAATCGCTTCTCCACCGCGCTTCAGAGTACCCAGGACACGCAGGCGAAGCAGCGCTTACTGGGAGCCATGGCGGGCTTCCGCGACCGCGCCGCGCTGGAGGCGGGATTCCAGACATTGCTCGAAAAGAAAATTTCGATGGTGGACGGATTTTCACTGTTGTTCGCCGGCCAAGGCTTCCCGGAGACGCGAGACCTGTCGTTCGAATTCGTGAAACAGCACTTCGACGAGCTGACGGCGGGGCATACCAACATTTTCGGCAACGATGCCGGTTCGTTCCTGCCGTTCTCCGGCGGGAGTTTCTGCGATACGCAATTGCGCGATCGGTTCAAGGCGTTTTTTACGCCGCTGGTGGATAAGTACGCCGGAGCGCCGCGAAATTTTGCGCAGGCGCTGGAAGGGATCGATCTGTGCATCGCACAGAAGACCGCGCAGGAGGGGAGCGTGCGGGCGTTTTTGGAGAAGTATTAAAGAGGCACCGCCGGCGATTTTGTGGGATAAGCTTCAGCTTGTCCAAGCGAGCGGAGCTCGCTCACACTCCCTTGCTTGTAAACCTTCGAGAGTCTAACTCCGTCTACACGGCCGTAAGTCAACTCAAGAAGGAGTTATCAGACTCAATGAAACGAACCATCCTCCAGACGGCCGTGCTGTCCGCGTTCGGCGCGGCTTTGATGTGCGGGCAGACGACAGGCACTACCACCACCCCGCCGACCCCTCCCACACCGGCGCAAATCGCGGCTAATATCGTCGCTCGCCTGACCACTTTGCTGGATCTCACGAGCTCGCAGCAGACCAGCGCGACTGCCATTTTCATCACGGACGCAACCACCGATCAGTCGTTGCAGACGCAGATGCAGGCCGCGCAGACGGCTTTGCAGACCGCGATCACGTCGGATAGCACCACCGGAATCGCCGCCGCGGCGGCGACCATCGGCAGCCTTACGACCCAGCAGGTGACGGCGGATGCGACCGCAGACGCGGAGTTCTACGCTATTCTGACTTCGACTCAGCAAACGAAGTACACCACGCTCAAGCCCGGGCTGGGCGGGAGCGGCCTGGGCGGTCCCGGCGGTCCTCCTCCAGGACCGGGCGGTCCCGGAGGTCCAGGGCATTAAAGTTCAGTCCACGCAGACCGCTCCCTTCGGTCACGGCTCGGAGACGAAACGGGAGCGGTCTGCGACGTGAAACTGGCTGTCTAAAATCCCCACACTCGTAAACTTCGATCCTCCTTCCTACAGTTAAGCCTTTTGCCTTCAACGCGCTCCCCTTAAAACCCAATTAAAAAGACCTTAAGATCTTGAAATCTGGGCCGAGTTTTGGTAAATTGGAATCGAGAAGACGTTCTCGATAAAAACTTCTCGATATAAATTTCTCGATATGAAGGCGCCCACCGACAACCCGAAACACCCGGAAATCCCCGAAGCCACCCTGCGGCGCCTCCCGATCTATTACCGCTGCCTGCAAGACATGATGGCGGCGGGAGTTGTCCATGCAGTCTCGTGCGCCGATCTGGCGCGAGCTTTAGGGCTCGACCCCACGCTGGTTCGCAAAGACATCGAAATGACCGGAATTGTTGGGAAGCCGCGGGTCGGATATCCCCTAGCCGACCTGGTGCTTTGGATCGAGAACTTTCTCGGATTGAGCCGGCCCAAGGCCGCCGTGCTGGCGGGAACCGGCAGTTTGGGCAGCGCGCTGCTTGGGTACGGGAAGTTTCGCACCCACGGCATGCACATTGTGGGCGCATTCGATGTCGACAGTGAAAAGATCGGGCAGACGATTCATGGAACGGAAGTGCAACCCCTGTTCTGCCTGGCCGATTTCGTGCGGAAGACCGGCACGCCGCTGGGACTGATCGCCACTCCGGCGGGTGCGGCGCAATCGGTGGCCGATCTGATGGTGAGCGGCGGAATCCGCGCGATCTGGAACTTTGCGCCCGCCCACATCCGGGTCCCGCAAGGAATTATTTTGCAGAACGAGGATCTGTATTACTCACTAGCGTCTCTCTCGTTCAAGTTGGAGCACCGCATGAGAGTGACGCCGGTGGAAAGTGAAATCTATGTCCAAAATAATTGAAGTAACCGAACTCGTCCTTCGCGACGCGCATCAAAGCCTGATGGCGACCCGCATGGCGATGGAAGACATGATTCCCGCGTGCGCCGATATCGACAAGGCGGGTTATTGGTCGGTGGAATGCTGGGGCGGCGCGACGTTCGACTCGTGCATACGCTTCCTCAACGAGGACCCCTGGGAGCGATTGCGGCAATTCCGCAAGCTGCTTCCCAACAGCCGGCTGCAGATGCTGCTCCGGGGACAGAACCTGCTCGGCTACCGGCACTACGAAGACACCGTGGTGGATCGCTTCGTGGAGAAGGCGGCGGAGAACGGCATGGACGTTTTCCGCGTTTTCGACGCGCTCAACGACATCCGCAATTTGCGGCGCTCGGTGGCGGCGGTGCGGCGTACCGGCAAGCACGCGCAGGGCACGATTTGCTATACCATAAGCCCGCTGCATACCTCCGGCGATTTCGTGGAGATGGCCGAAAAGCTGCTCGATCTGGGCTGCGATTCCATCTGCATCAAAGACATGGCTGCGCTGCTCAAGCCGCAACCCGCTTACGACATCGTAAAGGGCATTAAGGAGACTTGCGGGCAAGACGTGCGGGTCCATGTGCACGTACACGCCACTACCGGCGTGACGATGGTTAGCCTCATGAAGGCCATCGAAGCCGGCGCCGACTGCGTGGATACGGCGATCAGTTCGCTGAGTCTGGGGCCGGGACATAATCCCACCGAGAGCCTGGTGGAAATGCTCGAAGGCACGGGATTCGACACGCACCTCGACAAGCAGAGACTGATTAATTTGAAGAAGTACTTCGCCGGCATACGGCCGCGTTACAAGGAGTTCCTCTCCAATATCACGGGCGTGGAGACGGAAATCTTCGACAGTCAGATTCCCGGCGGCATGCTTTCCAACATGGAAAGCCAGTTGAAACAGCAGGGCGCGGGCGACCGCATGGACGCGGTGTTGGCGGAAGTGCCGAAGGTGCGCGCCGACGCCGGGTTCCCGCCGCTGGTGACGCCCTCCAGCCAGATTGTGGGAACGCAGGCGGTCTTCAACGTGATGATGGGGCGGTACAAAGTGCTGACGGGCGAGTTTGCCGACTTGATGCTCGGGTACTACGGCGAGACGATTGGGCAGCGCGACCGGCACGTAATCGAACTGGCAGCTAAACAGAGCGGCAAGCTGCCCATCAATCAGCGGCCGGCGGACCTGCTGAAGCCCGAGTGGCACGAATTGCGCGATGCCACGGTAGCGCTTCCGGGGTCGAACGGATCGGATGAGGACGTGCTGACTTACGCCATGTTCCCGAAAGTGGCGCCGAAGTTTTTCACTACTCGCGCGGAGGGTCCCAAGAATTTGGGTAAGGATCCGGCAGCGCAAACGGCCCCGGCTGCGGCGGCTCCTGCGAAAGCTCCGGCAGCGGAGAACGGCAAGGGTTCGGTTCGCACCACTGTCACCTACGACGTGAAGCTCAATGGCAAGACGCATAAGGTGACGGTAGAGCCGGTGAAGTAGGGACCGCTCCCTCACGGTCGCGGCTCAGTAAGACACGGTCGAGCCGGTGAAGTAAGAGCCCGGTTTCGGTTCAGTAAGGCAAGTGTCGCGGCCAGGTCAGACGCGGCGATCATAAGTCGAAAGGAATCTTAATATGGCAATCCATACTATGCGGGAGAAAATTGCCGATCTTCGGAAACGTTCCAGCGAAGAGATGCTGGGCGGCGGGTCGGTACGTTTGGAGAAGCAGCATCAGGGCGGAAAACTGACCGCGCGGGAAAGAGTCGAAGCGCTGGTCGATGCCGGAAGTTTCGAAGAGATGGGCTTGTTTGCCGAGCACCGATCGACGCTATTCGGGATGGCGGGCAAGCACTTGGCGTCCGACGGAGTGGTGACGGGAGCAGCGTCGGTCGGCGGGCGTCTGATTCACCTGGCGAGCCAGGATTTCACCGTGTCGGGTGGATCGGCCGGCGAGGTGCACTCCATCAAAGTGGCTGAGATCATGCAGCAGTCGCTGAAAACCGGGTCGCCATTCGTCTTTATCAACGATTCCGGCGGCGCGCGCGTGCAGGAGGGAATCGATTCGCTTTCCGGGTACGGGAAGGTGTTCTACGCCAACGTGATGCTTTCGGGAGCAGTGCCGCAGATTTCACTGATTTGCGGACCGTGCGCGGGCGGCGCGTCGTACTCGCCGGCGCTGACGGATTTCATCATTCAAACTCGTAAAGCGCAGATGTTCATCACCGGGCCGCAGGTAATTAAGGGCGTTACCGGCGAGAAGGTCACGGCTGAGGAGTTGGGCGGTCCGGAAGCTCACATGGCGAAATCCGGCGTGATCCATTTCATCGCCGAGGACGATAATCATGCGATTCTGCTCTGCCAGAAGCTGCTGAGTTTTCTGCCGTCGAACAACCTGGAAGATCCGCCGCGGATGGAGAGTTATCCGAATCTCGATCCCGATCCGGCGTTGGACGATGTGGTGCCGGCGGATGGCAAAAAGGCCTATGACGTGCGCGACGTCATCACCAAAGTCGTGGACTTCAGCGATTTCCTGGAAGTGCAGTCCGGGTATGCGATGAACATGGTGGTCGGATTCGCGCGCATTGCGGGGCGCCCCATCGGAATCATCGCCAATCAACCTTGCGTGAACGCCGGCGTACTGGATATCGACGCCTCCAATAAGGGCGCGCGGTTCATTCGCTTCTGCAATGCCTTTAATATCCCGCTGCTGACGTTCGCGGACGTACCGGGATTCCTGCCGGGCGTGCAGCAGGAGCATGGCGGGATTATCCGCCACGGCGCGAAGATGCTGTTCGCGTATTCCGCGGCCACGGTTCCCAAGGTGACGGTGATTCTGCGCAAGTGCTACGGCGGCGCGTACCTCGCCATGTGCAGCAAGGATCTGGGCGCCGATCGCGTGTTCGCCTGGCCGACCGCCGAAGTCGCGGTGATGGGCGCGGAGGGCGCGGCGGAGATCGTGTTCCGCAAGGAGATCGATGAGGCCAAGGATAAGGCGGCCAAGCGCGCGGAACTGATCGAGAAGTACCGGGACGCGTTCTCGAACCCATATGTGGCGGCGGGACGGAGGCTGGTGGATTCGATTATCGAACCGTCAACGACGCGGCATCACCTGGCGCAGGTGTTCGAGTATCTGCATACCAAGCGGGAGCTGCGGCCGCCAAAGAAGCACGGGCTAATGCCGCTGTGACGAGGTGATTTCACCACAGAGCCACGGAGACACGGAGAAAAACAAAAGTCAAAGGCAAGACCCGAGCGCACGGAGGTGGCGGAGGCCACGGAGCGGCAAGGTTTCTGGGCCTCAACGTCCTAGTAGCTTCGGTTCGTGAGAGTTGTCGTGGAACGAAGATTTTGGTTGTTAGTAGTACAGAGACACGGAGAAAGGCTTAAAGAAAGCCATTCTTGAGGGCACTGAGGTGGCGGAGGCCACAGAGAATTGGAAGTGAGCTATGGCGACGATTACAGTAATGGATCTCGAGGCGCAGATTGCGGAGCTTACGCGCCGGTTGGCGGAGTTGGAAGCCAAGAGTGCTCCTGCGCCGCCGGCTGCCGTGCGGCAAGCGGCTCCACCGCCCGTGGTGGAAGGCATTACCGAAGAGGTAGTGCTGGCGGTTTCGGCAGCGGTGGCGGCGTACTTAGGTGTGCGGGCGCACATCCGGCAAATTCGATTGGTGAGCGGCAGTGCCTGGGCCCAGCAAGGGCGGGTTTCCATCCAGGCATCGCATCGCTTGGGGTAGGTGAAAGAGGCTGCAGGTGAAACTGAATATTACGATTGACGGAAAGACCTACGAAGTCGATGTGGAGGTAGCCGAGCCGGAAGCACCGGGCGGGCCGCAGAGTGTGAGCGGATTTCATGTAGGGTCGGCGCTGGTGCGTCTTCCCGCGGGGCCGGCTCCCGTCGCGCCGCCGGCGGATTCGAACGTGAATGAGAGCAAGGTTTGCCGCAGCCCGGTTTCGGGCATCGTGGTCAAGGTGGCGGCGCAGGTGGGCCAGAGCTTGCAGCCCGGCGATATTCTGGTGGTGCTGGAAGCCATGAAAATGGAGACCAATATCACGGCGCCCGCGGCTGGCAAGATCGCGGCGCTGCGCGTCAATCAGGGCGAGAGCGTGCAAGCCGGCCAGGTAGTGGTGGAGTTTGAATAATGAGCACGGAAGCAGAACAAGTACCGGGATTCTTGTTTTTCGATCATGTGGCCATTTCGGTGAAGCCGGGCGAGCTGGAAGCGCACGTCCAGGCATATCGGGCAATGGGCTTTTCGGAAGTGCATCGTGAGGACGTGCTGGGCGGCGACCAGGTGCGCGAAGTACTGTTGCAGGTTGGCAACGGTCCGAACCTGGTGCAGCTTCTGGAGCCTTTGACGCCGGAATCGCCGGTAGCGAAGCAGATCGAGAAGAACGGCGGGCGCGGCGGCCTGGCGCATGTGGCGCTGCGCGTGGCCGATATCCAGAAAGCCTTTGATTATCTGCGCGCCAATGGGTTCAAGATCATCGACAAGGCGCCGCGAAAAGGGTCGCGCGGGACCACGGTATTTTTCGTGCACCCCAAGACGACCGAAACCGCGGCGTTCGGGTATTTGTTAGAAGTAGTACAGGAGGGTAGCCATGCCTGACCCGGATGCCGGCGGGGAAATTCTGAGTGTGCTCGGCGATTTTCCTCCCGTTCCCACCGCGGCGTGGGAAGCTGCTATCGCCAAAGATCTGAAAGGCGCCGATTACGAAAAGAAGCTGGTCTGGCGCACCGAGGAAGGGCTCGCCATCTGGCCCTACTACCGCAAGGAAGCGCTCGCCGGATTGAGCGATCAGCTACGCAGCACGCCCGATCACTACCCCTTCGTGCGCGGCACCGGCCGCGGTTGGGAGATCGCGCAGGATGCCAAGCCCGGTCCGAAGGCGATTCGCGCCGATCTATTGCATGAGCAGGGCGCCCACGCCATCCAGGAGTTGGGATACGGAATCGCGGCGGGCGTCGAACGGCTGGCCGAGTTGGCCGAGACACTGCCGGTGGAGACGATTGCGTCGCAGGTGGAGTTTGTTTTCGCGGCGGGCCCGAGCTACTTTATCGAAATTGCGAAATTGCGCGCCGCTCGCATGCTGTGGGCGCAAGTGGTGACCGCATTCGGCTCGTGCGACGACAGCGCCTGCCGCATGCGCCTGCATGTGCGCACTCCGCGGCGCAATAAGAGCGCTTACGATCGCTATACCAATCTGCTGCGCGCCACTACGGAGGCATTGTCGGCGGTGGTGGGCGGCTGCGACCGGCTCACGATCGAGCCATTTGGGTTCGATTCTCATCTGGCGGCGAACGTCCAGCACATCCTGCAGGAGGAATCGCATCTGGACGCGGTGGCCGATCCGGCGGGCGGCTCGTATTACATCGAAGCGCTGACCGATTCGCTGGCGCGGGAAGCGTGGAAACTGCTGCAGCAGGTGGAAGCTGGCGGCGGATACGCGGCCGCGGTGGAATCGGGAGCGGTCGAAAAGGCGCTGGCGGAAACGCGGGCGGCGCGGGCGAAGGCTTATTCCGCGCGGCGGCGCGCGCTGGTGGGGGTGAATAACTACCCCAATCTCACGGAGAAGACTCCGGAGGGCGAAATGCCCGATGGAGGCATGCGGATCGCCGAGCCGTTCGAAGCCATTCGCCGGCGGACCAACGAGCACGCGCAAGCCACCGGGCGGTATCCCACAGTGCTGCTCCTGCTGCGCGGCGATGTGAAGATGAGAGGCGCGCGCGCTAATTTCTCGCTGAATTTCCTGGGTTGCGCGGGCTTCGACATCGTCGAGTCGGACGAGTATGAAGGAACCGATGCCGACCTCATGGTGCTGTGCAGCTCCGATGCCGAGTACCTGGCGTTCGCGCAGGAAGTTTGCCCGCGCGTGAAAGTGCCGGTGCTGGTGGCCGGCAACCCCAAGGATCAAATCGAGGCGTTAGGGGCGGCCGGAGTGCAGGGTTTCATCCATATACAATCGGACGCCATTCAAACCCTGACTCACTGGCAGGACAAGCTGGGCATGAGGAGGAGCCAATGAGACCCGACTTTTCGAAAATCGCGTACCAGCTCCCCAAGCAGAGCGCGGAGCCGTTCGGCCCGGGCGAGCACGTGCCGGTGTGGAACACGGCGGAGCACATCCCGGTGAAGGCATGGTACACGGCGGACGACTTGTACGCCATGGAGCATCTGGATTACGCCGCGGGAGTGGCGCCGTTTCTGCGCGGACCGTACTCGACCATGTATGCCATGCAGCCGTGGACCATCCGGCAATACGCCGGCTTTTCGACGGCGGAGGAATCGAACGCGTTTTATCGGCGCAATCTAGCGGCCGGACAGAAAGGGCTTTCGGTAGCCTTCGACCTGGCGACGCACCGCGGCTACGATTCCGATAACGAGCGCGTGTCCGGCGACGTGGGCAAGGCCGGCGTGGCGATCGACTCGGTCGAAGATATGAAAATCCTCTTCGACCAGATCCCGCTGGGACAGATGTCGGTGTCGATGACCATGAACGGCGCAGTATTGCCGATCATGGCGTTCTATATTGTGGCGGCGGAAGAGCAGGGCGTCGCGCCGAAGGACCTGAACGGAACCATTCAGAACGACATACTGAAGGAATTCATGGTCCGCAACACGTACATCTATCCGCCGGGCCATTCGATGAAAATTATCGGCGACATTTTCCGCTACTCGGCGGAGAACATGCCGAGGTTCAACTGCATTTCGATCAGCGGATACCACATGCAGGAAGCCGGCGCGAGCGCCGACCTGGAATTGGGATATACGCTGGCCGACGGGCTGGAGTACATCCGCACGGGTATCCACGCCGGGCTGGATATCGACACGTTCGCTCCCCGTTTGAGCTTCTTCTGGGGCATCGGCATGAACCACTTCATGGAGATTGCCAAGATGCGCGCGGCGCGCGTGCTGTGGGCCAAGATCATCAAGAGCTTTCACCCGAAGAACGCGAAGTCCATGGCGCTGCGCACGCATTCGCAGACCTCGGGTTGGAGTCTCGCCGCGCAGGACGTTTTCAATAACGTCCCGCGCACTTGTATCGAGGCGTTAGCGGCGGTGCTGGGTCACACGCAGTCGCTGCACACCAATGCGCTCGATGAGGCCATCGCGCTGCCGACGGATTTCTCGGCGCGCATCGCGCGTAATACGCAGATTTTCCTGCAGGAAGAAACGGGCGTCACCAAGGTGGTGGACCCGTGGGCCGGAAGCTACTACGTGGAGAGCCTCACGCACGAGTTGATGCACAAGGCGTGGCATCACATTCAGGAAGTGGAAGGGCTCGGCGGAATGGCAAAGGCCATCGAGACGGGCATTCCCAAGATGCGCATCGAGGAAGCGGCGGCGCGGCGGCAGGCGCAGATCGATTCGGGCAAAGAGATCATCGTCGGGGTAAATAAGTACCGGCTGGCGGAGGTGGAGCAGATCGACGTTCGGGTAGTGGATAATAAATCGGTACGCGAGTCGCAGCTCCGCAGGCTGGCGCAGGTGCGGGCGGCGCGCGATGGAGCGGCGGTCGAAAGCGCGCTGGCGGCGCTCACGGCGGCGGCGGAAAAGGGTTCCGGCAATCTGCTCGGATTGGCAGTGGCGGCGACACGGTCGCGGGCAACCCTGGGTGAGATTTCGACGGCGCTCGAGAAAGTTTTTGGGAGGTATCAGGCGGTGAATCGGACCATCTCTGGCGTGTATTCTTCCGAGAGTCAGGACAATCCGGACTTCCGCAAAGCTCGCGAGCTGGCCGAGGAGTTTGCCACGCTGGAAGGGCGGCGG
>Ga0182013_10001416_pt1 | contig 32959 bp, 43 predicted proteins | sample 612S2MmetaG_FD_120487 | JGI IMG/M metagenome (GOLD analysis project Ga0182013, IMG submission 120487) | Permafrost microbial communities from Stordalen Mire, Sweden - 612S2M metaG | ecosystem: Environmental > Terrestrial > Soil > Wetlands > Permafrost | place: Sweden: Stordalen | collected... | reverse complement strand
TGGAGCGCCCTTCGCTCCTGGGACAGCCCCAGCGTGCCTACTCTCGCCGATGAGTAGTCAAGCGTGGCCATTTTGCACACCTTCGTTGTCACTGGGCCGAGACGGAGATGGAGAGCGAAAGAAACGAGATCGCTCGCGGGATTATGACTAGATACCCGTTCAAGGGCCGCAGGATCGACCAGGGACCGTCGTGGATGAGGTCCCGCAGAATGTGCGTACCGTCTTCGTCCCAGACCTGTGGATGAATGAGCTGGTCCGAACGGCGTGCGTAAAGGATCACAAAGAAGACGAGGACGTACAGCACGACCTTGCACGTCGTCGACCGCCTGCAACGGTCGACGATGCCTGCGACCGTGGCCAGCGGCGTTCGTACCACGATGTCAAGGAAACTGCTCAATAGATCGCCTCGTCGAGCGCGTGATTTCGTTCTCGTAGACGGTCGCGGCGAGCAGCGGCGGATGGTTCCGCTGCAACTTCACCCGGCGGCAAGGGTACGCACACCGCGGCCGCGGGACCCTGCCGACCAAAAAGACGCCGGGGGACGCCGAAGCCGGCGAAAAAGAGGCCAAATAAAGCCCTAGGACGCGTTTTAGCGCCTCCGGCTGACCTAGGAGCCATCGAGGTTTAGCTCTCCACGCCTGGCGGGCTCCGCGCGTGTCTCCACGGACAAGGCCGGTTGGCTTAGAATTTGCATTCTAAAGCAATTTCAGCGCCCCATGCCGCGCGATTGCGACCGCCCGCGGCCAAGTTCGTCCCGGATTATCCTCGCAATAGTGTCGTTCTCGCTTTCGTACTTCCACGGGTCGCGCTCGTTCGTCGCGCGTTCGCGCAGCTCGGGCAGCCGTTTCATGATCGATTCGTCGGTCGGGCAGTCGCGCTTACTCATTCCGCCGGAGTGTTCGAGCGCGAAGCGGATGCTCGAAACCTGCGAGTAGTCTTGCTGCAGTTGCGCCTCTGCGGCGCGCTCGACGGCGGCTTCGAATAGCGGCTGATACTGCTCGCTGATCTCGACGGATTCGGATTCGACGCCCTCGGCGAGTTCGAGGAGATCCATCTCGCGCGGGACGCGAACCTTCGTTCCGTCGTCCGACTCCGCGCTGAATGAGACCGCGGCTTTGTTCAGCGTGTCACCGTCGAGTGAGATTTTGCCGATGACGTTATGCCAGCCCTCGGCGATGGTGTACTCGTTGCCGTCCTTGCCGTGAACGACTTCCTCGTCAAAGACGTAGAAGTGACCAATGTTCTCGGCTGCAAAGCCGCGCTTGACGTCTTCGGGTGACCGTTGCGCCACGCGCGCGGCTTTGGCTTGCCGTTGGGCCTCGGCGTGTTCTTGGGCCGCGCGTCGCGCCTTCTCGATGACTTCGCGCTGCCGTTGGCGTTCGACCAGGGCGAGAGCGGCGGCGACTTCTTGCTGCGCCCGTTCGGCGGCTTCGTGCTGCGCTCGCTGTGCGGCTGCGACGGCCTCGGCGCGTGCTTGGGCCTCGCGCTGCGCCACGACAACGGCCGCGGCGCGTGCGGCGGCCTCCACGATGGCCCGTTCCGCGGCTTCGCGCTGCTCTCGCTGCCCGGCTGCGATCGTCTTCGCCCGCGCGAAACTCTGCTCGCGTTGCTGCGCCGGCTGCGCTTGCGCAGCGACTGCATCGCGGACCAGTGTCTTGCTGGAGTCGCGCTGCGCGTCGGCCATCATGCGGCCGAAGTCGCCGGTGAACGCGATCGACACGCGCTCGCGGGCCCGTGTTACGTCGCCGTATGCGACTTTCCGATTTCCGGCTTGCAGTCCCCAAACGTCGTCGACGGTCTTGCCGGTCGCCGAATAGGACGTGCAGGCCCAGCCATACTCGAGCCGGGGCTTTTCGGTGAGGTTCCAGGTCACGCGCTGGCCGTCGCGCTCGCGTTCGAGATCCAGCCGGCCGTCATCGCGATGACCGACAACGGTAAAACGATCTCTGTTCACCGATCGCGATGCTTCGCGGTTCGGCTCGCGCGCCTGCACCAGCTCGCCTACCGCGAACGTCCGTTTCCCGAACGCCGTCGCGTAGTCGCGCTCCTCGCCCAGCCGTTCGGGTAGCGCAGCACGGACTTGCAGCGAAAGGGTCAGACAGTCGGCGTTCGAGGTCGGAATGAGCAGCGCGGTGCGGTCGGCTTTGAGGCTCGACACGTAGCCGGCGGCTCGCGAGGCCAATGCTTCTTCGGGGGTTGCGTACCCGTGCAGGTGCGAATGATCGCGCAGCACGTCGTAAGCGGTCGAGACGCGGCCGGCGCGCATCGCGACGGCGACTTCGCGCAAGTGCTCGTGCTTGGCGCGCATCGTCTCGGCCATATCGACCGCACCGAACGTCTCGACCAGCCCGCGGAACGGGGCGCCGCGCCCGACCGAGCCGTGCTGTTCGACGTCGCCGAAGAATCGAATGCGCGCACCGGGGACCGCGGCGACCATCTCCAGCAGCTCGCGGCATCGCTCCGAACCGACCTGCTGCGCCTCGTCCACGACGATCGTCGTCTTCGACGTCAGCCGGTCCTTGGTGCGCCCCTGCTCGTCCGGTCGCAGGTCGGAAAGCAGTTGCGCGAGGTTCCTCGCGTCGATCTTGGCTTCGTCGGCCAGCGTCAAGGCGGCTTCGCCCGAACACGCGGTCCCGATCACGCGCCGGCCGACTTCTGTTTCGGCTGCACAGTAGTCGCGCGACGAACGCGACTTGCCCGCGCCGGCAATCCCCGTCACGTTCGCCAGCGCGCGCTCGGAGGCGAGATGCGCGTAGGCGTCCTTCTGCTGCGCCATCGTGAGATCGGCCGATGGCGCACGCAAACGCGGACCATCGCGCCGGTTGTGAATCTTCTCGGCCGCGGCGAACAGCGCGTCTTCTTCGACGCGGATGGCCTTCGTGGTGAACGTCCGGTCGTCACCCGCGGCGGCCGGCTCCGAACGGCTAAGAACAGCAGCATTGACCTGCTCGAATGCCTCTTTGTACTGCTCGTGCTGCGCGAACTTGACGCCCAGCTTGGCGGCGACTTCGCGATCGACGTCTTCACGTGTCCACGTCGAGCGCATCTGGGCGAGGTCGTCGATCACCATGTCGGGGTTCGCGGCGATGATCGCGGCCTTGGCGGCGATGACGTCAGCGGCGGCCATCGGCGCTTTCGCCTTCAATCCGACCGCCGCAGGTTCGCTAGGAATGAAGTCTCCTAACCGACCGCGCAGCTCGCGCGCCGATGCGGGGTTGTCGGACAGAACGCCGAGCGCCGACAGCTTCACCTCATAGCCGCGCTCGGGACCGACGATGACGAACCCGCTGCCCCGTTCGCGGATCTCCGCGCCGAACGGACGGAGCGCCGCGTGAACGTCGGCCCAGGTTTCAGCTACGGCAATCCCCGGCAGCGCGCGCTCGACGACCGTCTCCCAGGATTTCTTTAGGGCGTCCGGGCGCTCGCGCTCCGGTGCGCGTTCGACTTCCATGCCGAGATCGCGGTCGCTGACGTGCGCGCGCCAATCGACCTTGCGGTCCACTAGCAGCCCCATATCGCGCTCACACCATTCCGATGCGCGCGCCATCTTGTAATGGTGGCCCTTCATCCGCAGAAGGTTGCCGGTGCGGAGATCGCGCCGGTTAATCATCAAGTGGACGTGATAGCGGTCCTCGTCGGGGTCGAAGTGCAGCGCGGCCTTGTACTGCAGGTGCTCGGCGCCCAGCGAACGCCGCATCGCGTCGACCGCCGTGCGCGCCTGCTCCTCACTGAGCAATTCGCCGAAGCGCGTCGATATGACGATGTGCAGCACCGGCTGCCCCCGTTGCTGCTGCTTGCGGGTCGCCTCCATTTCAAGGCCGGCCGTTTCGTCGAGCGCCACGCCACTGGACCAATGAGCAACGAGATCGCGGCGAAGAAGTAACTCTCCAGCCGCGTCCCGTTGCCGGTCCTGCGCCTTGCCGTACAGCAGATACCGTTCAAGATCGACGAAAGAGCGGGCTTGCTTTCCGCTCTTATCGGCGCTAGTCACCTGGCGTAACGCGCCACCCGTGCCGCTGCCTGCGCCAGTTCGTGCTGCAGTTGCGCGAAGGTGTCCCCGCGCGCAGCGCAAGCCGCATCGGCCGCCGACAACGCGGCTTCGACCTTATCGAGCGCCGCGCCGATGTGCGCCCGCAGCGCGGGTCCGTCGTCGGCGTACATGCCGAAACACTGACGCAGGCTGCCGGCGCAGCGCATGATCTCCTTTCGTAGACGTTCGTCTTCGTCGGCGAGATTGGACAGCGCGCCGGCAGTCGGCGCGAGGTCCAAGAAACTCGGCGTGTTCGCGCCGACTTCGCGCTGAGACGCCTCAAAGATGCCCCACATGAAGGCGGTTAGCGTGACGTTCATCGACTGTTGACGTGCGCGCCAGGCTAACCGAATTGCGGTGTCCTGCTCGACCGAGAACCGCAGTTTCATCTCCGGTCGAGCATCCCCGCCGGTAGGCGGTTTTTCAGCCGGGGGCCCCGGCTGTCTATCCTGCCCCGATTTTAGAGCATGCAAGCGAGTCTCAGCCATTTCAGGAAACAGCCCTCAATCTAGCACTCTGAGTCTCACGCTTCTTGCTCCGGGGCTTGGAGTTCTGAATCGCCACAACGTGCGTCCGAAGGGCATTCAGACTCGCATCAATCCCGTTGCCTTTCAACAGCTTCGCGATTGCGGTCGGGGTCTTCTTGGCCTTGAGCGCGGCGCGAATGTCGCCCTCCATCGGTTCGAGGATGCCGGCGAGGGTTTCGGACGGTTTTTCGAGTTCTGCCCTCAGTGCCGAAGTCGCTGAGTCGAGATCATGGGTCCGAGTTTTCAATTTAGAGTCGTCCTTCTGAACGCATTTCTCTTGCGTCGGGGGAAGTGAGATCGTCGGGACCGTCATCGCCGCAGTAAACGGCGACGGTGTGCCACACGTCGGTCACACGTCTTGCTAAAATCTTTCACTTGATGAGCGCGGCGGCTGCGGCGTGGGTACTGTAGTCGATGAGCGCAGCGGCGCCCGTAAGGCCGATGACGCCAGCCCCGGCGTACACAAGTAGGCTCTTTTTCGTGAGGTTGCCGCCCGTAATCGACGCAATACCAAACACGATTGTCGCGGTCATAATCCAAAGCGCCGCGGTGTCGCCTTGCGCGGACAACCCCTCGGCCGTTGCGGCGAGGTTTTGGAAGTACCCACCGGCAAGGGCCGCGAGAAGCGCAATCATGGCAGCACCGCGATGGCGCGGTCGCCGGCCGCGAAGCGTTTCGCGAGCGCATCCACGTCGAGCAGCGCACGCGCGATCGTAAACTCGACCAGCGTTTCGCCGTCACCAGAGAAGACGCTGATCTCGGTCACGTCGCCGCGGGAACACGCGGAAATGATCGTCGGCAAGTCGTCGGTCATCATGCCGCACCGCCGATCGCGGCGACGAGCCGGTGACGCGCGTCCTCAATCATGCCTTGCGTCGTCGCTTCGTGCCGCCGGCAATCGAACAGCAGCCGAACGAGGCCCGCAACCCAGTCGACGTCCTCGGCGAAGTCGTCGACTGTTGGCGTGGCGCTCATGGCCGCGTCACCGAGCGCATCCGCCAACCAAGCATCGGAACCGGGTTCGGGGTCGCATACGTGCGCGTGAACGCGGCACCTGTTCGGGGTTCGGCAGCCCTGCGTCGTCAGCATGGCGCACCGGCCAGCGCGGCACGTTCGAGCAGTTCGACCGCGACGGTGAGCCGGTCGACGGCAGCGGTGATTTCGAGTCGATCGTTCGACGACAGCAGCCGGCAACCGGCGACGTAGGTCGCCAGGAAGTCGCGCTCCGATCGCAGCTTGACCAGCAGCGGACGCGACGGCCGCGGCAGCGTGAAGCCGAGATCGCGCGCCAATCGCCAAGCCATCGCGCGATCATCGAGCAGCGCCGTCCGTTCGGGGTCGCCCCCGTTCGCCTCGCTCGCCCCGGCGGGGCATTCGTCGGCGGTGACGATCGCCCGCAGCAGGTCGACTTCGAGGACCCGCACCGCGTTGCGGTAGCGCGTCATCTCGGGGCAGGCGTCGTGTGCATCGCGCCGGTTCAAGGCGCGCCATTTGCGCTCGACGCGAAGCAGCAGCAGCGCGTCGACTAAAGCCGTCGTGCGCTGGTTGTGGGTGGGTTCGAGCCGGTAGGTTGGTTCGGTCGGCGCGTGGACGTCCGCAAATACGGGAGCGGCCCACGCGCTGCGCGTAGCAGCAGCGTAGCTCATCGGGAGTCTAGTCCTTCCGGTGGGTTAGGGCCTCGGGAGCGGTTAGAACGCAACCGGGGTCCGCTTGTGGTTTAGATTATGGCTGAGACTATACGCCTGCGGGGGACCCATCGTCTAGTGGGTCATCGCGCGGGGTAACAAAGACGGAGTTCGCTAAGAATGTGGCCCTCTAAAGCCTACAGGCCATCGCGCAAGCGGCGCGCGAGTTTGCGCTGGTCGTTGTTCTCGCAGTAAAGCGTAACCATCGTCGCCGTGCGCTGCCTGGTGAGCATCTGAATGTCAACCGAGGTGACACCCTCGGCGTTGAGCGATTGGATGACGCCCCGGCGCAGCGAATGCCCGGAAAAGTCGCCAGAGATCTCGGCGCGCTCGGCGCGGCGCTGAATGATCGTCGCAATCGCGGCCGGCGCAAACGGTTTGCCGATCGCCGCGCCGTGCAGGCTACAGAACAGCGGTGATTCACCGTCGCCGGCCGGCGCGATCGCGAGCCACGCTTCAAGCGCCGCGCCGGGATCGTAGGAGTCTTCGCTTGCCGGCCGCGCGATCGGCACGACAGCCCCGGCGCCCAGCTTGTCGGTCTTTGACTTGCGGACCCGCACCAGCAGCGCGTCGGCATGGATCGTTACGTCCGACCGGCGCAGCGCGGCTAGTTCCGACCGCCGCAGTGCGCCCCGGAAGTTCACCAACAGAAGCGCCCGGTCGCGGACGTCGCGCGGCGACCGGCCCAGCGGCGCGAGGATGGCGCGCAGTTCCTCGGCCATGATGGGATCAACGCGCCGCACTGTCTCGCCGCACTCCTCGACTTTCGTGCGGAGCACCCCGGCGATGATCTCCTCAACGAGAGGATGGTCGGTCGGTGACGGGTAGCCGGCGCGCTTGTGCCAGTACCGGATGGCGGCCAGCCGGCGCCGGATCGAATTGGCGCGCAGGCCGCCGGGGTCGTTGGTCGACAGATCGACTTGGCCGCGCAGCAGCCGGCGCGGCGACGGGACTTCGTGCATCTCGGGAACGTAGTCGGCCAGGACTTGCGGCGCGGCCGGCAACGGGCAGTATCCCTTGCCCCAGCACCAATCCTCGAATGCGTCCATGTCGGCCCGGTAGGCACGCAGTGTGCTCGGCGCCAGCGCCTTCTCCGCGTACTTGCGCGCCCGGCGCTGCGCCAGTTCACCGATCGCCGGGAACGCCGCAACAGGGTCGACGGTCGCGAGCGCTGTCACGGCGCTGCCTCCACTCGTGCGCGCTCCTCGGCGTAGGCGACAAGGTTCGCTACCCGGCGACGGTAGCGCTCGGCCGCGGTCAGCGCGTCGACTTCAGCGGCCTGTTCGCGCAGCGCCGCGTGTCGCAGGACGACGCCCAGCTTCTTGCGGCGCTCGTTCTCCTCGTCGGTCATTCGTAACTCACTTTCTAAGCGTATTCGCTCCCTTACAGTATAGCATAGATTTCTATCTTTCTATCTTTCAAGTTAGGTAGATTTCATGCTATGCTGCCGGCGTGAAGACGATTATGGTCCTATCCGGCAAGGGCGGGGTCGGCAAAAGCACGCTGACCGTCAATCTCGCCTTGGCGGCGGTACAGGCGGGGCATCTCGCGGGGATCGTCGACACGGACCCGCAGGGCAGCACAACGGCATGGAAGCGCGTCCGTGCGGCCGAGACGCCGCTGGTCGTCACGATCGCGCCGAGCGAACTTGCCGGCGCGCTCAAAACGGCACGTTCCCGGTCCTACAGCAGCGTTTGGGTCGATTCGGCGCCGCGCAGTACCGTCGCGCTCACCGAAAGCGCCAGGGCGGCGGATTTCGCCCTTATTCCAATTCTGCCGTCGCCGGCCGACGTGCTCACCGCCTACGAAAGCGCCGGCATCGCCAAAGCCGCCGACGTCCCGTTCGCGTTCGTGCTCAATTCGGTCCCGGCCGGCCGATCGCAGGAAGCCGTCGACAGCCGCACGGTCCTCGCCAAGCTAGGCCACGTCTTCCCGACCGAGATCCACGACCGGCTTCTGTACCGGCGCACGTTCGGCGCCGGGCTTGCCGTCGTGGAAACCACCGATTTGCTCAACAAGCCGGCGCGCGACGAGATCGCGGCGCTTTTCACCGAGATTTGGAGTCGCGTCAATGGCTAAACCGAAGTCGTCCGTCATCACTTCATTCGCCGTCGAGCCGGAACCGGCAGTCGAATCCACCCCGCCGCGCACCATCCGCAAAGCCAAGCCGGCCGAACCAGCCGAGGTCCCCATGAAGCAGCTTGCCTTCCGCATCCCCGAGGCCAAGCACACCGCCTGGAAAGATTTCGTGCTGCACGACCCGCAAAGCAAGACATTGCAAGCGATGATCGAGACGGCCGTCGACGACTACATCAAGCGCCGCACCGCCAAACGCTAGATTTCTACTTTTCTATCTTTCAAGCATGCCAAGGATTGAATACCCGGAAGAATACTTCGTCTCGTTGCGCTGGGACGAACAGGGTCTGCTTGCTCGATATGTCGTGCGGTGGCTCGTTGTCGGCGGCAAGCTAACTCGCTGGGCCGTCGCTTTTCAGGTGCGGCGAAAGGACGGACGGTTTCGCGACTTTGTGCGCTACGATGATTGGCACGGTCCGCTGCACCGGCACCGAGCGGGTTTCCCGCCACGGAAGCCGGAACCGATGGAACCCCCGCCGAGAGTCCCGCCAATCCATTATGCGGTGGGGGACATTATGCTAAACACCGATGTATTTCTGGCGGCGGCTCAACAAGACGACGAAATCGAGGTCGAAGACGATGATGCGACCCCTTAAGGACGACGAGCGCGACGTGGCGGCAGCGACCATAGCGATCTACCTTCTCGAACACGCTGTCGAGATAACGGCGCAGCATCCGACGGGCACGAACTTTGTCCCGGTCGCGATCGACGACGACCGACAAGAGATCATGGCGATCGTGGAGGAGCCTGCGATTGCCGGCGGCGCCGCGCCCAACAGAACACTCGCCGAGATCCCGATGCCGGCCGCCGCCTAGAATCGGTTCACTCTTTCTAGTTTTCTATTTTTCTGTTTCGGAAGGTCAATTCTAAGGCGAACCTTCCGCGCGGTGACTGTCTAGTTTTCAGCGCCACCGCATCTGAATATCGCGATATCGCGTGCGTGCGCGCCCGCCGGCCGTCTAGTTTCGGGCACCGCGCGCCACGCTGCGCGAACGATAGCGCGGTCGGATGACTGCCAGGCCATCGGCCGGCGACAGCGGCACGTCAGCGGTCAAAGAATCGCGCTTGTGACGAATCGCATATACGCGTGCCGGCGGACAATCGCGCACCGATTCGAGGTAGCGGCTAGGAATAGCACTTCCAGCAATGCGACTGCCAGAGCCCGCTTTTTGGCGATCATCCTGCCCTTGCTCGGTATGGAGTCGCCGGCCGGGGCGGTCGCTTATCGTCGCACACGCCGCAAGGGTCGTCGCTTCGCTCCGATCGCGCTGCGCGCGACTGCGCCCTTGCACCGTGCGCGACGGCGACCTTGAACCCGGCCGCCGAATCCACACCGAGCAGAGCGAGGCCCAGGACCGTGCCAGCCGCTTTGACGACGAGGAACCCGGACCAACCGATCCGCCCAAGCAGGAGCGCACGCTTAATCGTTTGGTACACCTAACCTGCCGGGTCCGTCCGGGGGCGTCCTCCGGGGTCTGGGGCAGCGCCCCAGGTGGTGCGTAGCCGTCCGGTCAGCGTTGCCCCGTTCCGTCCTGCCGTACCCCGCCGGTCGCCTCGATCAAGACTCAGCCTAGGGGGTCAAGGACGGCGGAGCCGCCCCGCAGGGGTGCGAGCGCAGCGAGCATCCTTGACGCCCTAGGCTATCCTTCACCCAGGCGACCGGCGGCGGCCCCAACAGCAGCGGCATGGCATGTCGCCCGATGTCGCCGATGTCGCCCGGCGACTAGGCGATGATTGTCGTCTGTCGTCTAGCCCCCTATAGGGGGGCAGACGACAAAGACGACAATCTTTCGCCGTCTCAGACGACAAAGACGACGATCAGACGACAAAGACGGAGATCGAAAAAACCCTGTAACCACGGGCGTTAATTGTCGTCTGGAAAATCGGCGAGTTCCGCGAGATGGTGCAAGTTACCGCCCCGCCGGCTGGGTCGCTCGGCGATAACGGCGATTTCGCCGTCTGCGATCAACTCGTCGAGGGCCTTTCGGACGTCGGCGGCTTGGGCGCGCAGCCCGCTTTTGGGATCTTCGAGCATCATCTTCGTGAAGGGTTGGTCGGCGCTGCGTTGCTTGGCCCAATGGATGAGTTTCGCTTTGATCGCGACCAGATGCGCGGCGCTCCGGTTTTCCCGCGCCTCGCCTGGTGTCTGCTCGGGCGCCTGCTCGGTGATGGCGAGGATGGCGAACGCTGATGAGCCGACACTGTATGTTCCATCCGGTTGCCGGCGCGGCGGCTCGAAGGTCGCTTCGACCGGGAACGCCTTGCCCGTCTGCACGTCATCGCGGGCGAAGCGCGTCTTGTCGATGTTGAGCGCGGTCATCGGGCAACCGTTGTCCGACACGGCGCTAAGTACCACGCCGGGGATCTCGCGGAACGCAGCTGCGCCGGTGATCCGCTCGCGGGTGCTGTTGCTGCCGGCGCTGAGTTTCTTTTGGTGGTGAACGACGACGATGCAGCAGTTGAATTTGATCGCGAGAATTTTCAGCCAGTTCAACCCGATCGACACTTGGATATTGTCGCGATCGTCGACTTGGAATATCGCGCGGTGCGTATCGAACACAATGACGTCGGGGCGAAAGGTCGCGATCTTTTTCTCGAAGCGTCGTTTGTCGGCGTCCCCGGCGGCGCCGGGCGTAAGGCAAACGTCGGCGAAGCCCTGGTCGCCCACAAACTCCCAGCGGTTCCACGGAAGCGCCTCGGCCGTCGCATCGACTCCCGCTAGGGCTTGCTTCACCGACAGCGAGATCAGTGACGGGTCACTCTCGGCGTTCACGTACAGAACCTTCGCACCAGCGACCGGCTCGAAGCGGTTGCCGATCGGTTTTTCCAGTACGATCGCGATGCCCGCGTGAACGATAAGCGCGGTCTTGCCGGCGCCAGAGTCGCCACTCATTAGGACCAAGGACCGACGCGGGAACAGGTGCTCGACGACGAAATCGGGTGGCGGCAGATCGAGTTCGAGCAGCGCGCGTAGGTCGATCGTGCGAAGCGCGTCTTCGTCGACGGCTTTCGAGCCAAGCCGCCGAATGGGCGTGACCGGCTCGATGCTCACCAGAGGACGCACCGGGGAAATCGGGGAAAACCACTCAGGGCAGCGTGGCTAGGCGAGCAAGCGCGACTTGCCGCGTTAGCGGTAATGTGGTAAACTGAGGACATAGAAAACTTTCAATTTTGAAGCTTTGCGGGCGGATAAAAAAGCGGGTTTTCTAGGGTGAAAAGACGGCCGTCGCGTTACCAGCGCGTCGGCTTCGTCGTTTCTTAGGCGCTCATCGCGCGGGTCGTTGCGGGAACTCCGCAGGCTATAGACCAGTCGTCGCGTCCTTTGTGGTGTTGCTTGATGAGGCTAACCACTTCTTCCAAGCATGACGAGCAGACAGCATCTTGCAGGCGACCAGACGGGCGTTTCCATTGCGTGACGCCCTGCCGATGAAGCCGCAGCAGCCAACGCCTAGCGCGTGACGACAGCCACATCCGGCCCGTTGCCGGATTCGGTTGCGTGTCTTTTATGTGCGTTGGTTTGCAGTCGCGCGGCCATCCCTCGGGACGGTAATCACACCGCAGGCAGATGAGTGTTTCAACGGCGACGTCGCACTTGATGCACCTGCTGACGACGGGCCGCGTCAGCTTCATGCGGCGACGTCCTCGGCACTCAGACGGCGCTTCTGCTTCGCGATCGCGACCCGCACGGCGTCCGAGATGAACCGCGAGATAGACACGCGCTCGCGCGCTGCGGCAATTCGCATCTCATCGTCGAGCGCCAAGTCTAGGTATACGCCTCTGTTGGTTTTCGTGCGTTGAGCCATGTTCGCCAGTCTACCACATTCTGGGCCAAACACCTGTGTGGCCCCTAGTGATTGTACGAGGTAAAACCGGGGCCCCGGCGTATCAGCGGCGCGGTAGTCTTGCGACCCCCGGCCGTCATGAAGCCGGGGGCCGCAATCTTAGCCGGGCTGGCCGGTCTAAGTCGGTTTAGAAGGGCGGTTCTAAGTGGGCAGCGTGTAGAGGTGAAGACACGATTCGGAATTTTCAGCACGCTAAGCGAGGCTAGGTCGTGTACGGGGACGCAGCAGCACCGCCGCGTCTTCCTCGTCCTGCAAATCGCAAGCGGAGCAGCTCGACGTCCTCGCACTCACCGGCGTGACGTCAGGCCGGATAAGCCGTGTCAACGGCGTCGCGAAGGTTTACGTCCCAAGATAACATCGTCTCTGACGTTTTTCTCACGATAACGCTTGACACCAAATAGCTTAACTGCTCGTCGAAATTGGTTGACGCCTGAACGCGGAGCGGGACGAAGAAGGTCGGCTCGCCCATGCCCGCTTGGAGAATCTCGAATCCAGTCTTCGCATTGAAAAGAGCGGGCCACGCATCCTTGCTGAAGCGCCAGAAGTCCCAGGGTTCGTCGTGGAGCGGCCAAGCTTGGTGCGTATGGAACAACGCGATGCCGCCCAGCCTCATCACCGCATTGAGCTCGAGCACCATCTTCCAAGGCATTAGGATGTGTTCAAGCACCGAGATGGCCATAACCGCATCGAAGCTGAGGCGCGGAAACGATTGGCTCAGTGCATGGGCGTCGCCGACGACGTCAACATTCGGACCCGCAATGATGTCGAACCCGGTGTAGTCCCAGGCGGGCGGAATCACTTCCCGGCGGGTCACGCCCGACCGCGCGCGGGCGCCGATCTCGAGGAAGTTCCCGGGCGGCATCCGTCCGATCATGGCCAGAAAGTTTCCGTAACAAGCATGACCGGCGTCAGAAGGGGAGGGTGTGCCCAGTTTCGAGATCACGGCGACGGAAGAGTCGGTAAAATGGATTCGCAGCATTGCGTCGAGCGTCGCCGCGGCACTCGATACAGATCGTATGTCGAATCGGGCAAGCTTCGCATGTGCCTTTGCAGGGTAATGTGCGGCAACGTCGGGGCTCGGCAGAGGGTTGCAGGCACCCAGTTCCTTTCCCGACGCAACCAGCGAAACGCGCTGCAGCGGCGAATCTCCGACAACCCATCCGCTCACGCGTGTCAGCGAATCGAACGACACGAATCGGTCGATGTAGTAGATCAAGTCAAGAGACCTTCCGATCGTCACCCCGCACGAGTCGGCGACCGTGAGCGGCATTCCCTTCAGACACACCGTGCTCCGCCGCCGGACGCCCGTTCTCGACTAATGTGGTTCGCGGCGGATGTTATCAGGCTGTTCTCATGCAATGTGGTCTCGTTCTAACATGATTTACGGGCGTGCCTCAGCGGAGCGGCTCGCGGCGTAGCCGATCGCCGCGAGCACGGGGCCGCGCGCCGAAGGCGCGTTCTTCGGTCGAGTAGGCAAGTGTAGAGCCTATTCCGTTCGTACCGAACGGGTCGGCCCGTCCCTCCCATCGCCGGCAAGCCGGCGATGGGAACCCTTCCCGGTCCTCTTGGCGGATGTGCATTCGCACACCGGGACGGACAAGAACAGTCGGGCGTTAACCGGGTTTCTGCTGGCTTGCAGATATCAGACGCGTCTTGCGACGAGTCGGGGCTTGGAGCGTGGGCGTTCGGTAGCGTGCCCAACCGGACAGACGCGGCGCTCGACGCCGGCAGGCCGCGGCGGGATGACCTGCGCGACCGCGAGGGCGGCTTGCTCGGCTTCGTACTCCGCACGCTTGGCCTTGCGCGCGACGACTGCATGATGATCACGGGCGGCGGCGGGGTCCGCACGGTTTGGCAGGCAGTACATCGTAGGCAGGCCCTTCTCGCCTTGGGTGCCGCGATCGAGAATGACGAGCTTCCCGGCTTCGACGATCGCCTTCACGCGCCGGTGCGCGACTTCGGGGTGAATGCCCAGCGCGCGACCGAGATCGCGATACGAAACCGCGAAGGCCAGCGGGTTGAGTCCACGCCTTTCGACGATGGTTTCGAGGACCGAAACCACGTCGAGTGTGACATTACATAGAGCCCCGCTCCCCGGAGAACGTAATGTCACACCGACGCGCTTCCAAACGGTCGCAGCGGCCTTCGGACTGAACGGGTTTCGGGGGTCGCCGTTCTTGGGCGAGGGCAGCCTGAGGCCCGGCGACTTGGCGGCGATGATCGCAACCCAGGACAGAAACTCGGCCTTGCTTTCGCCGCGCCGGTAGATGTAGCCGCTCGATTTCATCGGCGGCCATGCTCGAAATCAAGGCAGATTTCTGCTCAAATTAAGTGACACTGGCGGAGCGGGTCTGCTCAAATTAAGTCCGGCATCTGCTCGGATAGCTCGCGCGTGCGTTCGGCATCCAGAGCGCCGCGCAAGAGCTACTGCTGACCACTCGCCCCAGCCGGTGCCACCGTCCTCAAAGATGACTACGAATTCCCGAGGCAGCCGAGGGTTCGCGAATTCGAGGACGGCCCAATCGACAGCAGTCGGCAACGCGGTATCGAACCTACCTGGAGGCTGATCGTTGATGTGGATCCGTTGGTGCTCCACGGTCGGCCCTGACCGGAACAACACGCGGTCGCCACGATGAAGTCGCAGCGTTAAGCGACCGGTGTCCGCGTCAGCCGTACGATATGAACCAACCACGACAAAGCCTGGTAGACGACTGTGTTGAAAATCCGTTCCATTCCAACCGTTCGAGACGACCGTGTCGGCCGCGGCGATGGAAGACGGCGGTACGCCCGCCGGCGGTAGGTTGTGCACCGTATAGGGAAGTACTGGTGATGGGTGCGCCAACCCCGGCCGCGCGAGCAAGTCGCTCGCCGCGAGCGCGCGACACTGCCCTCCGGTCAACGGCAGGAACCACGCCGATGCCGCGCGCCCGTCGTATTCGATGGGAACGTTGTAGACTGCGCTGTCGCCGACCTGGGTTTCGCAAGTAGCGATGTTCGCCAGCCAGTGCAAGTCTTCGTGTGAACGACTCAATGCGGGCACCGCGTTTAGCGCGGCGAGCGCCACAAAGGCAGCCGCGGCTGATCGAACGATCGCCCTTCGCCCGATGAAGGCGACCTGCAGAAGGAACCACCCTTCGAACACAAAGGGATAAAAGAAGTACCTGGGGCCCGCCGAGATCGGATCGAGCATGAAAATCGGGACACGCGCGGCCGAAAGCGCAATCGAGCCGAATAGGAGGTAAAGCAGGACGATCAGCATCGCGACATGTCGCCTGCCGCTGTGGAGAGCAACGGTGACGAGAGCCAGCGTCGCGATGGCCGCTGTCCATTCGATCGCCGTCGCGACCGTCGGGTGAGCGCGGCCCAAACTCCCGACCAGATAATTCCCAAAAAATAACGGCAAGGCAGCCAATGCACTGGATGCGCTCAATAGGCTTTTCGGCGCGACGCTGTTGGATTGCACCAGCTCCATGATTTGCGTCGTCGCACAGATCGTTGCCGCGATCGTAACGATACGCTCGGAAATGTCTTTTCGCCACGCGACCATACGGCACAAAAACAGCGGGAGCACGAGCAGAATGATCGGTGATGAAAGGCCGCCGACGAAGACGAACGCAAGGCGCCACGGCGTCCACCCGGCTCTGGGCCGCCAAAGAGCCGCAACCACGATTAGGAGGCCGGCCCACCAGAACGTATAGAGGGGCAAGCCGAAGACCTCGGGGTCGGTCGGAACGAGCAATGCGGTGACCGCGAGCAGGACGCCACCACGCAAAACGACGGGCGACACGGAGATCGCGATCAGCGTGGCGATAGTGAAGGCCCACGCCACAATCGTGCTGATCAGGGGATATTGGGAGACGGCCCAGTGACAACGAAGGTGTGCAAAATGGCCACGCTTGCTTGGTCTAACTTTTGCCCAACCCTAAACCCAACATTCGTGTCACCAGCCGCCATCTAGGGTCTCGCCGCACAGTCGTGCCGTGAGGGGCCATTTGAGCGTGGACCAGAGAATTCGGAATATAGAGCACGGTAAGGCTGTTTTCGCCCATCCCCTCGAAAAGTTCCGAGCTTGCTTACCGCCAGAGGCCCTCGAACCGTCCGGCAGCGACGCGTGTGTAGTGGACGGTGTGCTTGGGGTCGCGATGGCCGAGGTAATCCTGGATTAAGCGCAAGTCATAGCCGCGATTGGCCAGCGCGAATCCGCAAGAGTGGCGTAGCATGTGCGGATGCACCGGCGGCAGCCCGGCTCGAGCGGCGGCCTCGGCGATGAGATAGTTTACGCTCTGACGCGTGAGCGGCTGCCCACGTTCGGAGATAAAGAGCCAGGGGAGCGCGTCGGTGCGACTGGCGCTATAGCGCTTGATGGCGCGCAGTTCGTCGCCGGCGATGGGATGTTCGACATCCAGACCGCGTTTTAGCCGGCGCACCCACAGGCGTGAGTGGTCCAGATCGACCTCATTGCGGCGGATGCCGATCGCCTCGCTCACGCGCAAGCCGTGTCGGAACATCATGAGGGCCAGGAGATGGTCGCGGATGCCGTGCCGGCCAAGCTTCATGGCATCGAGGAGCGTGGCGACTTCGGTGGGGCTCAGGAAGTCTTTGGCGCGCTCGTGGGCGTCGGTGGTCTGGACACTTTTGACATTTCGCCCCTTGGGCGCGGTCGATGGACGCATCGGAACCCCTCGTAAAACCGCATTGGCGGTGTCGCTACATTTGACAAAATACACGTTTTGTCAAATGTTTAGGCCACCTGCGCCCCGAGATCCAGCCGCTCATCGAGATTTAAATCGAAGGTGCCGTACGGGCTGACGTGCGCGTACACCAGCGGACTCAACGCTCGCATATCGGCTTCGGCCATGCGCCCCAACCAGACCGGTTCTTCAAGCACCCGCTGCAACATCAGCGTATTGATGTAAACCAAGGACGCCTGCAACAGGTGCAGCGCGAGAACCGAGAGCTTCTGATCCTCAAGCCGGTTCGTTGCCACCTCGCCACCCTTGCCGAAAAAGATGAAGCTGTTGGCACTATTCCAGTTCTCGACGACGTTGAGGGCCTCGTGAATTTCACGGCGCAGCGCGTGTGAATCTAAATAGCGACACAGGAAGATCGTCTTCTCCGCCTTACCGATCTCGGCTAAGGCGCGGTACGTTGGGTGTTGCGGGCCACCATGTTGGAAGCGTCGCAGAATCGCCTCGGGGTCGGCCGTCCCTTCGCGCAGCGCCGTCGTGTAGCGCACCACCTCGTCGTATTGCGTCGCGATGAGGTCCCAGTCGATCGCTCCACGCAGAATTGGCGCCAGATTCGGATAATTCATGCGATCTTCGGACGTCGGCAGAGAAAGCTTCTGTGACGAAATTGCTTTGAGGCGCGGCAATAACGAGAAGCCCAGCAATCGGCAAAACGCAAAGGCGACCTCGCTCTGGCCGTGGCTATCGACGTACTGCCGATCGACCTCCAGGTCCGTATCGTGCCGCAGCACGCCCTCGATCATCGAGGCGACTTCCGATGACGAGCAACGTTTGAGCTGCGAATAAATGCAGACCGACTTCCGTTCGACGTGCCAATAGATCATGACGCCGCGGCCACCATAGCGGATGTGCCACTCGGTCATGAGGTTCTGATCCCACGCGCCGAACTTCTTGCTGTCCGCAGCGCACGCCGACGTGCCCTCACCCCAAATATCCGCGCGGCGGACTGCCAAGGTCGCATTCACGATCCGACGGATCGCCTCGCGCATGTTCTCTTCGTTGAGATAGCGCCGTCGCGTGTAGAGCAGCTCTTGATACGATATGCCGTGATGCCCGCCGCTCAAGCGTTTGAGACCGGCATTGGTTCCCAGGCCGTACAGACAAAGCAACAACCGGCGCTGCACCTCCCGTCGATCGATGGCTTCGCGAGATGCCGCGGTGGTAAACGCTTGGGTGAAGCCGATGCGGAGATCGGCTTCTTTGACGATATCGAGCAAGCCGGTCATGGACCAACGCCGGCCAAGCTCGGCTTTGAGGGCATCGAGGTTGGGCGGTTCGGGCTGCGCCTCCAGCGGCGATACAATGATTGGGTTATGCTGGCGGCGTGGATCCAGGCGAACACCGGGATTGCGCGGTAAGCCTCGGTTCAACTGTTCAAGCGCGGCGCGCATCTCGGCTTGCAGCTGGGCGATGAACGTGGGCGCATCGAGCGGGAGCCCCAGCCGTGCGTAACACGCGACCCGGCGCTGCGCGAAATCCGTGGGCAGATCTTCGTCGGGGTTCCGATAGCGCTCGGCGCCGGCAACCCAAACCTCCTTGGAGCGCAATCGCTCGCGAAGGCTTTGCAGCACGCAAATCTCGTAGTTGATGCGGTTGACTCGTTCGCTGCCGTCGGGGGCCTCCTCAATGACAAGCTCCCGCCATTTCGGACGTATCACGCCGTCCACCGCCACGGCCGAAAGGGCGAAATATTGCTGACCCGTCTCGTGTTCACGCTCGAGCACCTCAAGGGCATCGATGAGGGGGCGATACACCGCGTTGTTCGAGCGGAACTCCAAGACGTTGAGCAATTTGGGCAACATCCGCCGATAGTGCGAGCTATATGATGAGCGGACAATCGTGTGAATCCGTTGCCGATAGCTCGCTCCCGCGCGTTGCTCTTTGATCAAGTTCTCAAACGTTTGCTCATCGGCAACGGGGAAGATCACATCGCGCACCGCGCCGTCGGGATTATCGAGCGCCGCCACCGCGATGCGTAAGAGGATGCCGGCCTTGCCGCGCACGTGTTGGAAATCGTTCAGAATCTCCGCCGTCACCCGACGTTCCGCTCGCACCGTGATCCGATGCGTGATTTGGATCAGCAGCTCGATCAACCCATCGATGAGCTCCGCCCGGCGTGGCACACAATAAAAGACCAACAACGGTATGCGAATGGCTTCGGGATGGCGGCGCAGTTCCCAAGGATTCTCCGTCGTCGCGCGCCGCCGATACCGCTTGATCGACGCAGCCGAACATGAGCGCAGAACGTCAGTCGGCACAGCCAACGCCCGCAGCCGCTCGAGCTTCTCGACCTCTTCGAGGATGCTCTCAAGGCCCACGCGACCGGGATCGGCACGCAAGTCCAGCAACGGCGATCCGCCACCGTTATCTTCAAGCAACGCATCGAGCCGGCGACGCAGCGGCTCGTCCAGTCGGTCCATCACCATTTGGAAAACGCGCTCGTCATAACTCTGACGGACCGAACCGATGAGGCGGTCCAGGCGATAGCCGCCGGGCCGCTCGCGCTTGGCCCGCACGAACCACTGATCGATGCGCTCCTCGGATTCGGCCGATCCAGGTTCCGTTGGAAAAAGCTCGGTCAACAGCCACGACTGGAACGCCGCTTGCGACGGCGCATCAAACGGCAGAACTCCCAGCAGCTCAAGGATCAGCCTGCGGTGGCGCCGGCCGGTCCGACCATTCCAATCGTAGCTCGCGATCGTGGCTTCCGAGATGGCCAGCTGCTCGGCAAGATGCGACAACACCGTTGGCGCAAAGTCTGCGCACCCGTCGGGAAAGCGCGCCCACATCCGGTAGAACGTCAGCTGGGCGACAAACCCCAGGCAGCCGGATTCACCGACGGTGTCGGGGATGTGCGCTCGGTCCTCGGGTTCAACGGACCAGTGCTCAACGAGTTCTTCAGGGGACCAGACCAGCTTCATGGAGCGCCCTTCGCTCCTGGGACAGCCCCAGCGTGCCTACTCTCGCCGATGAGTAGTCAAGCGTGGCCATTTTGCACACCTTCGTTGTCACTGGGCCTACGTCGACAAGACCCGGTTCCCCAAAGACAACGTGCGGGCGCAGACCGAGTTTCCGGTCGAGTCGGTGTTCGAGGCGCCGTCGACGGACGGGCGCGTTGGCTGCTCGACGTTCATTATCGCCGGCCCGACCGTCGCCGATGCGGCCGTCGATTCCGAGGGCGCCCGCGAACGCGACATACTCGCCCGGTTTGCTGCGGAAGGGCGGCTGACGCGCAACGACGTCGGCGTCGGCGAAAAAGGCGGCGGCACCCTGAAAATCGCGTGGACCAGCCTGGTGAAGCGCAAGCGCATCGTCAAAACCGGCCACAAGCGCGGCCGGAGCGATCTCTGGCGGCTCGCCGACGAACCTGACGCCGCGGGGCCGGAGTTGTTCTCCGAACCGGGCCACGATGAACCGGGCCACGAACCTGGCCAACCGCGCGGCCAGGCTCACCCGGAAAGCGCGCAAACGCCCGTGGCGCAAGGGATTGAACCTGGCCGACGAACCTGGCCGCTCGTCGGCCAGGATGGACCGCACGACAGACCGGATGACCGGGAGGCGCCCGCCGCCCCAAGAGCGGGCGCTCCCGCGAGTCATCACGACGAGACGAACCTGGCCAACCTGGCCAACCCCTATAGGGGCGGCCAGGTTCGCGGCCAGGTTCGCAAGGGCGATGACGTGGTCACCCCATCCGGCCCGTCCGAGTCCGTCCCGGAGCGGGACGGGGTGCTCGTCGGCGCGCCCTCTCCGACCGGGAGCGAGCGGAAAGCCTGCGGTTTCCCGGTCGGCGCTCCCGGTGCTCGCTTCTGCCGGCGCTGCGGCTTTCGCACCGACGCACACTCTTTTCCAGCCAACCGAAGTGAGGGAGCCAAAAATGTCTAGGCCCCAGGAAGCGACTTTACTGCAGGTTAGGATTCTGCAGTTCGGCCGCCCGCCCGCGCTGCTATGAACGCGCGGACGCGAGGGACAAACCGCTGGGATTCCCGACGACGGCCCGCCGCGCGCACCGCATCGAAATGCGGCGTCCTTGTGATTCGGTGCGCGCGGCATCGGCCGACCCCGGAGGGCTCCGGCATCTCCGCACAACCCGACGAACGGCAACGTTACGACGCAGCCGACCTGCGCGCATACGAGGACCACGATCGCGAGAGCCCGCTCTGGCGGTCCCGCGGCATGGCGTGGGCCATCGCGCGAGCGATGTGCGTACCGCTCCCCGATGCGAAAAGCGCGCTGCGCACGAAGGTCCGCGCCGAGTGCGACGTGCTCGAGCAGCACCTGCGCGAGTATCGGAACCTCATGACGACGACCGTCGCGCGCGAGATCGAAACCGCGCTGGGCGAATTGAACGCTGCGCTGTGCGCGCTCAACGCCGTCAAACCGCGGCTGCGCCGATAAACGCGCCCGTCTGCGGGCGCCCGAACGGAAGGAACAAGTGACCGACGACGAGATGCGGCGCGAAGTGCGCGCCGCCGACATCACCACACGCGAGTGCGCGTCCGAAGCACAGGAGTATCGCTGGATTCACGCGATGAGGACCGAGCACAACCGCCGACGCTGCGGGCTGCAACCGAAGCCGCTCCATTCGCCCGAACCGCCCGGCATGCGCGTCCCCTACGTGATCATCCAAGTATTCCCGGACGCACGATGAGCACGCGCTCGAACATGGCTCGCGACCGGCTGCATGCCGTCGCGCCGCAATACACGTTGCTGATCACGCGGATCTGCGAAGAGGTTGACTGCGAAGTGATCTTCCTCGACCTGGCGCCGGCGCTGTCGCGCAGACGCGCACAGCAAGTCGTTGCGACCAGCGAAGAAATCTACGATGCCGCGCGCGAGTTGGTGTTCGCCGGCAAGCCGCCGACGATCTCGGCCATCGTCAGGGCCACGGGTCACGACCCGAAGACCATCCGCAAACGCTTTGCCGGCGGGGCCGATGGCTTGCGCGCCGCGACTAGACTAACCGCACCCAAGCCTCGGTAACAAAGGTTACCCCGGCTCAAATTCCCGATACGTTCCCTATCTGCAAAACGATTTTGCTGGTACGGTCGCGGCGAGATGGACGCAAACGAACGGCAAAAATTGCGGGCGCGGATTCGCGCGCTAGACATCAGCCTCACGGTGTTTGCCCGCGACGCCGACATGAAGCGCTCGCGCGTCTATGGTTTCTTTGCGACCGGCCAGCCGGAACTGACGCCGGCTGAACTGCGGCGCGGCATGGCCGTGCTCGCCCAGTACGAACAGTTCCGGCAGATCGTCGGCGTCGGCGTTGGGGCCGCATAGTGGACGCATCGCTATTGCGCGCAGCGATAAGCGTGTTTGGAACGCAATTGGGCTTTTACCGGACGTACGGGCTAAGCGCGGCGATGTCGCTGCTCGCTTTTGAGAATCGCCTGCGCGGCGCCGTCGCGCTGCTCACAACCGCGCAAGAAACCGCAATCGCGCTGGCGTTGGTCGCGGCTGCCGCGGATGCGGCCGCGCCCCCGGAAACGTTCTATGTCTGGAGCAACGGCGCGGGCTGGGAGACGCGCCAACCGCCGTTTAGTATCTTTCCGTTGGAGTATCAGCCTAGCATAGCGCCATCATCGCTGACGATACCTGTCGGAGGACCCAGTTACTTTTCGTACGTGCAATCGACGCCGAGCGCAAGCTGGACAATCGACCACAATCTAGGGCGCGATCCCTCCGTGATAGCGTTCGGTTCCGATTACAAACCGATTTCTGGCACGGTGACGTATTTTTCACCTAATCAAGTCGTCATCTCGTTTTCGCAGCCGGTCGACGGAACCGCGTATCTTGTCTGACGCGACACAACTCACGGAGCGCGTCTTCGCGCACATCGAGAGCGGCGATGGACTCGCGGAGATCGCCGACGCCCTGTCGCTCGACCGCGAGTCCGTGCTCATCGCGCTGCAGTGCGTGGCCCACGAGCGTGCGGTGCTGCCCACCGGCTACACGCGCGAGACTGTGCGACACACCGTTGCGGCGCTGGCCGCGGGCGCGCCATGATCGACACGCAAGAAGTGCCAAAAAGTAACACGCAACCGGGCGGGCGCGCGCGCGCGAAGCCGAGCCCCAAGCGGCAACGCCAGCAAGAACAAGCGTACTGGCTGCACGTGTTCTGTTACGACAGTTTCGAGCGCGTTGCCAACAAACTCGGCATCTGCCGGCGCACCGCCAGCGAGTACGTGCGGGCCGAGTGGACGCGCCGGCGCGAGGAACTTGGCGACGACCGCGACCTCGAAATCCGCCGGCAGGTCGCCGTGTGCGATGAAGAAATCGCGTGGAACCGCAAGCGCCGCGACACCACGCTTGCGACCGGCCGCGAGTCGATGTATATCCTGATGGCCAGCGAGCGCATCGCAAAACTCAAAGGTCTCGATTCGCCCGTGCGGATCAAAGACATGACGGTGCCGCCGGCGCCGCGCACACCACTCGACACGTTCGTCGAGCGCGCGGTGCGGCAAGCCGACTCACAAGACATCACGGCGCTGCTCGAGTGGTGCGCCGAGAACAAGCCGAACGGAGGGAACCGTCCGTGACCATGACCGCGGGGGAATTTTTCGACGCGCATTTTCAAAGCGAGAGCGAGCGCATCGAAAAGCGGCTCCGAATTTTATACAAGCAACGGACCGACATCGACACCGAAATTAACGTTTTGCTTGAACAGCAGCGCGCGCACTTCGACGCCGAATCGAGTTTGGACGACGGCGGCAGCCGCGACGCCGAGTCGATGCTGTTACCGGATGATGACGCCGCATGACGACGCCCGAAGACGCGCCGCCGCTAACGCCGGAGCAAAAACTAACCGCGGTCGCGAACGCCGGAGGCGACTTAGTTGCCGCAGCGTTTCAGTATGCCGCGGAGGCGGCGACGTGGAACCTCGCATCTCGCATCGAGAGCGGAGAAGTGGAGTGGGACCAGTGACGACAGCAACCGAGTATTTCGAGTCGCTGCGATTCCAAAAGAGCGCGACGTCGACATCGACGTCGACGGCCCCCACTGATATCCTCATCGAAATCGCCGCAAAGAAAGCTGAGCGAAGCGCGCGATCGAGGCGCGGCACGCACCTCATCAAAGCGGGCTCGGTGCGCCAAGAAGATCGCGACGCATGGGTGCGTGAAAACCCGCGTGACGCGCAGCGACTCAGCGTTCGGCAAATCGACGAGCGCATCGTCAAAGCGTCGCGCGACTCGGACCACGCGTTGAATGCTGAGATCGACCGGCTCGAGATGCAAGTCGCGCAATGGCCCAAGGAACTTGCGCAGATGCGAAAAGCTGAGCGACAAGCGAGATATCTCAAAACAGATTACTCGATCGAACATCAGCAAATACACAAAGGTATCGTAAAAAAGCGTGAGGCGGAACTCGAAGCAAACCCGACTCGCGTCGGGATGACCGAGGCCGAGCGTCACAAGTGTGAGCGGCTGGCGCGGCAAGAGAACCTGGAATGGAGCCGGGCGTATGATCCACCGCCGGATTTCGAGCCGGACGGGCTCGTACCGTCGGATGATCTCTTTCCGTTCCGCAACTTGGGGCGACCCTAAATGTCTTCCGCGGGCGCGGTGAGTGACCGCGCCCCGAAGGTCCGCGCTGCCGTTGTGGGGAGCGGTGCGGGCGGAGCCGGATCGAGACAGACTCGCTCCTTGTCTGGGCCCGGCGGGGGCCACCGTAAGCGGTTGCGGTTCTCGATTTCGTTCCGAACAAGCGCGCCGCCGTGAAGTCGTACCGTTCGCGCCACGCAAGCGCGTGCCGTTCATGTGCCCGGCCCTGGGGCCCCGGAACCTGGATTTACAGCGCGGGCGAGGGTTTGGGGTGGTGCTGTTCGCCGGTGTGCGCGCGCGCCTTCGCCGAGGGCGCGCCGGCGCCCGAGCCCTGGCCGGTGAGCGCGCTGCGAACGGTTCCGTCCGCATGGCGCCCGCGGGTTTATCGCGCGCTGGCCGACCTCGTGCGGCCCGACCCGGATCTCGTTGCGGCGCTCGATGAGGCGCGGAACCGGCTGTGCTGACCGCAGGTCGCGTTTTCCACGCCCAGGCCGACCCCAGAGCCATCCGGCCGCGCCGAACGCGCATAGGGCCCGCAAAACGCGCCGCGGCTGACCCGCAGTAAGAGCCCTTCCCGGCGATCATGAAGCGTCGACGCGCCCGCCGCGGCGCCCGCAACCGGGCCGCCATCATCGCCATCGTCAAACAACAGGCCAAAGCCGGCGACGTCGACGCGCAGGCGTACTTGGCGGCACGCGAGCCGCGCGAGATCCCGCTCTTCGACCTGCGCTCCACCGGCTGACCGACCGAGGGGCGGGAAGGGCGCTGCAGCGCGACGTAAGTTAGCGGCCAAGCTGTGCGGGGCGCACACGACAAAAAGGGTGACGATCTCGCGACCGTCACCCCGAAAGTCAGGCAGTTCGGATCGCCAAATCCGAGGCCGCCGAATCGCCTCGACACCGCGAGTCGTGCCTCGCTGGTGACACAACAATCTTACCACATTCAGACCCGACTTACCTCGAACCGGACGACGCGCAACTTTCGCTGCTCGACGCGCAGACCGAAGCGGCGCTTTACCATCGCGCCGGCCCCGCCTACGTCGCCTACTGCTACGTCGACCCCGAGCGCGGCTGGCGCACGGAGATGATTCGCGCGGTCGAGATCCCCGAACTTATCCGCTCGCGCGTCATGCGTGATCGCGACGGCTACTTGAGCGTGGCCCAATTCACGCGCGCCCAGCGCCGGGTCGTGAACCTCGCGACGATCGGCCTGGGCTTCGTCGATCTCGACACGTACCGCACCGGGCTTTCCGATTGCACCGATGCCGAGATCGTCGCGCGGCTTCTCGCTGCCTGCGAGCTGTACGGGGTGCGCCCGCCGTCGCTCGTGCTCGCCAGCGGCCGGGGCTTCTACGCAAAATGGATCTTCGAAAGCGCGATACCGGCGCAGGCGCTCGTGCGCTGGCAAATGGTCGAGGAAATCCTCATCGCCAAGCTGTCGCAATTCGGCGCCGATTCGGCTGCGAAGGACGGCGCGCGCGTGCTGCGCATGGTCGGGACCACGAACACAAAGAACGGGGCGCCCGTCCGGGTCATCTATGAGACGCGCGTCGACGGCGAGATCGCGACCTACGACTTCGACGACTTCGCCTTTCGCGTGCTGCCTGCCGATCGCGACGAGCTGCGCGCGATGCGGCTGGCCAAACAGCTTCGGCTCTTGCGCGACGAACAGCGGCGCCCGGCGCACTATCGGGGACGCATCGGCGGCATCGCACAACTCGCCCACGACCGGCTCGCTGACATTCGGCTCCTCGCGCATCTGCGCGGATGGACGCGCGGGGCACCGTGCGGCTTTCAGAACACCATGTTGTTCTTGAGCGCATGCGCGTTGGCACCGCTCGTCTCGAACGCGCAGCAACTCCGCGCCGAACTTGCCGCGCTCGGCCGGGAGTTCGCGCCGACCTGGAAGCCGGCCGAACATGCCGCGGTGCTCTCGACGCTGGTGAGGCGCGCGGACCGCCACCACGCCGGCGAGACCGTCCACTACCGCGGTCGCGACGTCTCGCCGCTCTACACGTACTCGAACGCGACGCTCATCCGGATATTGGGGATCACCGCGGCCGAGCAGCGTGAGATGACGACGATCATCGGGGTCGACGAAGCCCGGCGACGGAACACAGAACGGCACGAGCGGGCCCGTAGGGCCGCCGGAGCGGACCCTCGGGATGTTTACCTCGCGACGGCGTTCGATCGGCGCGAGAAGGCCCGCAAGCTGGCCGCCGAGGGGCACCTACAGCGCGAGATCGCTTCCGCGCTTGGCATCACCCAGCAGGCCGTCTCGACCTACCTGCGGGGCTCGTACAAAAGTCCGTCCCTATATCTAAGTGGCGAAGCCCCGTCCCCCTAAAAAAAGTCCTCTGCTTGATCGTACAGCAGGCGTGCGATGTTCAAAGTCCGTCGCTATATCTAAGTGGCGAAGCCCAGTCCCCCCTAAAAAAAGGTCCTTTTGCTTGATCGTATAGCAGCCGAGCCAAAAAAAAAACTAGCGGCCGGTAATGCGGTTTACCGAGCCCTTCGTCGTCTCTTCGTCAGTTTTGCGAAGCAAAATCTGTCATCCGGTGCGCACGGAGCGTCGGTTGCCGCAGCAACCGATGCGAGTACGCACCCCCCGTTCGGTACGAACGGAACCGGATCGCAGCGTTGCCTACTCGTCTGCGCCCAGCGTTTTCAAGGCGGCATCGATCATCATGCGATCCGTCAAGGAATGCTCTGCGAACCAACCTTGATTGACAGGCGGACTTGCGCGCGCCAAAACGTCGCGAATTTCGTCGCTCGCCCGCCTCGCGGCACTCGCTGCACGTCGCCTGATCTTCAAAATTTCCGCCGCGCGCTTGCGCCAAACCGTTCGAGGATCGCGATTTGCTCGTCTGCACTTTTGGCAAGGAAGTCTTCGAGCGCCGCTTCCGTGAGCGCACCGAACGAAACCCGGAGGCGGTCACGTAGCCTGAAGATGACCTCCTCGACACGGGGCGCAACGCCGTTGGTGAGCACGAGCGTCATGCGCTGGACGCCAGCAGGCTTGGGCGGGGCGATCTCCGCAACGAGTTGTTCGGCGACTTGCTCTCGTGCGGTGCGGTTCGCGCGTATCGTCGCGGCCTTGTTTGGCTTGGTCATACGTTCTTACATTCCCACGTTCGGATGTTAGGACATTCCTCCATTCGAGGGTTTGAACGCAGTTCCCCCCGACGACGAAGACAAACGGCCGTTGCGTTGCTGCGTTCGGATGTTCGGACGTTAGGATGTTTTTACATCCGAGATGAGTAACGCCAATTCCCGGTAAGCGACGGCGGCGGGGTTCTTGGGCGCATAGTGCAGCACGGATACGCCGGCGAGCGACGCTTCGGCGACCGCGACGCTGCGCGGGATCGGCGCCAGCATCGGGACGCCCAGGGCGCCCAGCGCCGCGGCCTGGTCCGTCGTGAGCACCCGGCGCGGCTCGTACATCGTCGGCAGCACGCCGAGCATCTTCGGGGGCGGCTGCGCCGCGTCGATCATGCCGAGCACGAACTCCACGGTTCGGACCGCCAACGGTTCGGCGACGATTGGGACGAGCACCGCATCGGCGAAGCCGACAATCCGAGCCGGCAGCGCGCCGAACCCCGGCGGGGCGTCCATGATGATGAGGTCGGCCGACGATCGCAGGAGCCGGCGCGGGTCCAGCGGCGTCTTCGGCCGTTCGAGGCCCACGCTGCCTGCCAGCACGCTGAACCCTTCGGACGACACGCGCGCCACCCGGTCGGGCTCGCCGCGCCCTTCGAGGACTTCGAGCAGCCCCGCGCCGACCGCCGTCAGGCCGGCCGCGTACGTCAGGCCGCCGACCGGATCGAAATCGCAGACGAGCACCCGGCGTCCCATTTCGGTGAACGCCGCGGCGAGCGATATCGCCGTGGTCGTTTTGCCGGAGCCGCCCTTACCGGACAGGATCGCAAGCGAACGCATCGCCTGCTGTTGCGCCGCTACGCTCGAACATCCCTACTCCCGAAAGTTCGGGCGCTGGGGTGCTGAAAGTTTCGGATGCTGGGAAGTTAGAACATAGGAGCATCCGAACGCATCGCGAACGCTAGTCTAGGCCACCATAAGGAGAACTATGAAGCCCCAGCCTCTCGTCGTCGTGAGCGCAAACGACGTCCCCGATCTCGCGACTGTCGCCGACGAACGCGCCCGCGCGGAGGAAGCCGCCCTCAACGCGCTGGCCCCGGCCACCCGGGCGGCATACTCTGCGGATTGGCGGGCATTTACCGCTTGGTGCCGGGCGCGCGGCTATGTCGCGCTACCGGCCGCGCCCGCCGTCATCGCGATGTACTTGCCGCACGCCGCCAAGACGCTCAAGGCGGCATCGATTGGCCGGCGCATCGCTGCCATCGCGCACATGCACGAGCAAGCCGGGTACCCTTCGCCGATGGCGCACCCGACCGTCAAGAACGTCTGGAAGGGCGTGCGGCGCGAGATCGGCATCGCGCAGAAGGGCAAGTCCGCGCTGACCATCGACGGCCTGCGCGATGCCGTCGCCGGCTTCGGCGCGCGCCGCATCGACGTCCGCGATCGAGCCCTGCTGCTGCTCGGATTCGCCGCGGCGCTGCGGCGCAGCGAGATCGTCGCGCTCGACGTCGCCGACATCGCGTTCGTCGCCGAGGGCGCCGCGGTCACCATCCGGCGCAGCAAGACCGACCAGGAGGGCGCCGGCGTGCTGCTCGGCGTCCCGTTCGGGTCGAACCCCGAGACGTGCGCCGTGCGCGCGCTGCAGGCATGGATCGCGCTGCTCGACGATGCCGCGCCCGACGCCCCGCTGTTCGTCTCGCTCAACCGGCACGCGCAGGCCGGTGACCGACTCAGCGGCAGCGGCGTCGCCGAGATCGTCAAGCGCCGCTGCGCGGCCGTCGACCTCGCCGGCGACTTCTCGGGCCACAGCATGCGCGCGGGGTTCGTGACGACGGCAGCCGGCGCGGGCGTCGACGCGCTGGAGATCTCCAACCAGACCCGGCACAAGTCGCTCGACATGGTCAAGCGGTACTCGCGCCCAGCGACCATCTGGAAGTCGAACGCCGCCTTCCGGGTGGGAATGTGAACCTCGAAGCAATCCGGTCGCTCGTTCGCGATTGGCGGGCGAAGGCGCAAGAGATGACGGACGCCGGGGACCTCGGGCCGCTCGCGCGGGTCGTCGTCGAGCAACTGCTCATCCGTTCGGACGACCTCGAACACGCCATCCGCAGGACGACAACCGACGACCCCGAGCCCCGTCACCTCTATCCGGCCGAGGGCGACCCGGGCGCGCTGCGCGTGGAGATCAGCCCGGCGGGCATCTCGGCGCCGCCCGACGTCGCGATCATCGCCATCGACGATGCGAAGTTCGGCGCCGAGCGCGAGGCGCCGGCGCGGATCGTCATCTCGCCGGCGCAGGCCGAGGCGCTCGTCCGAAGGTTGCGCGCAGTGCTCGACGAGATGTGTGGGCCATGAACGCTGCCTTTTGCGTCGGGATGTGAGCGCGCGACATGGAATACTCCCGGCACGCCCGCATCCGCATGGCCAAGCGCAACATTGCCGAAGCCGACGTCGAGCGGACCCTCGCGAACCCAGCCCGCGGGACATTCGAGCCGCCCGCGCGCGACATCATCGAGCACTTCGGCTATGCCGCCGACGGCCGCGCGCTTAACGTCGTGACCAACCGCGCGAAGACCCTAATCATCACCATCGTCGAGCAGTAGGAGCGGACATGCAAAAACCGATTAGCTTGGAAGTCGACTTTAAGGCGAACGCAGGCTATCTCGAATACCGCGCGCTCGGCGAGGGCCAAAGCGTGACGCGCACGCAACGCGTGCATGACGCCGTCCACGTCGACTTCGATGCCGATTCGCAGGTCGTGGGCATCGAGCTACTCGGCTTCGACGATGAAGCCTTGGGCGCCGCGCGGCACTTCGCCGAGCAGCACGATCTCGACTTTCCCGAGTTGCTCACGCGCAAAGCGCCGGTTCCGGCTTGACCATCAGCCGCCCCGGCTTTTAATTTAATTTCGGCCGCCAGCGTGCCGACGACGATTTACCATTCGACCTCGATTCGCAATGCTGCGGCGATCTTGACCGATGGCTTCCGCGATGCAACGGGCTCGTTTGGGTTTGCGACGACCATGCTGACGGGGGTTTTCTTTGCTGACGAACCCGTAGACGAAAATGATGGGGCCGCGTCTTCGGAGGCCATTGTCGCCGTCGACGTGCCTAACGCGCGAACGCTCGAGCAGTTCGAGATTATCGAGGACTTGAAGGGCTTCCGTGAGTGGTGTCTTCCAGCCGTAATGGTCAACGAATGGCCGCGACGTTTGTGCAGCTAGTGACCTCCGAGTGCCCGGGGCACTCACCTGCCTGTCATCATCATCGTCCCTATCATCGTCCCTAAACGCGTTGTTTTCTACGTCGCCTTGCGCGGATAGAGGGACGGACAGGATAACAGACATGGCCTTGGATAGACCTTGAGCGATGCTCCGGACGATACGAGCAGCGAAGGTTAGGGCCGGATAACTTCTCTTACCGTGGCTCAGGACGAGCGCGCGTCGCTCCGGTTTGCTCGCCGAAATTAGATGTGCATAGCGGGGGACAAAGTGCAGAGTTCTGCGCGGTTGATTCACCGCGAGATCATGTAAGATAAAGGCTCAGACGCACCAACGTCTGAGCCTTCGCTATTTTCCCTAACCCATCCCGACGACCACCACGTCCCGCTGGCGCCTGATCCCATCATCACCCGAAACCACTTGCAGCGAGACGTCCAAATGATTATACCCCCAACCCTAGGGCCGGGTCAATTCGCCGGCCGCCGTAATGCCGGGTTTGTTTGCGCGCCGCTCGACGAGATCGCTCGCCAATGAAAAGCAGCGAGCGACGCCGCGACGCCTCCCCCGTCGACGCCATCGTCCACAAATTAGACGGCGTGCGCGGCAGCCCACCCAAGTGCCGCGCGACATGCCCGGTATGCGCGCGCAAAGGTGCGCTGTCCGTTGGCGAAGGGCGCGACGGGCAAGCCCTCTTGCGTTGCTTCGCTGGCTGCGAGTTGCGCGACATCGCCGTCGCGATTGGCCTGACGGTCGCGGATCTGTTCGCACGGGAGCGCGAACGCGAGCGGTTCGCGGCGCGCCGGCGCTTCATGAAGTCACCCGAGCGCACGGTTCACGAGGCGCTCGACGCGGAGCTCGACGCGCTGCGCGCGCGCCGGCGAGCCGAGATCGGGTTCGACCGGCCACTGCGGGCCAGCGACATCAACGCCGTACGGGAGCGCGTCTGCCGGCTGCTCGGGCTCGCGCCCTCGGCGCTGCCGGCCGTGCCGCCGTTCCCGTGGGAATGCCCGCCGCACGATGATGACCCGGCGTGGCCAATGCTCTACATGCGCGCGCTCGAGGAAGAGACGCGTCGGCGCTGGCACGCGTGTTTCCCCGAAGCGAAAGCCTGGGAGAACGACCCGCACGGGCCCGGGTTTTACGACCACATGCGCGCGGAGCGGCTGGCGCGCAAATGGCTGCGGAGCATGGCGTCGTGAGCCGCGCGGACTTCTCGTCAAACGGCGTTGACGATGCGCTCCATGCTGGCGTGAACGGCGTCCGCGTGGTCGCAAGTGAACCGCTGGCGTGCATCGACATCGCCGACCTCGACGCGCTGGACTTGCCGGAAGTCCAGTTCCTCGTCGATTACCTCTTGCCGGAAGTGGGCCTGGTCCTATTCAGCGGCGATTCGGGTTCGTGCAAGACCGCGCTGATGATGCACCTCGGCGTCGCGATCGCGCTCGGCGAACGCGTCGGCGGCCGGTTCAAAACGGCGCGCGGTGCCGGCCCGGTGATCTATCTCAACGGCGAACTGGATCCGGCGCTGCTGCGCGCGACGGCGCGGCAGGCCGCGGCGGGCTTCGGCAAGACCGTCGCCGAGCTTCCGCGCGGCCGATTCAAGTTCGAGGGCGAGGACGGCCGCTCGACGCTGCACTTCCGGTCGGACTTCACCGACACTGCGGAGCGTGCGCGGTTCGCGGCGATGATTGGCAACGTTCGGCCGTCGCTCGTCGTCATCGACACGCAGCGCGCGCTGTTCGATCTGGACGAGAAAGAGGCCACGCAGGTCGGGCCGGCCTTCACCTGGCTGGGGGAGATCTCGACCGCCTATCGCTGCTGCATCGTCGTCCTGCACCACCTGCGGAAGATGGGCGCGATGAACAACGGCGAGCGGGAGCGGGTGTCGGGATCACGCGCGCTGATCACCGGCGAGCGGGAGCGGGTGTCGGGATCACGCGCGCTGATCACCGGCGTCGACGTGCATCTGCAGGCGAAGGCCAGCGGCGGCCAGCCGATGCGGGCGCTCTACGTGGCCCAGTGACAACGAAGGTGTGCAAAATGGCCACGCTTGCTTGGTCTAACTTTTGCCCAACCCTAAACCCAACATTCGTGTCACCAGCCGCCATCTAGGGTCTCGCCGCACAGTCGT
>Ga0182013_10001414_pt1 | contig 32982 bp, 31 predicted proteins | sample 612S2MmetaG_FD_120487 | JGI IMG/M metagenome (GOLD analysis project Ga0182013, IMG submission 120487) | Permafrost microbial communities from Stordalen Mire, Sweden - 612S2M metaG | ecosystem: Environmental > Terrestrial > Soil > Wetlands > Permafrost | place: Sweden: Stordalen | collected... | reverse complement strand
TCGCGTCGTCGGGCGTGCGCGGGCCGGCCGAAGTATGAAGCCGAAGACCTGGCCCAACGGTGCCCGTTGCGCCGTGGCGATCAGTTTTGACGCGGACCATGAAACGATACCGCTGCGTGACGGTGATGAAAGCCCGATGCGGATCAGTCAGGGCCAATACGGCGCCCGCCAGGCTATTCCGCGCATTCGCCGGCTGCTCGAACGCGAGTCGATCCCGGCAAGTTTTTATTATCCGGCCGTCTCGGCCCTGCTGCATCCGGAGGAAGTGCGTGCTCTCGCCGACGATGGTCACGAGATCGGTATCCACTCCTGGATCCACGAGGCCAATACATCGCTGCCGCGTCAGGCGGAGCGAGATCTCACGTTCCGCGCGCGCGACACCCTGGCGAAGATCGCGGGCCGGGAGCCGGTCGGGATGCGAACGGCGAGCTGGGACTTTTCGGTCAACACGCTGGACATCATTCGCGAGATGGGATTGCTGTACGACAGCTCGCTGATGGCGGACGACGACCCGTATGAGTTGCTCGATCAGGACGAGCCGACGGGTATTATCGAGCTGCCACCGGAATGGATCCGGGACGACGCCGTTTATTACAATTTCGTGCGTTTCTCCGCGCTGCGGCCCTACACGCCGCCGTCGGCGGTGGAAGAAATCTTCACCACCGAATTCGACGGCGCCTGGGATGAACGCGGCTTATTCCTGCTCACGATGCACCCGCATATCACCGGCCATCGCTCAAGAATGCCCGTGCTGGAGAGACTGATACGGCACATGAAAGCCAAAGGAGGCTGCTGGTTCGCCACACACGCCATGGTCGCGGAATGGTGCCGGGATAACGCCTAAGGGAACGCGACGACCTAAGGCGGCGCCCAACAATAAACGAGTCGCCTGACCACCGGCCTTTGTCGTCATCCCCGGGCTCGACCCGGCGATCCATCCAGGCACAGTGCGGCGATTGGTCCCCGGATCGAGCCCGGGGATGACGAGGGTGGAACGACGACCTGACGCGATAATTGTGGGCCATCGCCTAAGCATCGAGGAGACTTCGAAATGAACATCGACTTCAGCGGCAAAAAAGCCATCGTGTGCGGTGGAAGCCGCGGTATCGGTCGCGCTATCGCATTGGCCTTCGCGGCCGCCGGAGGGAGTGTTTCCATCTGCGCGCGTGATCCCCTGGTTTTGGAAGAAACCCGCGCCTTGATCGCCAAACACGGCCACGCGACACACGCCGCGCCGGCTGATCTGTCAAAGGAGGACGCCGTTCGCGGATATGTCCGTTCCGCGACGGAAACGCTCGGCGGCGTGGATTTTCTGGTGAACAACGCGTCGGCTTTCGGATCCTCCGACGACGAGAAAGGTTGGACGAGCAGTCTCGCGATCGACATGATGGCGATCGTGCATGCGACACAAGAGGCGCTGCCGGCGCTCAGGACGTCGAAAGGCAGCGTGCTGAACATTTCGTCCATCGCCGCGATGCACACCGCCGCGCGGCAACCACCTTACGGCGCGATCAAGGCCGCTGTGATTCATTACACCGGCACACAGGCGGCGATGTACGCGAAGGATGGCATTCGGGTTAATTGTATCGCGCCCGGCTCAATCGAGTTTCCCGGCGGTGTTTGGGACAGGCGCAAGGCTGATAATCCGCGCCTCTACAACGCGGTGTTGGGTTCAATCCCGTTCGGCCGCCTGGGGCACCCCGAGGAAATAGCCAATGTGGCCCTGTTCCTGGCCTCTCCTTTCGCATCCTGGGTCACCGGACAGACCATCGCCGTGGACGGCGGACAACTGCTTTAGCCAAAGGTCTTGACCAAACCCCCCGCGACCAGGCGCCAGCCATCGACCGTGGCGAAAAACACCAGCTTGAACGGCAAGGAGACGACGTTCGGCGGCAGCATCATCATGCCCAGACTCATGAGCACGCTGGCGACAACCATGTCGATAACCAGGAAAGGCAGAAACAACAGGAAGCCCATCTCGAACGCGCGCCGCAGTTCGCCGACCATGAACGCCGGCATCACGAGGCGCCAGGACGTATCGCCGGGCGTGGCATGTGCCAGGGTCTGGAAAAAGCTCAGATCGTCGCCCCGGAGGTTGTGCAGCATGAACGCGCGGAACGGTTCCGCCGCGGCTTTAATGCCATCGATTTCGGCAAGCTTGTTATCCATCATCGGAACAATCCCAGCCGCCCACGACTGCTCAAAAACGGGCTGCATGACGAACCACGTCAGGAACAGCGCCAGACCGATCAATACCGTGTTGGGAGGCGCGCCTTGCGTACCCAAAGCCGTCCGAAGCAACGACAGAACAATCACGATACGTGTAAAGGCGGTGACCATGACCAGCAGACTTGGCGCCAGAGATAACACGGTCACCAGCGCCGTGAGCTGGACGATCCTCGCGGTCGCTCCCGCCTGACCCGCCGCGCCGAGATCGATCGCGACGGATTGCGCGTGCGCGACGGCGGGTAGGAACGGGACAAGCCACAGCAGTCGCCTCATGGCTGTTTCGGCCCGTCCGTCCAGCCGACGACGATATCACTCGCGCCACCGGTCAAGAGGAGAACAAAGCGGTCGCCATGTTGGATAAGATGCAGGCGACGGCGGGCATCGAGCGCGATCGAATCCTTCACGATCAGCAAACGGCCGGAACCGGCCTGTCGTCCAAGGGACGTATGACGCAGCCCTCGCCCGATCAGCAGGATCACGCCAACAATTCCCGCCAGGGCAGCCGCTGAGGTGAGTAGCGTCCTTAGGCCGTCAATCATCGCCGCGATGACCCAGAGCGAACGGGCACATCATCGTCCCTGACAGCGGCCTGACGCGGACAGACCAGGCCTTCGTGGGAAATGCCGAGGTTGGTTGCTCCATCGGACGCGGAGGACACCACGACGCTATCTGATCGCGACAGACGATGAACTGGGATCGTGAGTGAGACATGTTCCGTTTTAGAACCTGATCGGCTTTCATGAGCCATGGAGATCATGAACAAAATCAGAAAGCCCGCGTTAAGAGGCCGGTAACCTGTCCGAGGCATACATGCGCCCATGTCTCTGTTTCAGACGGAACTCTTCACTGTCGCGGAAAAGCGGCTGGCCTGGGCGAGCGAACGTCAGGCGGTTCTGGCTCGCAACATCGCGAACCTGTCCACACCCGGCTTTCAGGCGAAAGATTCACCGGACTTCCAGCAGGTACTGAGCGGTTCGACCGGGATCCAACCGGTCAGAACCGATCCGAAGCATCTGGTGGGTACAGTCGATCCCGGCATGGCCGCCAGATCGATTCAGGAACGCACGGCCAGTACGGCGGATCACAATGGCGTCCGGCTGGAGGAGCAATTGATGAAAGTGGCCGACACGGAAACGCAGAACGCGACCGTGACCGCGATATTCAAAAAATACATGACGATGTTCAATGAAGCGCTTGGCAAAGCTTCCTGATCATGGCCGCTGATCTCAACACGTCCTTGCAGATTTCCGCCGCCGGCATGGAGGCGCAGGTTGCCCGGCTTAAGGTCGTCTCTGAGAATCTCGCCAACCAGAACACCACAGGCTCATCGCCCGGCGCGGACGCGTACCGGCGCCGCACGGTCTCGTTCACCAATCGTCTGGATAAGGCTCTGGGCGTGGAGACCGTGAACGTGAAATCCGTCGGCACTGATAAAGGCGCCCAGCCGTTACGTTATGACCCGGGAAATCCAGCCGCGAACAAGGACGGTTACGTGAAGACGCCAAATGTCAACACATTCGTCGAACTGATGGACATGCGCGACGCCGAACAGTCCTATAGCGCGAATTTGAATGTCGCCTCGACGACGCGGAACATGCTCAATCAAACATTGAATCTCATAAAATGACAGACATCACCGCGGGCATTCCGATGATGCGGATCATGCCCCCCACGGGAGGCTCCGCCGCGCCGGCGGCAAGCGCCGGCAACGGTGCCGATTTTGGAACCGCGCTACGTTCGGCGGTCGAATCGGCGATGGACACCGGGCATGAGGCGGAGGCGCAGTCCATGAAAGCGATTACCCAGGGCGGCAATGTGACCGAAGTCGCGACCGCGCTGGCTCGCGCGGAACTGACGCTGCAGACCGCGACAGCGGTCCGTGACCGCATGCTGCAAGCCTATCAGGACATCATGCGCATTCAGATATGATACTGGTGGCCGAAAGTCTTGACTCAAGACGTCTCCTCGTCATCACCGGGGCTGGCCCCACACGCGCTGACATAAGCGCCGGCGGAGGGCGCGAGCCGCGTACCGCCAGCCTCTCGGCGTCATGGCCGGGCCAGGCACGGTGATGACGATAAGCGGCCGCGGAAAAGGAAATGGAAAGCGCCGTGAATGAGGCCGACATCGCGGAGTTGATAAGGCTGACATTCATGCTGATCTTCCGGCTGGCCGCGCCACTGCTCGCCGTCGCGTTGGTCGTGGGACTGCTGGTCGCGATGTTGCAGGCTGTCACTCAGATCAACGAAGCAACGCTCGTCTTCATCCCGAAACTACTTGGAATCGGCGCGGTTCTTCTGCTGATGGGCGTTTCAATGTTTGGCTCGCTGGCGGATTTCACCCGCTTTCTGATCGACCGGATGGTTGCGACCGGGGCATCGTGACAAGTCTCGCCGGCCTTTCCGGGGACATGATCCTCAATCACGCCTTCGCGCTTGTCCTGATCCTCGCACGGATCGGAGCGACGTTCGCGATGATGCCCGGTCTGGGGGAGACCACGACCCCCGCCGTCGTGAAAGCCGGCATGATTTTCACTCTGACTATTTTGTTGCTGCCGGTTATCGAGCCGCTTCTGCCGCCGCGGCCAGCGAATGAGGTCGCGTTCGGCCTGATGCTTCTGGCGGAGTTAGCGAACGGACTTTGGTTCGGCTGGCTGGCCCGCATCCTGACAACCAGTTTACCGATCGCGGGCCAGATCGTCGCCGATTTCGCGGGGCTTGCGAACGTCTTGCTGCCGAACCCGGAGCTTGGAGCACAGACCACCGCGGTCTCTCGGCTATACGAAATCGCGGTCCCTGCTTTGATCCTGGCCACGGGCCTGTACAGCGTATTGATTCAGGCACTTGTTGGATTTTACCAACTGGTTCCCCCTGGCACGCTGGCCGGGGTGTCCGATAGTACCGCGATGACGATCACCGTCGTCGCGGAGAGTTTCAACCTCGCGCTGCGGCTTGCCTCACCGTTTATACTGGCTTCTATCGCGTGGCATGTCGCCATTGGGTTGATCGCGCGCCTGGTGCCGAGGTTGCAGATTTATTTCGTCGCGCTGCCAGGACAGATCGGGCTGGGGCTATTGTTGCTGGCCGCCGTCGCCGCTCCATCGATCGGTGCCTGGACCGATGCAATGCGCGAGGGGTTCAGTTCGCTCCCCGGTGGAAACTGACCGCTCATGTCCGGCCAGGCAGGCGACCAGGAAGACCGCACCGAAGCCCCTACCGTACGTCGTCTGCAAAAAGCCCGGGAAGAAGGCGAGGTGCCGGTTTCGCGTGAGGCAGTGCTTTTGGCTGGTCTCGCGGCGGTGACTCTGAGCTTCTTGCTGGCGGATCGCGGGATTGGTCTCTCTCTTTCGCGTTCCCTGTCGATTGTCCTCAGCCAGCCTGGTCTGCCAATCGGAGAACCGACAGCACTGTTCCACGAGATCGCCATCACTTGCGTTAAAGTCGTCGCGCCCTTCGCCGTTCCGATCCTCTTGGGCTCCGTGGCCGCGACCCTCGCGCAAACTCGTTTCGCACTCCGGGCCAGCGGGTTGCACGCGGATCTGGGGCGACTGTCTCCCCGCAAGGGGCTGAAGCGGATGTTCGGTTCCGACAGCCTGGTCGAGACAGTGAAATCTCTGGCGAAATTGCTGATCGTCGGCAGCGTGATGATGCTGATGCTGCGGCGGGAATTGCCCCGGATCGAAACGCTGCCCCTCGCTCCGCTGACATTGTTGCCCAACATTCTTACCAGGATCGTGACCCAGCTGTTGCTGGTGGTGGTGCTTGCTCAAACGGTGATCGCCGGCGCCGATATGTTTTGGCTTTGGCGTCAGCACTTACGCCAGTTGCGCATGAGCCGGGCCGACATCAAGGATGAGACCAAGGAGACCGACGGCGACCCGGCGATCAAAATGCGCATCCGACGGCTTCGCATGCGGCGCGCGCGGCAGCGCATGCTCGCGGCCGTCCCTACAGCGACGGTCGTCGTGACGAACCCGACGCATTATGCGGTCGCCTTGACCTACGATCGCAAGAAGAGCAACGTTCCCAAACTGGTTGCCAAGGGTGTCGATTCGATGGCCGCCCGCATCCGCGATGCGGCGCGCGAACACGGGGTACCGATCGTGGCCAATCCACCCCTCGCTCGCACCTTACATCAGTTACCGCTTGGAGCGTCGGTTCCACCTGAACATTACAAGGTCGTCGCGGAACTCATTGCCTACGTGTGGCGTCTGACGGGGCGTCGGGGCGAATGACCGGTTCCACGCCGCCGAAAATCGGGCGGGATTCTCATACGAGAGTGCTGGCGCACGACTTAAACAATCTTCTCACGGCGATCATCGGCGCGACCGAGTCGATATTGGAACGACGCTGGATCGATCTGGAAACGCGTGCCGACATCGCGCATATCCGCGAGGGAGCCCGTCGCGCCGGAGCATTGATCAGGCATACTCCGCCCAATCCGCATGAGCCTTCGTCTCCGGACGTCATATCGGTCAATGAGACGATCCTCGCGACATCCCGCTTGCTCGCTTTTCGTCTGGGTTCAGATATTTCGCTGACGTTGGATCTGACGGAAGACAATGATGGAGCTCGGGCCGAACCATCACAGTTGGACCGGGCCCTGCTGAACCTCGTGGCGAACGCCCGATATGCGATTGAGGGCGCCGGCACGGTCACTCTGAGGGCCGAGCGTCGGCTTCTGGTCGCCGCCAGCTCCTGCGTTCCGGACACAATCCCCGCGGGAGACTACATCGTGATCGTGGTCGCCGATACCGGAAGCGGCATCGCGCGGGATCAGTTACGGCACGTCTTTGATCCCGGCTTCAGCTCCCGGATTCGTTCGGGTGGCTCTGGTCTCGGCCTTTCATCAGTCCGCGATATCGTCCGTGAATTAACTGGGTTCCTCGCCATTGAAAGCATCAGGGGATGCGGAACGTCCGTCGCGATCTTCTTGCCTCGCCATGACCGCGAATGGAAGTCCGCCCGCGCCGCCAAGGCGCACCTCACGACCCGCGCGGGCGTGGTCTTGCTGGTGGATGACGACGTTCTTGTCCGTCAGCTCACTGAGCAAATCCTGCGGCGCGCCGGCTGGACAGTCCTCTGCGCCGGATCGGCGGAAGTCGCGCTGGAAGTCTCACAACACTCAGCATATGACCTGTTGATCACGGACGTCGCCATGCAAGGCATGGATGGCGTGACTCTAACGCGACAAACGCTGTCCCGCCGCCCTGATCTTCCGGTGATCCTCACCTCAGGATACGCCGAGCTCGCGGCGATGGACGAATGGAGATCAGCGAATGTGAGCTTTCTGACAAAGCCGTACGGTCGCGCCGATCTGCTGGGAGCCATCAGCAGAGTCACTCAGCGGCGGGCGGCTGAAGCATCGAGAACGCGATAATTTTTCGCATCGTAGACTGAAGGTCCACGCGAGGGAAACATGCGACCATTCATGCCCGGCCAATCGTTTCGCTCGAGGCAGCTAGCAGGGCCGCCAGGCAGGACAGAAACCAGACATTATTGTCGCATGAACTGTCTCGTTGGATGGCAACCCGTCCCCATCTCTCAATCTCGATAGACATTCCGTTCACGTAATTAACGTGGAGCGCCTTGTGCTTGTCGCCACTGAACCGGTATCATCGCTTGGCTCTGGTGTGATGGCGCAGGTTGAAACGATGACGGGCGGCCCTGTATGAGTCACACTTGCCCAGAAACTGGGCGAGGAGAGGAACATTATGGATGCTGAGCGAATTGGCATTGATATTGGGGAGAAACTTTCCCTGGAGAAGGCCGTCGAGTGGGCCATCCAGCACCATGTGCGGATCATCGATGTCCAACTGGACGGCGGCGACAGCGCCGTCACGCGGATCGACGCGGCGCGCGCGGGTCGGATCCGCGATCGCTGCGAACGAGAGGGTATCCGCCTGGGGTTGCATACATCTTCCGCGGTCAATGTCGCTGAACTCGCACCGCTGGTTGGCGACGCCGTCGATGCGTACCTGAAAGCTTATGTCGATGCCGCGTCCCTGTTGGGCGCGGGGTGGATTATCGTTCACGCCGGATATCACTTTGGCTCCGACATAATACGTCGAATGGAAGCAGGCCTGAATCGTCTCCGCCGCGTGATCGATTATGCCGAAATAAAAGGCGCGCGGCTTTTACTGGAGAATTTGAATAAGGAGCCGACCGACGCCGAGGTACGCTATTTAGCTCATACAATCGAGGAATGGCGCTGGTATTACGAAAAAATTCAATCGCCCGTTTTTGGTTTGTCATTCACGGCCAACCACGCGCATTTGGTGCCGGAAGGTGTTGAAGGATTTCTCGCCGTGATTCCCCTCGACCAGGTCGTTGAAGTACGATTGGCTGATTGTTTGCGCAACGGTAAGGAGGAACATTTATTGCCGGGGACCGGTGACCTGGACTTTGCCGGATTGTTCCGCGAACTGAGAGCGCGCGGGTATCGAGGTCATTTCACCAACGCATTTGGCTCGCTCGACGATATGTTGGAGGCCCGGAAGAAATTCGCCGATATGGTATGATAAGGCTCGTCCCGTGGTCTCAGCGTGACACGAACGTCTGCAAATTATCCACCGGGCGGTCCTCGTGCCAACGCGATGGAGGCGGAAATTCGGGCAGCAACGCTGTCGATCGCACCGCGCTTACGCCGCGGGCCGACTCGCCGCCAGCCACTTCAGTAATTTGCTGGTCAGAACAGCCAAAGTCAGTGGCTTGGACAACTGATCATTCATGCCCGCCGCCAGGCATTCCTCCCGGCTTCCATCCATCGCATGCGCTGTCAACGCGACGATCGGGGTGGAACGCCCCAGCATCGACTCAATCTGACGAATCACTCCCGTTGCTTGATACCCATCCATTTCTGGCATCTGGCAGTCCATCAGAACAAGGTCGAACACCCCTGCCCTATAGGCTGCCACTGCCTGCAAGCCGTTGACTGCTGTCCGCACTTCACAGCCCAGTGTCTCCAGCAAGGCCTGAGTTACTCTCAGGTTCGCTGGATTATCCTCAACCAACAGGATGCGGACCGAGGACCGTCCGGCCTGGCGCAGCATCTCCTGAAATTCCTGCCCAGCGGCTGTGACCATGCGAGGGCGGACGGTCGCGACGGGGGGGGGCGGCGCGACAACGGCCCGCGGCGGCTGTGCGCTCAAAATCTCCCGGGCCGGTGCTGCTGAGGCCTTCTCGAACGGCAACACCAACCAAAAAGTCGAGCCTACCCCTACGATGCTCTGAACGCCAAATTCCCCGTTCATGCGCTGGCTGAGTTCTTTCACGATCGCGAGACCAAGGCCGCCGCCACCGAAGCGCCGGGTCATCGAACTATCGCCCTGGGTAAAGGCATCGAATATTTGTTGCTGCATCTCAGTGGGGATGCCAATGCCGGTGTCGCCAACCTCAAAACGGATCTGGATCGTACTGGGTGTTTCGTCAGTCGCCGACACCCTAACGGCGAGTCCGCCGGACTCAGTGAATTTGATCGCGTTATCCAACAAATTGCCGAGCATTTGGGAGATGCGGCTGGCGTCGCCGATCAATCCAATTTGCAGAGTCTCGGGTAGCGACACCGCGAGATTGAGACCCTTGGCTTCGGCTGGTCCGGAGTACTGACTGACCAGTTTTCCGATTAACGCGCCAAGCTGGAACGGCGCGGGTTTCAGACCGATTCTGCCGACCTCCATCTCTGAGAGGTCGAGCACATCGCTCACCATCCGCAACAACGATTGCGCCGAGCGGTTCGCCTGCTCGATATAATTCTGCTGCGTCATCGACAAGCCGGACAGCCGCAGTAATTCCAACATGCCGACCACGCCATTCAGTGGTGTTCGGAGTTCATGACTCATGTTGGCCAGAAACTGTGTTTTGGCCCGATTCGATGTTTCGGCCTGGCGCAAGGCGTGCATGGTTTCCGACGCTTTGCGCCGCAAATCGGCCAACATCGTGTTGAACGCGAGCCCCAAACTTCGCACTTCCGACGGCGCCCAGGCGCCGAAAGCCGGCGCTGAAACCTGTTCGTTGCCCTCCATCACCGCCTCCGCCGTCGCCGCGACCTGGCGGACCGGGCGGGTAAGCCATAAAGCGGTGAGATAGCTGATCAACGCCGCCGAGACAAAGGCAGCCACCGCGATAACCAGGGCCAACTCGTTCACCACATTGGCACGGCGGCGCAATTCGCTGATGGGTTGCGGCACCATGACGCCCCATCCGGTCTCCGGCACCACGGCATAGCCGGCGATCATCATGCCGTTGAACGCCGGCGAGTAGAACTGCCCGACTCCGGTCTCGCCTCGCATCATCGCGGCGACGACCGGTACGCCAGAGATATCACGGGATGCCGCGACCCAGTCTTTCAATGGATGCGCGATCACCTGGCCTTTTCCATCGGTGATCACAGCGTGTCCGCGATCGCCGAACGCGATCGCCTGCTGCAACGACACGAGGTAGCGGGTGCTGACGATACCAAGCCCAACTTTTCCACCGGGAAGTGCCTTCACGAGGTAGAAAACCGGCCGGCCAGCCTCGTCGTGGTACAGCTTGGACAGCACGGGTTCATCCGGCATGTCTTCAGCCAGATCCTTCAGCGATTTGAAGCGTTCCGGCTTCAGGTTGAATTCATCGAGCGCATCGGACAGCCCCGGAAACACGCTATCGACCGTGCCATCGGGGTTCAGGATGCAAATGTGAATGACGTTCAGCGAGGTCAACAGGTCATTGAGGCCCACGGTTGGCGCGGTCACCGATCCGGTGGCGAAGGCGAGGGAAAACGCCGATTTCAGGTCCTTGACGTAGCGTGACAAGGTGGACGTGAGGTTGCGAGCGACCAGCAGATGCCTCTCGCGCACCGAGTCCAACTCATTCTGGAAAGCGGTTTGCCCCTCCCAGATCGCGAGCACGGCGATCGGTACGCCCGCGACAAGCGTGAAAGCGATGAATAGCAAGTGGTGCATTTTGGGCCACGCCCAGCGTCTTCTTTGCGCGGGAACGGCATCGGGTCCCGCCACGGCTCCGGGCTGGGTGGGGGGGGCAGATGGCGGTTGGGTCGGATACGCGGGTCCGTCCATTCGCGAGGATCCCAGGATCAGGTCAGATTGTGACACGACATTCGCGGGAAGACTAACGGTCGCGACAAGAAAAAGCAGCCCCGCATCCATCTCAATCGTATCACCACGTGGCGCTTCCGGAACAGGGTCCCCTGAGAGGGTGCCGCTAACGATCCATCAAGGGGTTCAGCCCATCATGAGCCACTATCGTTTCGTAAAGAACCTCCGCCGGATCGGCTTCGCCGCAGGGCCGTCAACAACACCAACGGAATCACGAGTATGCAAAGCGCTTGCGGCTCCGGGATGTTATTCTGACTCGCGACGGCTTCGCCAATCGCGTTGCCCAGATTAAGTGCATCGACCACGGCCTCCGGAGTATGAATCCCGCCGACGACGCGGCTGAATTCGGCACCGCTGGGTCCCTGCGACGCGTCGGAAATTGTGTCGAACGACTCAGTGATCGGACAGATCAGCAGGCTGTCATTGTTACCACCGGGGTTCACGATGTCGTTGCAGCCAGTGCCGGACGCGTATTCGCTGGGGTTGAAATAAAAGGTCGTCGAACCGATCGTGCAGGTCACCGGGTGACTATCGACGTCAGTTACCAACGTGCCGCCAAGCGTGGTGCAGGCGCTCGCGGGAGCGTAAATTGTCGGCAGGCCGTTGTAGAGAAACGCGAGCCCGGACGGGCTGTTTGGGCTAACAATGCATGCGATAATCGGCCCCGTTTCGTTGGCGCGCAACGGCGATCCGCCATTACAGTACGCGTCCGACGTGGATACGATTGGAATGTTGTCAGTGCCGAAGAAATTCTCCAGCACCGTCGCCGCGGCGCCACTGAACGCGGGGTGGCCAGCCACATAATCTGGATGCGGAGGAGTGGCGATTAGCGAGGTCCAGCTCGGATCGCAGGTCGTGAAGCTGGGATTCCAATCGGAGCAGTCGTTGATCGCGGTGACGGGACGCCATAGGGGCGCGGAAGCGCCAGGCGGGGTATATTTGACCTGCCACGCGGCGATGCCGGCGTCTTCCAACGCCTCTCCCACCAGGGATCCCAGACGCGCCGCCTGTAGTGTCGAAAGTCCTTGCGACAGCGCCAGATTGTCTGTGATGTCCAGCCAGTGGCCAGGCGGCTGATACGTTGTGCCAGGGTCGTTCCAGAACAGCGCGGCCTTGGCCTGCGCGGTCGTCTCGGGTGAGTATCCCGCCGCCGCGCACGCATTCTGAATGACTGATGAAAGGGCGGTGCCCGAGCCCTCACACTCGGTTTGCAACAGGAGCGTGGCATAGGCGGCGGAATTTACCGCGGGCGGGCCGGGAACCGTTGCCTCGAGCGCGGTCATTTGGGTGATCGTCAACCCGACCGGCGCGACGGTGCCCCAGGTGGGAAACATCGCAACTCTGTTTGAGTTCGGTGCGGTCGCGATCGGATCGGTGCTCGGCGGAATATAGGTGCCTGGATCAGTATTGGGTGGCACGTATGGATTGGTGATGCCTGCCGCGATCTGGTTATAGGACCCTCCCGGTCCTGTATCATATGCTGATGTCACAACGCCGCCGGTCACCGTATAGCCGTTGGCCGCCATGTTGGCGTTGCCCGCCGCCACACCCAACGCAAGGCTGGTGGTGAGACTGGCTCCGCTGGGGCCTTCGATTGTCTCCAAATTCGTCAACGCGGCATTGTAGGTCGCCGTTATCTCGTTCAGCACGGTGGCTTGGAGCGAGGCATTCCCGCCGACCAATTTTGTCGGGTTTACCAAGGGATAGGGAACGCCTGCCCAGATGGCATTGGCGAATATCCCTTGAAGAGCGGTAAAGCCGGCGGATAGCGCCGCGACATCGACAGAAGCGCCGGAGACGGCACCGCCGGAGTAAGCGATCGGCGTATATGGTTGCCCACTCGCCGCATTGGCCGCGTCGAACATCGCCGAGTCAACGATCGAAATCTCGCGGGCAACTTCCGGCGGTCCGGCGACCAATAATCCGGAAGTCAGCCGCGTATCATTCAGCAATTCGTTATTAATGGCAAATATTGAGTCCGACAAATCCTGGGCGTGGCCAACCCCAGGCAACGCCGCGAAGCCAATCGCGCACAGCGTGGCGGCCAGGTAGCGGGCCATCTGATGTCGATCAGAAGCCACGATCCAGGACGAACGCACACCACGCCGTGGAGCGACACTCGGCGATATTCGGTCACTAACCGAGGGTTGTGCCCACATGGTCGAATCATCCCAAAACCGGCCCAGATCATCGCTAATAATCGATCCGTATCCGATTTGCCCGACAAAATCAATGATGTGTCAATAACGTGTCGCGCTATTCCCCGTATCATGCCGCGAAACCCTTACAAAATACTTTCAATTCGAAACATCGGTCCAATGGATCGACTCCAATGAAATCTCCTCCGATTTCAGTGACTCAGTATGACAAGCAGTACACCAAAGACCACGAGGGACAGGCCGGCGACGTCGCTCCGCTTGAGCACCTCTTTGAGATAGAAACGGCTGAATAAGAGCGTGAAAACGATTTCGATCTGACCAACCGCGCGAACCAGCGCCACCTCGGCGATCGCGAACCCGGTAAACCAGCAGGCCGAGCCGCACCCCGACAGGGTTCCCACCCACATCGAGCTCCGCCAGGTGGTAAATGCCTTACGCAGTTCGGCGGGCTCGCGCCAGTAAAGCCACGCGCCCTGCATCAGAATTTGCAACGTGTTGGTGATCACCAGCGTGAACAGCGCCCGAACCAAGAGGCTGGGACCGGTCAACGATTGATTGCCGAGCTTGATGAACACGGTGGTGAAGGCGAATACCATCCCCGAACTAAGCCCGCAGACAGCTGCCGGCTGGATGGTCGCCGCGATCAGGTCTTTTGGCTTCATGCCGCGGCCAGCGAGCGATAACGTCATCACGCCAATCAGCCCAACGCCCATCCCAACCAAGGCCCAAGGGTGGAGATGCTCTTTCAGCACGAAGAATGCCAGAATGGCGCTTTGCACCGTCTCGGTCTTCGAGTAAGCGGTGCCAACCGCGAAATTCCGGTAGCCGAACGACATAATCAGCAAGTTGGTCGCGACGATCTGGCATAGACCGCCGAGCACGCAATACGCGATGAAAAGCGGATTGGTCGCCGGGACATCGGCGCCGGTCACGGCAAGCCCGGCCACCAAAAGCACGAGCGCGGTGGGCATTCCATATAAATAGCGAACAAAACCGGCGCCGTTGACGGATAACAGGCCGCGCAGCTTTTGCTGCATCGCTGTCCGCCAGCACTGGAACAGCGCCGCGGCGACAGCGATCGGTATCCAGATCGGCATTTCAAGGTCCCGCCCGGTTGCCTCCGGACCGGCCGGCGACTCTCGAGGCATGGTAAAGTCGAGGTGCCCCGGGTCAAGCGCTGTACGGCCGGGATGTTCCGACCCGGCACGAATATCGCCTGGCGGGCCCGAAACCATGATCCCACGAATAACGAGGAAGCAGGCATCGAGACTCCGCCGTCGCCCCACTGTCGCCCCGATTTGTTTCCAACCTGCCCCTGATCGCTTACCGTCCTCCAATACCGCGCGGGACGCCGCGGAACGCACCAGAGGGATTCGCATGATCTACGATTACATTATTTGCGGCGGTGGATCCGCTGGCTCAGTACTGGCCAACCGGCTGTCAGCCAGAAGCAGCAATAAGGTGCTGTTGTTGGAGGCTGGGCAGGACACGCCGCATGGCAAGGTACCGGCGGCGGTGCTCGATTCCTATCCCGGCACGGCTTATCTCAATCCAAATTTTACGTGGAACCAATTGAAGGTCACCACCGAGGTCATTTCTCACAACAATCCGGATGCTCCGAAGCCACCTCTGCGGACCTATGAACAAGCGCGCATTCTGGGTGGTGGTTCGTCGATCAATGGGCAACTCGCCAACCGCGGGGCGCCGACGGATTACGATGAGTGGCAGGCGCGCGGCGCGACCGGATGGAACTGGGACAATGTGCTGCCGTACTTCAAGAAGGTCGAGCGAGACATGGACTTCGACGGTCCATGGCACGGGCGCGAGGGACGCATTCCAGTGCGCCGCATTTTCCCGGACCTATGGCCGGAACACGCCAAGGCGGTGGCGGAGGCCTTTAAGCAGGCGGGTTGGGAATACCTCGTCGATCAGAACGCGGAGTGGAAGGACGGCTATTTCCCGATCACTATTTCCAACGCCTACGAACGGCGCGTGTCAGCGGCGATCGGGTATCTCGATCCCGGCACGCGGCTGCGGGAAAACCTGACGATTCTGACGGAAGCCCAGGTCGCGAGCCTGCTCTTCGAGGGGAATCGTTGCGCGGGCGTGAAGGCCATGGTTGGCGGCCGGGAGCAGGAGTTCCACGGCAACGAGATCATTCTGTCGTGCGGCGCGATCCACTCGCCGGCGCATTTGATGCGCGCGGGGATCGGGCCGGTTGGGCATCTTCGCGACAAAGGGATCGACGTGAGGATGGCTCTGCCGGGCGTCGGGCAACGGTTGCAGGATCATCCGGCGACCGCGGTGGCGGCGTTCCTCAAGCCCCACGCGCGGATCATCCACGATTATACGCGGCGCCACATTTACGTTTCGCTGCGCTACTCGTCGAACCTGCCGGATATCCCACCCGGCGACATGATGACGGTGGTGACGAACAAAACGTCATGGCACGCGGTGGGGGAGCAAATCGGCTCCTTCATCGTGACCGTCTACAAGACTTACTCCGACACCGGCGAGGTGAAGCTGCGGTCGGCCGATTGGCGGGACGAGCCGTCGGTGGACTTCAATCTGCTGTCCGACCAGCGCGATCTGGAGCGAATGATGGATGGCGTGCGGCGGTTCAGCGCCATGCATCTGACCCCCGCGTTGGAAGGCGTCACAACCGATCCGTTTCCCGCGAGCTATAGCGACAAGGTCCGCCAGGTCGGGTTGCTCAGCCGCAAGAATAAGTTGGTGACGGATGGCTTCGCGAAGCTGCTCGATGGCCCCGCGGCGCTGCGTAAGTATCTGCTGAAGAATTACGTGATGGAGGGCGTGACCATCCAGGACATGTTGACCGACGAGGAGAAGCTGGAGGCATTCGTGCGTAAGGCGGCAGTCGGGGTGTGGCATGCCTCCTGCACTTGTCGCATGGGCGCCGCCGATGATCCGATGGCGGTGACCGACAACGCGGGCCGCGTGCGCGGGGTGGAGGGACTGCGCGTGACCGATGCCTCGATCTTCCCGGTCGTTCCGTGCGCCAACACGAATTTCCCGGTGCTGATGACGGCGGAGAAGGTGGCGGACACGATCCTGGCCGGAGGCTAACGTTCGGGCGTCGGCCTCCTGGCTCCGGCCTTGTCAGCGGGGGCCAGGCTTGCTAATGGCGCCGCTTCCGCTGCTGGCGGCGATGGGTGCATAGCTCAGTTGGTAGAGCAGCTGACTCTTAATCAGCGGGCCGTAGGTTCGAGTCCTACTGCACCCACCAGCGTTTTCAAGATGTTATAGCAACCGGCCAAAAGAGTGACCTATCGGCCACCGATCCGTCATGCCAGGGCCTGGCATCTCGTGACGCGGACCCTGTGCTCTCAGATAGGAGCACGATTTCTGTGCGAGCCGATCCTCGGCGCAAGCCCGAGGATGACCCGACAGGGGCGTCACGTCCGAGAGTCAGTGTCAACGCTGGTTGGTATCCGGGGCGAATTGGAGGGCGGTTTTCGAATACGCGGCGCCGCGCGCTACCCGATTGCAGCCAGCGTTTCGAACACGTCGCCCGCCGGAGGTAAGCCCAGAATGTGACGGCGATGCCAAAGCGCGTAGAATAACAGCTTCCAGCAAGCGAACCCGTGCCGCCAGCGGCGGATGTCGCGGAACAGAGCCTCCACGCGGTCCGGATGAGCGATTTCCATCACCCCGGGCTGGCGCGCGACCAACGGGCCCAGTCGCGAACCTTGACCTTTGATCCAGGCGCCGACAGGGACGGTGAAACCCTGCTTCGGGGCGAACGGCCGCGCCATCGGCAGATTTTTTTCCAGCCATTTGCGCAGGATCCATTTGCCGACCCCGTCCCGCAGCTTCATGCCATCCGGCAGCCGGAACGCGGCCGATGCGACGCCCTTGTCGAGGAACGGCGTCCGTCCCTCCACCGCGTGCGCCATCAGGCAGCGGTCGGCCTTCAGCAGCAGATCGTGCGGCAGCCAGTCCGTCATGTCGGTGGCCTGCGCGGCGGCCAATCGAGACCCGCCGTGTTCCAGCGCGCGCGCCTCGGCTGCCGCCATCCCGTCCCGCCAGATCGAGGGTTGCGCGCGCAACACCGGGACTTTGTCGAAACTCCCGTGCGCCCACATGGTCTGGCCACCACGCCACCACGGCTTGATCGCTTTGCGATAGCGGTCGTAGCCCGCGAAAATCTCGTCGCCGCCCTCACCGGTCAGCACGACTTTCACGTCCTGGTGGGCACGGCGCGCCAGGAACCAGGTGGGGATGATCGCGTAATCGGCGGCCGGGTCGTCCATGCAGGCGACGATCTCGGGCAGGTATTCCCAAACCATCGCCTCGGTCACCTCGATCGACTCGTGGCGGGCACCGACGGCCTTCGCAACGGCGGCGGCATGCTCGCGTTCATCCGCGGCGCCAGGAGCGTCGAAACCGGCGGTGTAGGCGCGCACCGGCTCGGAGTTCAGGCGAGACATCAGGGTGATCAAGGTCGCGCTGTCGATCCCGCCGGACAGAAACATGCCGTACGGCACGTCGCTGCGCTGGTGCAGATCGACGCTTTCTTCCAACGCACGGTCGAGGCGGGCCAGCGCCGTATCTTCGTCGATGTTTTCCGGACCGCCCTCGGGGAGCCAGGAAATCCGGCGGCGATCAAGGATATGACCGTCGGCGCAGGTGATTGTCTCGCCCGGCAGCACGCGCTGAATGCCCTCGAAGATCGTGTCGGCGCCCGTGGTGAATTGCAGTTGCAGCAATTCCTCCCGCGCCGCCGGCCGCACCGCGCGCCGGACCAGACCAGCCTCCAGCAGTGCCTGGGCCTCGGACGCGAACGCGATCCCACCGGCGACCTGAGCGATGTAAAGCGGCTTGATGCCAAACGGATCGCGCGTGAGGGTCACCGAATGATGCTGCCGATCATGGATCGCGATGGCATACATGCCGCGTAACTGCTGCGCGTAGTCGGGGCCGTCGCGGAGCCAATAATGCAGCGGCGGTTCGCAATCGCTGTTGGTCGCGAAGGCGACGCCCGGCATCGCGTCGCGCAGTTCGCGGTAGTTGTATACCTCGCCGTTCGCCACCAGGGTGGCCGAGCCAGCGAAAAACGGCTGATCGCCGGTGACCAGATCGATGATCGCCAGCCGGTTGTGGACCAGCGCCACGCGCCCGACGACCGCATGGCCGGTGCCATCGGGGCCGCGGTGATGCAATGCGGCGATCAGGCGAGAAACCACGACAGGATCGGGCGGCGGCGCTCCAGGGCTCAAAATCAGACCGGCAATGCCGCACATACGATAAATCTCCAACGATGAACGGTTCCTACCGTTCCGGGCCGCCGGGTGCCAACCACAATCGGCCCAAATGAACAGCGAGCCACGATCGGGATGCGCGGGTTGCATGGCACTTGCGGTTTGGCCTGAGTTTCTTACCTTTCGTTCATGACCAAAATTGCCGTACTGCCGGGACGCGCGACCCTCGCGATCACCGGAGAGGATCGGGTCGCGTTTCTGCAAGGCCTCGTCTCAAACGACGTGGCCGAGGTCGTGCCGGGCCGCGCCGTATGGGCCGCGTTGCTGACGCCGCAAGGAAAATGGCTGGCGGATTTTTTCGTGCTGACGGACGGGGAGCGGCTGCTGCTGGATTGCGAACGCGAGCAGTCCGCGATGCTGGTGCAGCGATTGTCGCGTTACCGATTACGATCGCGCGTGACGTTGAGCGAGGCTGATATCCCGGTGTATGCCGCCTGGGATGGTGCGCCCAGCTGCCCAGGGATTGTCGCCCGGGACCCTCGGCTTCCGGAGGCGGGCTGGCGGGTGCTGAGCACCGATCCGCTCGCGGTGAACGCGACCGAGGCCGACTGGGACTCGTATCGTTTGGGTTTGGGCCTGCCCGACGGCTCCCGCGACATGGAGACGGACAAGTCGGTCCTGCTGGAGGCCGGGTTCGATGAATTGCACGGCGTCTCCTGGACCAAAGGCTGCTATATGGGCCAGGAACTGACCGCCAGGACCAAATACCGCGGTCTGGTGAAGCGCCGCCTTGTGCCGGTGCGGATCGATGGTCCGGTACCGGTCGCGGGCGCGCCTCTGTTGCTGGACGGGCGAGAGGTCGGCACGATGCGATCGGCGCGTGGCTCGATCGGGATGGCGCTGGTGCGGTTGGGCGCTTTGCACAACGTTCTCGTCAGCGGTGCGACCGCCGTGACGCCGATGGTACCGGGATGGATGCGGGCCGGCGGTGACACCGCCGAATCATGAGCCGCGATGCCATTGAAATTTAAGGAACCATGATTTTAACCGCGCGTTACCAGATCCAGGCGTTCCGCATGGCTCGCGCGCTTTACGTTTCGTTGAACCATAGCCTGGGGTTTCGCGGTTCGGTTGAGTGACAAATGGAGCGTTTCGAGTAGCATTCTGACGCGCGTCAGGCTAAGATGATTCCCTGAGGGCCGACATGAAAAAGAAAATCACAGGGATTACGGTGCTTTGCCTCTTCGCCGCCCATGGAGCACACGCTGACCGTGCGGCGGCCAATGTATGCGCGGCCTCGCTGCAGCCGCACGCGCGGCTCGTTTTCGATTTCGTGGATGCGCGTCCGCAACCCGAACTCACGCTGCGCGCACTGCTGACAGCGAGAGTTCGAGAGTTGATTTTTACCGACAAGCTCATGATGAACGCAGCGCGGCCAGCGGCCGAGGCAGCGAGCGAGTGTCTGAAGATCGCGCGCGGCTGTACTGGGGATAACTGCTGACTGTACGCCCATCACGCTTCCCGCGACAAGCCGATATCCGGTTTGACCGCATTTAGCATCGCGCGCACCACGCGGCCGGATCTTTCGGCGTCCTTGTCACGGAGCAGCTTCTGCAGAATCGTCGGCACGATCTGCCATGAAATGCCAAATCGATCCGTCAGCCAGCCGCATTGTCGAGGCTTGCCGCCGTCCAACAGCTTTTCCCGGGATTCAACGAGCTCTTCCTGCGTCTCGCAGCGGACGAACAACGAAATTGCTGGCGTGAAGCTGAACGCGGGGCCGCCATTGAATCCAATGAACGCCTGATCTTCGAGTTCGAATGTGGCGCAGACGACAGGGCCAGATTCTCCAGAGTCGGTCTCGCGGACGCGGATGACCTCGGCAACTTTCGCGTTTTTGAAGATGGCGGTGTAGAAGTTCAGCGCCTCCGCGTTGCCATCAAACCACGGAAATGGGGTGATCTTCGGCATGTCGTGGCCATTCGCGTGTCGCGAAACGTAATTACGATTGTGTGACGAGATCGGTCAGTTGATCGGCACATTGAGCCCAGCCTTTGTGAAAGCCCATCGCTTCATGGGCTTCACGATCGGCGACGGTCCAATGCCGCGCCCGCGCAGTGTATCTCGTTTTGCCGCCTTCGTCTTCGAACGTCACGATGATCGTCATAAATGGTTTAGCCGATGGTTCCCACGCTTTCGTGTATGCATCGGTGCAGACCAACCGTTCATTTTCAATCACTTCGAGGTAAACGCCGCGGAGTGGGATTTCGGTGCCGTCGGGACCCCGCATGACGATCAAACTGCCGCCGCCGGGCCGCACATCAAGTTCAGCGATTGGCGTCGTATACGGTAGCGGCGCGAACCATTGCCGAAGCACCGCGGGATCGGTCCACGCCCGGAATAGTTTTTCGCGTGGCGCGTCGATCAGGCGTGTCAGAACCAGATCACGCTCGGCGGCTGACGTGGGGGTAGTGGTCATATGCGGATCCTCCCGGGATCTTTCGGCGTCGTGGAAACGGAACGTGCGGTCGGGGGCGACAGTTTAAGCCGACTCACCGAAAAAACATACCGACCGGTTGGTATCTGACTACCGATCCGCGGATGCAATGTCAACCGTCCCTTCGCCGCCAACGGGAGCGGCATCAGATGAAAGAAGCACTGGGACAGTGCCTCCAGGCCCCCCATCCAGCCCCGGCTTGGACACCGGCCATGGAAAATCATTCGATTGTCGGGCATCCTCCCGAAAACCGTCCTTCCGGGGAGTACAAGCATGGACATCCCGCCGCTCGACCTCGCGATGAAGACTCGCACGGCCCACGTGCTGGAGAGGTGCGTGGCGTGTGGGGCCTGCGCGGAGATATGCCCAATGCCTGGGCCGGCCGGCATCGCCTCCAGACCGCTTCCGCTGACCGAGGGTATTCTGACAATCCTGCGCGGCGGCGAGCACGCGGACGCGGCTCGTTGGGCCGCGGTATGCTCAGGCAGCGGGCATTGCATTCCGAAATGCCAGCATGGCGTCGATCCGCGCTTCATGCTGACCATGGCCCGGTTGGAGATGGCCTCGCGCAACCCCGAGGATGCCAAACGCAAGACCGGGTTCGCTGGGTTCGGCGCCATGACCTCCGGCGTGCGCGTGCTGTCGCGGTTGCAACTGCCGCCCGAGTTGCTCGCCCTGTTCAAGCCAGAGAATGAGCCCGATCGGTCGCCCGAGGTCGTGTTCTACACCGGCTGCAACCTGATGAAGACGCCGCACATCGCGCTGCTCTGCCTGGACATTCTGGACGCGATGGACGTGCCGTATCGCGTGATGGGCGGACCGTCGTCCTGCTGCGGCGTGCTGCAGTTCCGCGCGGGCGACCTGGCCACGTCGGGCCGCATCGCCTACCGCACCATCGACCGTCTGAAGGAAGCCGCGCCGCGCGCGCTGACCTGGTGCCCGACCTGCCAGATCCAATTGAAGGAGGTCGTCGCGCCCGGCATGTCCCCAGTGGGCGTGGACGACCCATTCGACCTTAAGCCCATCGTGTTGTTCCTGGCCGAGCGGTTGGACAATTTGCGTCGGCTGATGGTGCGCCCGGTCAACAAACGCGTTGGCCTGCACGAACATCCCGGCGTCGCCGGTGTCACTGAATCGGCCCAGACGATCCTGCGCGCCATTCCGGGGCTCGAATTCGTCGATCTGCGGCAACCGCGCCTTGGCTATCATTGCAACATGCTGGCGCCGCTGCCGGAATTCAAACGCTCGGTACACCGCCAGCAATTGGAGGATGCCGAACAAGCCGGCGTCACCACGCTCGCCGGCGTTTACCACGCCTGCCACCGGGAGCTCTGCAGCCATGAACGCGACTGGCCCTTCGAGGTGGTCAATTTCCTGGAGCTGGTCGGTGAGAGCATGGGACTGACGCGCCCCGATCTCTTCAAGCGCCTGAAGTTGATGCAGGACGTGGACGCGATCCTGGCCGAGGCGGCGCCGATGATCGAAACCCATCACCTCGACCTGGACGAGGCCCGTGCGATCATCGCGAAGGACATGCTTGGGGAGCAGCCGCTGCCTCTGGGCCGAAACCGTTAGCGGTTTCCGATCCGGTCGATGTGCCACCAATCGTCATGGTCCGGCTCGAGCCGCATAGGCATCAAGATCCGGCTGGCGAAGGTGAAATCATCCCCCGAACGTCATCCTCGGGCTCGACCCCATACGCGCTTAAATAGGTTGGCGAGCAATGTGTTGGCCTCCATCCACCGTCATGGTCCGGCTCGACCGGACCATCAGCCCGAACACACCGGTAAGAGCGAGTTTGGGCATACCGATGGTCCGGTCGAGCCGGACCATGACGTGTTATCAACGTTGCCGTTCCATCTGCCAGCCTATTTAAGCGCGTATGGGGCTCGACCCGAGGATCGGCCAGCCCAGTACCTTGTCCGACTTTTGAATTCCTTGGCGCGTCGAGAGATCCTCGGGTCGAGCCCGAGGATGACGGGAAAAGGGGGACATTTTCCTCCCCGGTGGCTTATCCTGATGCCAATGGGGCTGTCCCAACCATCCCTCGGGCGCAACCATGCCGTAAACCGGTCAGTGACATTGCTCAGGCGTTCGTGGTGGAGCGCTTGGTGTCCTCGACCCAGACTTTTTCGTTCGTCGCATCGTCAGGATTGCGGGTCACGCCGAAAGTCGCGGTGTTGGCCCTTCCCGCGATCCTGCTGCTCGGGTTCGCACTCCGGATCGGCACCGGACTGACCCAGACCCATGTGCTGTATTTCGATGAAACCATGCAGTATTTCGAGCAGGGTCATCGGCTCGCGTTCGGTTCCGGCGTGGTACCATGGGAGTACGCGGACGGCATTCGCTCCTGGCTATTGCCGGGCTTGATCGCTCTGGCGATGCGAGCGACGTCGTGGTTTGGCGATAACCCGATGTATTATATCGGTCTTGTCCGCACTCTGTGCGTCCTCCTGTCGCTGGTGGTCGTGCTGATCGGCTTTCGTGTCGGGGAGCGTGACGGCGGCCGGATGGGCGCGATCGTCACCGGAGGCTTCTGCGCGATCTGGTTCGACCTGATCTATTTCGCGCCAGCGGTGATGACCGAAGTCCTGGCCGCCCATTGTGCCATCGCCGCGCTGTTTTTGGGCGAAGGCACGCGCACGACACGCCGGGGCTTCTGGACCGGGGCGCTGTTCGGGGCGGCGACCTGCCTGCGGTATCAATACGCTCCGGCGTTGCTTGTCGCCGCGCTTTGGCAGTACCGCCGGGCACCGCGTCATTGGCAGTGGCTGTTTCTGGGCGGGTCCGCGGTGTTTCTACCGTTCTCCGGCGTGCTGGACGCGATCACCTGGGGCACGGCGTTCCAGTCGATCTGGCTGAATTTCGTCCGCAACTCGATGCAGGGCATCGCCGCGGCGATGGGCACCGAGGGACCAGGCTACTACCTGGACTACCTGACCGTCGCCTTGTTGCCGATCCCTCTGCTTCTGGGCCTCGCGATCATGGGCGCGACGCGGTTTCCGTCGTTGGCGATCGCCGCGGTAACGACGGTGGTGATGCACAGCCTGCTGCCGCACAAGGAAGCGCGGTTCATTTATCTCGCGATCGCCGCCGCGCCGATCCTGATCGGGCTGGGTGCGACGCGGGTGTTGCAACTGCTGGCGGCCCGCCACGGGTCACGAGTGATATCGCTCGGGGCGCCGGCTTTCCTGCTGCTCGGCGCGATTCTGTCTTGTTATATCGCCACCGGCCCTCTCAGCGCGCGTTGGTCGTTCCAGCGCGGCATGGTCCACGCCTTCCTCGCCGCGCATCGAGAGCCTGGGCTGTGCGGGCTGCAGGTCCGCGACATGCCATCGTGGAAGAGTGGCGGCTACACCTATTTGAACCGCGACGTGCCGCTGATGTTCGACCCCTATCTTCCGGAAGTGCGCCTGCCGGGGGTTCGAATGCCCCTGCGCTTCATGGTTGAGCGCGAGGGTGGGCCCGTTCCGCAAATTCGCAGCCCTTACTCGGACGTGATCGCCGAAGCGGCGCATCCGCCCGCTGGGTTCGATCGGGTGGCCTGCTTCCCTGACGACACGCGGCCTGATGAGTCCGAACTGTGTCTGTTCCGTCGTCCGGAAGGATGCCCGTAGCCCTCGAACGGCGGCTGTCACGCGAACAAGCTTGCGGACATGCGGATATCTTTATATGACGTCGCCCACCAAACAGGAGCGACATCATGAGCGGCACGACTACAACCCAGGATTTCAAAGTCAAAGACTTTTCGCTCGCCGAATGGGGCCGCAAGGAAATCAGCATGGCCGAGGACGAGATGCCTGGCCTGATGGCGATCCGTGAGGAATTCGGCACCAGCAAACCGCTCAAGGGCGCCCGCATCGCCGGTTGCCTTCACATGACCATCCAGACCGCGGTGTTGATCGAGACGCTGACGACCCTGGGCGCCACCGTGCGTTGGTCGTCGTGCAACATTTTCTCGACCCAGGATCACGCCGCCGCCGGCGTGGCTGCCGCGGGCACGCCGGTGTTCGCCTGGAAAGGCATGAACGAGGAAGAGTTCTGGTGGTGCATCGAGCAGACGGTGCGCGGCCCGGAGGACTGGACCCCGAATATGATCCTCGATGACGGCGGCGACCTGACGGTGCTGATGCACCAGAAATACCCGGACATGCTGAAGGACGTGAAGGGCATTTCCGAGGAGACAACGACCGGCGTGCATCGGTTGTGGGACATGGCGAAGGCCGGCACGCTGCTGACGCCCGCGATCAATGTCAACGACAGCGTGACCAAGTCGAAATTCGACAATCTGTATGGCTGCCGTGAGTCTCTGGTCGATGGAATCCGCCGCGGCACCGACGTGATGATGGCCGGCAAGGTCGCGGTGGTGAACGGCTTCGGCGACGTCGGCAAAGGCTCGGCCGCGTCGCTGCGCAACGCCGGTTGCCGGGTGATGGTCACCGAAATCGATCCGATCTGCGCGCTGCAGGCGGCGATGGAGGGCTACCAGGTTGTCACCATGAACGACGCGGCGGCCTGGGGCGACATCTTCGTCACCGCGACGGGCAATGTCGACGTGATCACGCTCGATCACATGCGGGCGATGAAGCACCGCGCGATCGTGTGCAACATCGGGCACTTCGACTCGGAAATTCAAATTGAATCGTTGCGCAACTACAAGTGGGAAAACGTCAAACCACAGGTGGATGAAGTCGTGTTCCCCGACGGCAAGCGTCTCATTCTGCTGTCCGAGGGACGCCTGGTGAACCTGGGCAACGCGACGGGCCATCCAAGCTTCGTCATGAGCGCGAGCTTCAGCAATCAGGTGTTGGCGCAAATTGAATTATTCACCGCCCCCGCCGGAAAATATGAAAAGACGGTCTACACGCTGCCAAAGCACCTCGATGAGAAAGTCGCGGCGCTGCATTTGGCGAAGGTTGGCGCCAAACTGACCAAATTGACTCCAAAACAGGCTGAGTACATTGGCGTCAATGACCAAGGACCGTTCAAACATGAACTGTACCGTTATTGAGAATCTGGAGAAGAGGTTAATTCACCACTTTGTCACTCTGACACGCTGGTGAAGCCGGCCGCCGGTTCCTATCTGCTCGCTCGGACCAGGAACCGGAGTCGGTAATGAATGACTTTCCACGACAACCCGTGACGCGAGCGGTGTCTCTCGCGCTACGGGACGTGCACGATCCACGGGCGCGGTCCGATTTGCTTTTCCTGGAGGCGTGGGAAATGCATCGGCCGTCGAATTTGGGCGCGACCTTACGAGCGAACCAGATCCGTCGCGCCAACCCTGCTCTGGTCGCGGAAATCGAGCGGGAGCTGCGGGCCGCGAACTGAATTCGCCCGGATCCCCGCCAAAGCGCCGGGATCACACAACTATAGCGCGAGCTGATCGCGTCAGGTAAACTCCCGCCCCGACAGTCCGGTACGGAAGTGAATCCATGGCCAAACGATCATCGCGAACGACAAACGGCGCCGAACCCCCGATCACGAACGGGCAGGCTCCGGTCGTCACTGTCGCGCCGGAGGAGCCCACCAGTCTATCCGAGGCCGTGCCAAAGGTCCCGCCGGAGACGGAGCCTCAGGTCGTCGAACGGTCCGCGCGCGTTATCGCGTCGCTTCGGCACGATCCGGCGGCCATCCGCCACCTCTTCGAGTCCGGCGAGTATCCTTACAAAAGCCGGATGAGTGTGAAGCCCTATGAGGCGCACATGCTGGAATTGCAACGCGAGCTGCTCAAGGCGCAGCGCTGGATCGAGAAAGCCGGCGAGCGCATCATCGTGTTGTTCGAGGGCCGGGACGCGGCGGGTAAAGGCGGCACAATCAAGCGATTCACCGAGCACATGAATCCGCGAACCGCGCGCGTCGTCGCGCTGCAAAAGCCAACCGAACGCGAACGCACGCAATGGTACTTCCAACGCTACATCGCGCACTTGCCCGCCGCCGGAGAAATCGTGTTGTTCGACCGGTCCTGGTACAACCGCGCCGGCGTGGAACGCGTGATGGGGTTTTGCACGCCGACCGATTATCTTGAATTCATGCGGCAATGCCCCGAGGTCGAGCGTATGTTCGCCCGCTCGGGCATCAGGCTGATTAAATTCTGGTTCTCGGTCAGCCGGGACGAGCAGCGGCGGCGGTTCGCCGCCCGCGAAACCGATCCGCTGAAGCAATGGAAGCTGTCGCCGATCGACCGTGCCTCGATGGACAAGTGGGACGATTATACCGAAGCCAAGGAGGCGATGTTCTTTTATACCGACACCGCCGACGCGCCGTGGACGATCGTGAAATCGGACGACAAGAAGCGCGCGCGGCTGAATGCGATGCAGCATTTCCTGGCGCAGATCGCTTACGACGGAAAGGATCGGAGCATCGTCACCGGCCCCGATCCGCTGATCGTCGGAGCGAGCGCGCATGTCATCGGCGGCGATCTGCATATCATCAACAAGACGGTGCATCCGGCGCTGAAACGCGGCCGGGAGACTGCCGTGGCCTGAGGCCGGCAAACCATCGCTGGTCTTTCGCGCGTCCGGTTGCCCGTCGGCGTATCCCGGGCTACGGCTGGTACGCGCCCCAGGACCAGGATCCCAACCATGACGAGACTTCTCGCGCTCACCGCCGCCCTGCTTCTGGGCGTGGCGTCGGCCCATGCCGGGACGCTCGATGACGTTCGCAACAAGGGCACGGTTTCGTGCGGCGTGAACGTCGGGCTCGGCGGCTTCTCCATGCCCGACAGCACCGGCGTGTGGAAGGGGCTGGATGTCGATGCCTGCCGCGCCGTGGCCGCCGCGGTCTTCGGCGACGCCACGAAGGTGCGCTATGTTCCGACCACCGGCACCAGCCGCTTCGCCGCGTTGCAATCGGGTGAGATCGACATCCTGGCGCGCAACACCACGTTCACGTTCGTGCGCGACGTTTCGATCGGTCTGCATATGGTCATGGTGAACTTCTACGACGGCCAGGGCTTCCTGGTTCGCAAGACCGTCAACGCCAAAAACCTGACCGAGCTCGCCGGGGCGACGATCTGCATGCTGCAAGGCTCGACGCACGAGCTTAACCTCGCGGACTGGCAGCGGCAGCACAACATTCAATTCCAGATCGTGCTGCTGGATACCACCGACGTGCTGATCAAAGCGCTGCTGTCGGGCCGCTGCGACGTCGCGTCTTCGGACAGTTCCAACCTCGCGTCGATCCGCGGCGCCGGCGTCCCCAACCCCGACGATTTCGTGATTTTGCCTGACCGCATCAGTAAAGAACCGCTCGGCCCCATGGTTCGCCGCGCCGACGACCAATGGATCGATATCGTGCGCTGGTCCATGATGGCGATGCTGGAAGCCGAGGAATACGGCGTCACCTCGGCCAATGTCGATGAGACGCTGGCGACTTCGCACAACGCCACGGTGGAGCGTCTGCTCGGCAAAACCGGCGACTTCGGCAAATTTATCGGGCTCGACAACGCATGGGCGTACAACGTCATCAAGCAGGTCGGCAACTATAGCGAAAGCTATGAACGCAACGTGGGCAAAGGCAGTGGCCTTAAACTCGACCGCGGACCGAACGCGCTGTGGACTCAGGGCGGGCTGATGTACCCCATTCCGTTCCGGTAATGCTTCCGGGACGGAACAGCCGCCCAGCGCTCCTCGCTCCCTTTCAGGTTCGCGATTTTCGGCGGCAGTTTCCGGCGGATATGCTGACCTCCTGGGGAATCGAGATGGAGGTCCTGATCCTCGGTTGGTACATCCTGACCGAGACGGGATCGGTCTTATTGCTGACCGTTTATAGCTCTTTGCAATACTCCGGCACGTTGATCGCCCCGATGTTCGGCATGGCCGGCGACCGGTTCGGACATCGTAACGTTTTGTGCGCGATGCGGCTTTGCTACACGGTTCTGTCATCGGTCATGATGATGTTGGCGTTCACCGGCACGATGCGGCCGTTGCTGGTGCTGCTGATCGCCGGCGTGAACGGCCTGGTCCGGCCGTCGGATCTGGCGATGCGGCAGGCGCTGGTCGCCGACATCATGCCCAATGAGCGGCTGATGGCGGCAATGGGCGTCGCGCGCACCACGGCTGATTCCGCGCGCATCTTTGGCTCGTTGGCCGGAGCGTCGCTGGTGGCGGCGTTGGGGATTGGCCCGGCGTACGTGGCGGTGGCGATGTGTTACGGAGGCGGATTGGTATTGACGTCGCGGATTTCGCGCAAAAAGCCGGGAGCGCCGGTCAGCACCCGCGGCGGGTTGGCGTTCCTGAAAGAGGTCTGGGAAGGCGTGACCTACGTGCGGCACCGGCCGCTGGAGATGGCGGGCATCTGGGTCGCGTTTTTGGTCAACCTGCTGGCGTTTCCCATAACGATGGGGTTGCTGCCCTACGTCGCGAAGGAGATTTATCACACGGATCAAACCGGCCTTGGAACCATGGTCGCCAGTTTCGCGGTGGGTGCCTGCACGGGGTCGTTGATTATCGGCGGCATCGGACGGTTCCTGCGTCCGGCCCGAATGATGCTGATTTGCGCCATGCTTTGGTTCGCGTTGATCCTGGTTTTCGCGCAGATCGCGAGCCCGGTTTCTGGGAGGATCACGCTGGTTCTGGCGGGGCTTAGCCAAAGTTTAAGTTTGGTGCCGCTGGCGACGATGTTGTTGAAAAGCGCCGGGCCGCGCTTTCGCGGCCGGGTGATGGGCGTGCGCATGCTGGCGATTTACGGTTTGCCGATCGGGTTGCTGGTCGCCGGTCTGTTGATCCCGCGGCTTGGCTTTCGCACCACGGCATCGGTCTATTGCCTGGTGGGATTGGCATCGATGGCGCTGATCGGGATCCGGTGGCGCGCCGTGATCTGGCCGCTGGATGCCATCGGGAATCAACGATAATGTCATCATGCTGACCATATCCTCCGTCGGCCGCCGTTTCTCAACCGGAACTGAGGCGTTGCGTGACGTTTCGCTGGAGCTGCGCGCCGGCGATTTCCTGGCACTCCTGGGCCCGTCCGGCTGCGGCAAATCGACCCTGCTGCGACTGATCGCCGGCCTTGATCGGCCGGATAGCGGAACGTTGCGTTGGGCCGCGGGAACGCCTCCTTTGCCCGGCGACATCGGCTTCGTTTTCCAGGACCCCACCCTCCTGCCCTGGGCTTCCGCCGAGGACAACGTCTGGCTTCCCCTGCGTCTGCGCGGGGTTGCCCGGAACGAGGCCGCGAGTGCCATCGCCTCCGTGTTGACCCGCGTCGGCCTGAATGGTTTCGAGTCGGCACGTCCCGCGCAACTCTCCGGCGGGATGCGCATGCGGGTCTCGATCGCTCGCGCGCTGGTCACCAAACCGCGTCTGTTGCTGATGGACGAACCCTTCGCCGCGTTGGACGAATTCACCCGTCACCATCTGCAGGAAGACCTTTTGTCCCTGTGGCGCGACATCGGCTGCACGGTGGTGTTCGTGACCCATTCGATTTATGAGGCGGCGTTCCTGGCCCAGAGGATCGTTCTGATGACGCCTCGACCCGGACGGATCGGATACGAGATGACCTCAACTCTGCCGCACGATGCGAACACGCGATTGGATCCGGCTTATGCCGCGCTGGTGGCGGATGTGTCGCGCGCGATGGCCGGCTTGTTGGCGACGGCATGAAGCAACCGCTCAGCCCGCGCCAACTCGCGATACGCGCTTTCCTGCATCGGCCGGTGGCGGTTGGCGGACTGGCGGTGATCGTGCTGTTCGTTGGGGTGGCGGTCCTGGCGCCGGCGATCGCGCCCTACGATCCGATCGCGACGTCCTGGACCGCGATCCGCAAGGCACCGACCCTGGCGCACTGGATGGGCACCGATGAGAACGGCCGCGACGTGTTGTCGCGCGTGCTGTACGGTTCGCGCGCAAGTCTGCTGGCGGGAGTCGTTTCGGTGTTGATCGCCGCCGGCATCGGCGTGCCCGCGGGGTTGCTGGCCGGATTGTCCGGAGGCTGGATCGACGCGGTGTTGTCGCGCATCGTCGATGCGATGCTGGCCTGTCCGTTTTTGATTTTGGCCATCGCGCTGGCGGCGTTTCTGGGACCCGATCTGACCAACGCGATGATCGCGATCGGCGTGTCCACCGCGCCGCGCTTCATGCGGGTGGCGCGGGCCGCGACGCTCGACGCCGCCAGCAACGATTACGTGGAAGCCGCTCGCGCTTTGGGAAATCCGCCGTGGCGGGTGGCGGCGCGTCATGTGCTGCCGAACATCGTGCCGCCGGTTCTGGTGCAAGGGACGCTGGCCATCGCCGCCGCGATTATCGCGGAGGCGTCGTTGTCGTTTCTTGGTCTCGGGCAACAGCCGCCGGACCCATCCTGGGGCTCGATGCTCAATTCCGCGCAACGCTTTTTGTCGCAGGCGCCCTGGCTGGCGGTATTCCCGGGCCTGGCGATTTTCCTGTGCGTGTTGTCGTTCAATCTTGTCGGCGACGGCTTACGTGACGCGCTGGACCCGAGAGGCCGGCGGTGACGCGGCTTGAGGCGATCATCCGTGCCGATCCTGATTTGATGACGGTGCTGAAGCGTGTGCGTGAAGCCGCGTTGCCGCAATGGCGCATCGTTTCCGGCCGTCTCTATCAGACGGTTTGGAATGTGCTGACGCACCGGCCGCGCGGCACCGGGATCAACGACATCGACGTCATTTATTACGATGCCAGTGATCTGTCCTGGGAGGCGGAAGATTCGGTCATCCGCCGCGTCGATCCAGGTTTGCAAATCCGCGATCAGGCTCGCGTGCATCTTTGGTATGAGCCGCATTTTGGCGTGCCATACGCTCCTTTGCATTCCGCCGATGAGTTGCTGTCGCGTTATCCTGTCATCGTTCAGGCTATCGGCGCGCGGTTGGAAGACGACGGACGCCTGGATATCGTCGCGCCATTTGGTCTGGATGATGTGTTCGGCATGGTTTTGCGGCCCAATCCCGCGTTCCCGCACCGCGAGACGTTCGACGCGAAAGTCGTGCGCGCGAGAGCGATCTGGCCCGAGGTCACGGTCGCGTGATCAGGCTGCTTTGTCTGATGGCGTTGTTGTGGCCGACTTTGGCGTTCGCCGCGTGTCAGGTGGACCAACGCGCTGTTGTGCCGTTGCAGGTCGTGGGATCGGCGGTGATCGTGCCAGTCAAGGTCAATGGGACTGAAGGCAGCTTCATTCTCGACACCGGCGCGGCGCAAACGGTTGTCACGCCGGACGCCGTTATTCATTTCAGTCTCGCGCTGGATGAATGGACCGCGACAACGATGCGCGGCGTCGGCGGGATCGAACGACGCCGCAACGCGGACCCACGTTCGGTCGAGCTTGGCGGTATTTCGTTGCACCGGCGTAGCCTCGCGCGAGATGCCACCCTGCGGGTCGCGACGTTACCGCGGAATATGGGCGTGCGACAGCCGATCGACGGTTTGTTGGGGCGGGATTTTCTGTCGGCGTTCGACCTGTCGCTGGACCTGCCGCATCGTACGTTGACGCTGTACGATGTGCACGGCTGTAGCGGACGGTTCCTGCCCTGGACTGAAACTTATCTGTCCGTTCCGGTTGAGAATCCAACCGAAAGCGCCCTGGTGGTCCCGGTCGAACTGGATGGCGTGAAGTTACGCGCTTTGTTGGATTCCGGAGCTGGCCAGACCCTGGTCGCCGCCCCCGGCATGGCGCGTCTCGGCCTGGGCCTCGATCGTCTGGCGGGCGATCCAAGCCAGATCGTCAGCGGCATGGGCCCGCATACCGTCACGATGTGGCATCATCGCTTCACCGCGCTTCGAATCGGGGGCGAGACGTTCAACGCGCCGCTGTTTCTGGTCGCGC
>Ga0182013_10001413_pt1 | contig 32992 bp, 27 predicted proteins | sample 612S2MmetaG_FD_120487 | JGI IMG/M metagenome (GOLD analysis project Ga0182013, IMG submission 120487) | Permafrost microbial communities from Stordalen Mire, Sweden - 612S2M metaG | ecosystem: Environmental > Terrestrial > Soil > Wetlands > Permafrost | place: Sweden: Stordalen | collected... | reverse complement strand
GCCCCTGCAGCAATCAAGGTCTTTACGACTTCGAGCTTACCGCCCACTGAAGCCAATTCCAGCGCAGTTTGACCGTAATAGCAGGTGCTGTTGACATCTGCCCGAGCTTCAATGAGAGCTTTACCCTATTCGGTTTGTTCCAGGCGATGCACCGCGTCGTGTCTTTCTATGGAAGAATGCCCATCCATGGGCGGGAAAACTTGTGGCGCCTACCGATTCGATTCAGAAGCTGAATGCCGCGAGCGCTTGAACGGCCGCCGCAGAGCTGTGAATGGCCACTGGCGTCTGGTGCAGTTTCTGTGCAGGCGGGGATCTTGAACGACCCAGCAGTCTGCCGGAATGCGGCTCGGGGCTGGACCCGGCCGTCTCCGTCCATGAGATTTTACGTCAAACCGGAATCCATCCCGGCCACATCGGCGTTGCGGATAGGGGCGGAGCAGATCGAGCGGCGGCGCAGTGGAGGGATCCATCCAGCGGTCGTAATCTTTCGGCTCCACGATCACCGGCATACGATCATGGATCGGTTCCGTCAGCGAGTTGGGAGCGGTCGTCAGGATGGTGAAGGTTTCAAGCAAAGCGCCCTCTGGTGGCTGCCATGTCTCCCATAAGCCGGCAAAGGCGTACGGCTCTCCGCTCTGGAGCACGATGGCGAAGGGACGCATCGTCTTATCGCCCAAACGCTGCCACACGTGATATGCGTCGGCAGGAATCAGGCAGGCGCTTTCTAAGCGCGGAGCGAAAGGCGGCCTCGGCCGCCACCTCTTCGGCGCGAGCGTTGACGGTGTTTAGGCCGATGCGGGCGTCTTTGGCCCAGGATGGCACCAATCCCCCAGCGCAAAAGCGCCGCCTCGCGCTGGCCGCCGTCGCTGCTGAGGCGTACCACCGGCTGAAAACTCTACGGAGCCACGTTATAGCTGGGCGCAAACCGGGGCATATCACGATTCGCACAACTGCTGTCGGCACCGAACGCATAGACTTCAATCAGGATGATGTCCGTCTCGGCAACGAAGCCAAGGCCTGCCTGGATCAGATTGCCCTTGATCTGAAGCGATCCTCCGATGCGAGAGCGGTCATCGTAGCTGACTCGAACGCGAAAGAGAAGCGGATCACTGCCAAGCAAGAGAAGTTTGCGGCCAGGCATAAGCGCTCCAGGGTCGAGTACTTTGAACAGCAGCGCGCAGTCAACGTCAAGGACTACCTGGTCAATGACCAGGGAATCGACGCCAGTCGCATCAGCGTGGCCACCGGAACAGGCGATGACCAGAATGTCCAAAACTACCTGGTGCCTGCCGGCGCCACTTTCGCAAATGACGTGCAGGGCACTACCGCGGTCGACGAGACCACTGTGAGACCCGAGGGACGCAAGCCTCTGCCTGAGCGCCACCACAAAATGGCATTCACAAAGCGACGGTAGGAGCTTGCCGGGATAAGACCCGGTCCCGTCATGAAAGGGTGACGAGGGCCGGGCCCCCTATCGGTCAGAGTAAGTCGGGACGGAACACGTGGAGGTTTAACGATGAATGCGGAGATGATTCTGGCAAGCGCCCAGTTCGTTGGTCTGATGCTATCGTTCACGCTTCTCCTTAGGGCCCGGCGGCTTTCAGCGGAGCTATGGTCAGCGGAACGTTCTTGCCAGCGCTTGCCCACCGGTAGACACGTGAAGCAACCATCTGAAATTGACCGGATTTTCAGAACGCAAGAAAGGTAGACCTGAGCAATGGCAAGCACAGCGGCGCAGATGACATTCAACAGCGGATGGAGAGTTCGCACTCCGCACCTTGTTTCGAACAACAGCGAATTCCAGTCCTGGGCAGCGAATACTTCCCTGGGGCCGCTGTCGTCAGAGGCTCTGCGGGAGCTCGAATCGATCATGTCCGTTGTGAACTACGATGCCGGCAGCATATTGTTCCTGGAACAAGATCCGCTCAGCCAGGTATTCGTCGTCCTTGAAGGAGACGTGAGACTGTCGCTGCAAGACGTCGGTGGCAGGAGGCTAACCCTTCAGATTGCAAAGCGCGGTGCCGTGCTTGGAATGCACTCCGTGTTATTTGGAAGCCTTTCCGAGTGGTCGGCTGATACCCTCTACCCGTCCAAGATTGCCTTGATCGCACGGGTCGACTTTCTCCGTTTTGCGCAGCAGCATCCAGAGGTATATCGCCTTGCGGCACTCGAACTCATGACAATTATCAGGCACGCATGTGCAACGCTACGTATCGTAGGACTGTCGTCTTGTACTCGCAAAAGATTGGCTTCGCAATTATTAATGTGGGGAGAGCGAGGCAACACAACTGGGGACCAAACACAGTTTCGCATGGCTCTGACCCATGCTCAGATCGCGGAGTTTATCGGCGCGGTGCGTGAGACTGTCACGCGTGCGTTGATAGCCTTCAAGGAATGCGGACTTGTGGAGATCCGAGGAAGTATGCTGAGGATCCCCAGTACGACAGCTCTCAGGAACTACGCGGAACGCGGTTAACCGACCTGTCCTGCGCGTCGCTCAACGACTGATGCGCGAAAGACTCCTTAGTCATCATCACGGATCACGCCGACGATGATCACGTACGCATCGCAGATTCGGATCAGCTGTTGGTCGACACATGCAATATTGCACATGGGATCCAGTCGCCGAGTGTTTTTCGATGTTAAAGTTTCCTTTGCTCGGATTTCACGATCCCCAACCCGGCAAATTCAAGGCGCATGCTGGCCGCAGAGATGATTGATGAAGCACGGTACAGCGCGCTTCCATTGCGCCACCGTCCTCGGCACCTGAGAACCTCAGATCGGCTGCGCGGGCCGTCGACAAACCTCCAAATTGACGTCGACAGTTTCGACAGGACCAGCGGTTGGCGGAGATCTCCTCTGAAAACAAGGAAGTTAGAGCGCCAGAGGTTTGGCATTCTCCTTGCACTTCCTCCATGGTGTGAGGAAAGCAATGATGTCGTGGAAATGGCTGCTCTTGATTTGCGTAACGACGGCACTGCCAGCGATGGCGCAAAGCACTGCCGCGCCCGAGCCGCAGCTCGGAAGCATTAGCGGCACCGTACTTGACATAAATGGCGATCTCGTACCCGGAGCCCCCGTCACACTCGAATGCCCATCCCCCTGCAAGAACCAAACGACGGCTGCAAACGATAACGCGGCTTTTGATTTTCGCGATCTCGGGCTGGGAGTGCCCTACCGGGTTCGCGTATCCGTTAATGGTTTCGAGAATTGGACCTCTCCCGCCATTGTTCTCACGGCGGATAACTCCGTTTTCATTGTGACGGGAATCAAGCTCCAGCTTGCTCACCCAACGGAATCGGTTACGGTCTATGCTTCCACGGATCAAATTGCCGTCGAACAGGTCCATCTAGAAGAGCAACAGCGGGTTCTGGGCATCGTACCCAATTTCTATGTTGTTTACGACTCTCAAAATGCTGTGCCGCTTTCAACAAAGCTGAAATTCAAGCTGGCGATGAGAGTGTCGGCGGACCCGGTCACCTTGGTGGGAATCGGCCTCTTTGCTGGAATGCAACAAGCGGGGAGTACGCCCAACTACGTTGAAGGGGCGAAAGGATATGGCCAGCGCTTTGGAGCCGCGGGCGCAGGTGCATTCAGCGACATCCTGATCGGCGGAGCCGTGCTTCCGTCTCTATTACATCAGGATCCCCGCTACTTCTACCAGGGTACGGGCACGACCTCCTCGCGTCTGAAGCATGCGCTCTTAAGTCCATTCATCTGTCGCGGAGACAATGGCAGACCGCAGGTGAACGTCTCGACTCTCGGAGGTGATTTAGCCGCGAGTGCACTCACTCAAGCTTATTTCCCGGACTCGAACCGCGGAGCGCGGTTTGTGCTAGGAGACTTCGGGATCGACACAGGGGAGCGCATGCTGAGCAGTGTTATTCAGGAATTCGTCCTGCGCAAACTGACCCGCGGCGCCCGGAAGGCGCAGTAGCGACACACCTCGGGAAAGGCTTTGGGAAAGGGGATCACGATGAATAGGAAGTCACGGAGAGGGTTACAGCTTGAAATGAAGTGGTGTCCCAGCGTTGCAGCGGGCCCGCCGAAAAGTCAGTGCCCGCAACTGGTGATGAAGTGGATTTCCATCGCTTCGCCGCACTTGCCAATGAACATTTGAGGACTCGGGTATGAATTGCCGTAATGCTTTTTCCGCCACGGATCATTGCAAGAAAGAGCGCGCAGCACTTGACGCTGCTCGTCAGGCGCCCGCAGAGGATCGAACAAGGCTCTATCTCCTCTCCTTTCTGCTGACCGCAGATCGCGCAAAAGCAGAACAGTGCAGTGTGGCGGGCCTTGATGTGTCCGCCGAAGACAATGCAGCAATTCGGGATTGGACACATTCCTGGGCTCGACGCATCGTCATTAACAATGCGCTCCGACTCATCGCGCCACACCCCGAGACAGGAGTTCACGAAGCCAACGTCGGAGGGCCACGATGACGTTATGGAAGATTAGTTTGGATTTTTGACGGGCAATGCTCCTTGCATTCGCCCAGCCAACAACAACTACAGGAGAGGATTACCCATGCGATTCCAGACATTCATAGGCAGACAAATCAACGGCGATCGGACCGAGTTGTTTCGATTTGGACCGGAACATTACAGAAAGGCTGGTATCCCTTACTCGCCATTCGGCGGCATGCCGGTTCTGGAAGCTTACGAGATCGTGAACGATTTGAACCGCAATCAGACTGTACATCAGTTCGTCTACTATCTGGCGGCATAGTTGAATGGGCAAGTTCGCCGATAACCGCGTATTCGATGAAACCTGGCTTCGTGCAGCGGAGGATGGCAGTCTGCTAGAAGTTGCATCGCAGGATCCCCGTTTCTCGGCGATTCTCGAGCTTCCAGACTTTGAACGCTTAGTGTATGTCTTATCGGTCCTCGAAGGCTGCACGGATCAGCAGTGTGCCGCTTTGCTGGGTGTTTCAGAGCAGCAGATTGAAGAGACGCGACTTCGTGCGCTACAGCATTTTTGGAAACGTGACTGAATGCGGAGTCCCGTCCCGACGGCTCCCGGAGGCCTGACTCCTGTAAGCCGGATAACAGACCAACATTGGCGGCTCTTGAATACTTGGGGCCCGCGAATTGAAGAAAGGCTCATGGAGAATACGATGAATTCAAAAATGAATGCTTCAAATGGCCACTCCGCGGTGGACACCCTTACGGATTTGGCGCTGAATCTGGACTGGTCATGGAGCCATGCTGCGGACGATCTCTGGAGGCAGCTCGACTCGGAGTTGTGGGAACTGACGCATAACCCATGGGTGATTTTGCAGACAGTTTCCCGCGAGAGGCTGCAGGCTATCAGCACGACACCGCAGTTCCGGCACACCCTCGATGAGGTTCTAGAAACAAGAACGAAGCGCGAAGAAGCGGCGAACTGGTTTCAGCGCTCTTTGCCGAAAGCTCCGCTCAGCCACATTGCATATTTCAGTATGGAGTTCATGCTGAGCGATGCGTTGCCTATCTATTCCGGGGGGCTCGGTAACGTCGCCGGTGACCAATTGAAGGCAGCCAGTGACCTTGGCCTCCCAGTGACAGGCATTGGCCTCCTCTATCAAAGAGGCTACTTTCGGCAGCGCATCAATTCAGAAGGCATGCAAGAGGCACTCTATCCTTTCAATGAGCCTGGACAATTGCCGATCCGGCCCGTGCGACAGCCCAACGGGGAGTTGTTGCGCGTTGCTGTCAACTTGCCCGGTCTCCGCATGTGGCTTCGTGCCTGGGAAGTCAGAGTAGGGCGGGTACAGCTTTACCTGCTCGACACCAATGACCCGGCAAACCCACCGACGTATCGCGGCATTACCAGCGAACTTTATGGCGGCGGACCCGAGGTGCGGATGGCTCAGGAGATCGTGCTTGGGATTGGGGGATGGCGCCTGCTGCGCGCGCTCGGGAAGCAACCCGAGATTTGCCACCTCAATGAAGGTCACGCCGCGTTCGTCGTACTTGAAAGGGCGCGGGACTTCATGGAGAGTCAAGGCGTGCCGTTCGACGTTGCGCTTGCGGCAACCCGCGCGGGGAATCTCTTTACTACGCACACCCCTGTGGAGGCAGGATTTGACCGATTCGCTCCACAACTAATGGACATCTTTTTCCGGAGTTATGCCGCCGAGATTCTGCACATTCCAATCGACGAACTGCTTGCCCTCGGCCGTCATAACCCACAGGGCAGCTCGGAGCCATTCAACATGGCATTATTGGCGATGCGGGGCAGCGGAGCAGTCAACGGTGTGAGCCGTCTGCATGGACAGGTAAGCCGGAAGATATTTCATAGCCTCTTTCCCCGCTGGCCCGAAGCGGAAGTACCTGTTGACTATGTAACGAATGGCGTTCACGCTCCTGTGTGGGATTCTGCCCAGGCCGATGCGCTATGGACAGAAGTCTGCGGAAAGCGAATGTGGACGACGCATCTGAAGGCAAATGACCTGATCAGAGAACTGGGCGAAAATGTCAGGCAAGTTTCAGACGCTCGTCTTTGGCAGATGCGTTCGGATTCGCGAAAATCCCTGGTTGACTACGTCCGCAGACAACTGGCGCGTCAAATCGCAGGTCATGGCGGACAGTTCGAAGACATTGCCGATGCCCAGAGGATCTTTGCCCCGGATACGCTGACGATAGGTTTCGCGCGCCGCTTTGCAACCTATAAGCGGCCAAATCTGCTGCTGCATGACCCCGAGCGCTTGTTGGCTATTCTCACGAACAAAGAGAAGCCCGTACAGCTGGTGATCGCCGGCAAGGCTCACCCTCAGGACACCCCGGGGCAGCAGATGATTCAACGTTGGATCGAGTTCATCCGCCGTGGCCACGCGCGCTCACACGTAGTGTTCCTCGCCGACTATGACATGCGAATGGCCGAGCACCTGGTGCAGGGCGTCGATCTCTGGTTGAATACGCCGCGCCGCCCTTGGGAAGCCTGCGGCACCAGCGGGATGAAGGTGCTGGTCAACGGCGGCCTCAACCTGTCCGAACTCGATGGCTGGTGGGCAGAGGCGTACTCCCACGATGTGGGCTGGGCGCTGGGGGATGGTCTCGAACATGGAGACGACCCGGCCTGGGACGCCAAAGAGGCAGAGCAGCTCTATGCTCTGCTCGAACAGGAAGTTATTCCGGAATTCTACAAGCGGGACAATTCTGGTATTCCTTCAGGCTGGATCGCTCGGGTGCGCGAAAGCATGGCCCGGCTGATGCCCACGTTTTCTGCAACCCGATGCGTGTTGGAGTACACGGAAAAGTATTATCTCCCCTTAGCCGCCGCTTACCTGCACAGAGCCAATGACGGCGGCAAATGCGCACAGAGTCTGCTCGGCTGGAAGCGTCATCTCGCCGATCATTGGTCCAGGCTGCGATTCGGCTCCGTGAGCATCGAGAGCACGGACGAGCATCATCACTTCGATATTCAGGTCCATCTGGACGAAATGGATCCTGGCGCGATCCAGGTTGAACTCTACGCCGACGCACCCAACGGCGACGAGCCCATTCGGCAGGCGATGGTTCGCGGCGATTCCTTGGTCGGCCAGAATGTCTGGCGCTATTCCGCGTCGGTTCCCGCAACTCGTCCGGCAAAGGATTTTACGCCTCGGATCGTTCCTTTTCACCCCGAGGCATTTGTCCCCTTGGAAGCACCTGACATTCTCTGGTACCGGTGATTTGCAGATTCCTGATTGTTCGGCGCTCTAGTATTTTGCTGCGGAGACTGGGTCGAGGCTCTTCTATTGAGTAACCCCTGAGGTTCATGGATCGCAAAGGCGAAATGACCGTGATCGCCCCGCCCGTCTTCGTAGGTTTTAACTGCACACACACCGCCGATTGATTTGGAGGGTTGTCGGCGCTGACGACGTCACTTTCGACCTCGGCTCTTTGGATTTCGAAACGAGCCACGGAATCAACACCTTATCCTGCCGGAATCTTTGGCATTCCAGTTGCTTCGCTATTGATCTAAGAGGAAAGAACTCATGTTGAAGATATCCATCGTCGACAGCGGCGTCTCGTTCTTGAAGGTGCGCTAATTCCCCCTTCGCTCATGGATCTGAGGACTGCCTGGCTGAGAGCCATGGCCGGAAAGCAGGGACGGAGAATCGTTCTCGTGTTCAGAAATGTCACTTATATCAGTGCGGAGGGCGAAGCGGCTCTGTGGGACTTAATGAATCGGGGAGTCAGATTCTCGTCGGGAGGGTTCCCGACCAAGCACGTTCTTCGCCAACTCATAAGGAAGAACAGGCCCAAAGAATTTTCGAGCATCTCGCCGTCAATCGCAAAGGCAGGGCAATGAAAACGTGCTTCAGATACTCACGCAGCCTGCTCCAATCTTGCCAGATCTGGACGACATTCCCCTCGGGTACCGGAATGCCTGCAGCAAAAGCACATGTGTGCCGGAAGGAGAACATCATGACCCAAACCCTCTTTGCTTTTCCTGTTAACCGCATAGCGGCGGCTTTGTCCTGTGTGTGGTTCACGACCGCAGACCCTGCTCATCCGCTTGCATGCAGATGGATCGCGAGGGATGAACTGGATGCCGGCTCTCGATCCTCACGCTTTACCTGTCCACAGTTCTAGGACATTTACACATGAACCGAATTCAAATGAGGGGAGAAATGATGAATAATCTTGCGGTGCTGACCAGTGGAGGAGATGCCCCGGGGATGAATGCCGCTATTCGAGCAGTCGTCCGCACGGGGTACTCGCGAGGGGTGCACACCTGGGGCGTGATGCACGGATATTCCGGGCTGATTGAGGGAGAATTCAAAAGGCTGGGCTCTCGAGACGTCAGCAGTATCATTCAACGGGGTGGGACAATCCTCGGTTCGGCACGCTGTCCGCAGTTCAAGACCGCAGAGGGCGTAGAACTGTCGATCCGGCGCTTGCGAGGCGCAGGGATCGACGGGTTGGTGGTCATCGGCGGCAATGGCTCGCAGACCGGCGCCAATGAGTTGAGAAAGATGGGATTCCCGGTGGTCGGCGTAGCCTCGACAATTGACAACGACCTATACGGTTCCGAGGTTACGATCGGTGTCGACACAGCAGTGAACGTGGCGCTGAATGCGATTGACAATCTGAAGGTCACTGCAAGTTCGCATCAACGTGTGCTGCTTGTGGAAGTAATGGGGCGTAACTGCGGCTTTCTGGCACTCATGGCCGGCGTGGCCGGAGGTGCGGAAGCTATAGTCATACCGGAAGTGGACCTCGTGCCGGAGCAACTGGCCGAACGCATCCAGGACGCGTTCGAACGCGGAAAGCCCCACGCTATCGTGGTCGTGGCAGAGGGTGCACGATATAACGCCGAAGGCCTGTGCCGGTATTTTGAGGAACACGGACTCCTGCAAGGGCTCGAGTTCCGTTCGACGGTCCTGGGTTACGTGCAGCGCGGAGCGGCGCCGACATGCAGAGACCGTTTGCTTGGCACCCGGCTCGGGGGCGAAGCGGCCGACCGCATAATCGCGGGTGAAAGCGGAATCCTGGTCGGCGAAAAGAAGGACACGATAATCACCACGCCACTTGAAGAGGTGGTCGTGGGCAAAAAGCCGCTGGACCCCTGGTTCCTTAAGGCTGCTGACGTCCTGGCGCAATAGTCGTCCGATGCCGCGCATTTCAACGCGCGATCCGAAGGGGTCAGGTGATCACCAGATCGACACTTGTGACCAAGCGAATTGAATGGGCACGGCGCCCCTGATGGCGCAACAATGCTGGAACAGATGAAAGGTATTATATGAACAGGCAATACATCGCACAAAGACGACTCAGGCCGGTGGGGGCTGCGGTTTTGGCTCTCGTACTGGGCATCTCGGCCGGGTGCAAGGAACAGCAGGCCGCGCGTACCGACCAGCAAGTAGCCGGCGACATTCAGGCAAAGCTGCAGAATGAAACCGCGCTGGCGGGACAGAACATTCAAGTAAGCGTGACAACGGGGGTGGCAACACTCAGCGGGAGAGTCCCCGATGATGCAACCCGCAACCTGGCGGGAATCGATAGCGGCAATGTCGAAGGCGTAAAGACGGTGGTGAACAACCTGACCGTACAGTCGTCGTCGCAGCAGGCTTCCGCTACGCCGCCTCCAGCGTCCGTAAAGGAAGAGCGTACGAAACCGGAAGCGCGTGGGTGTCGGGAAGATGCTGAAGCGCCCCTTCCGCCGCAACCGGCGCCGCCTCCCCAGCCGGCTCCAATGCAGACCGCAGCGGCCGCGCCCCCGCCTCCACCGCTCCCGGAGCCGCCGAAGCCGGTCGTCAAGCAATTTACGATTGAGGCGGGCACAGTCGTAGAGGTCAGGTTGACAGATGCACTGGACAGCAAAACCGCAACACCAAACCAGCGTTTTCGCGGCTCGCTTGCCTACGACCTCGTAGCAAACGGGGTGGTGGCTATTCCTCGCGATTCGCCGGTCGAGGGCCGGGTGACGGCTGTCAAGGAGGCGGCTCACTTCGCAGGCAGCGCCTCCCTGTCGCTTGAATTGACGGAACTGACCGTGCGCGGGCAAACGGTGTCCCTTACGACGGAGTCCTATACCCAATCGGCCGCCGGGCGGGGCAAGAACACCGCAAAAAGAGTGGGTGGTGGGGGTGCATTTGGCGCTCTCATCGGAGCATTGGCTGGCGGCGGCAAGGGGGCAGCCATCGGCACCTTGGCGGGCGCCGCCACGGGGGCGGCTGCTCAGGGTGTCACGCGTGGACAACAAGTGGAGATTCCAACGGAAGCGCCGCTCGACTTTCGGCTGCAATCGCCCGTCACCGTCACTGTCACAATCCCCCCTCCGCTAAGCAGGCAGAAAAGGGAAAGCGAACAGAGCGACTCCAACGACCAGCCGCAACTCCTGCGTCGATAAGGCGCGCTGAATGCGACGGGAGCGCTGGCGGCTTTGCGGCGTGAGCAGATTTTCAAACGCCGCAGAGCCGCGACGACAGGTCCTAGGTCCCGCGCTCGCAGGATCTCATCTGCAATTGGGAGTTCAGACTCAATTCCGTGCGACGAGCCATATTCGTGCGTCCTGGAATAGCTCCGCTTCCTCTTTTGTCCCGGATTCGATGATCGGCTTTGCCAAAACCTGGCCGCTGCGCACCAAGCCTGCGGCCAGGTGACGGTAGGGGCGCGGAAACCGATTGAACCCGGCCAATCTGTAGACAAATGGATATAGAAGCGAAGGCACGACAGGATCGATCCGGTCCTTTTCATAGATCGCAGTCCGGCTTGCGATACGCCAGATGCCGTCGTCGCGCCGTTCGAACCGATCGAAGAAGCGCAGATAGCTGGTCACGTCGGCTTCGATGGGGCCTACTTTCGCGCGGGCAAGGATCGCAACGTCGGTGTCGCTGAGGGCTCGATTCCCCTCAATCGTAACCTTCGAAGCGCCGATCCAATGTTTCGATGGGACCGGCCTGCCAGCAGCCGCCATTTGGCTCGACCACTCGATAAAGCCTTCAATCGGTCCAGAGTACCAGGTGACCGAGATCGTAGCGTTCGAATGAAACAGATTGCGCAATTCCTCCCACCATCTCTGGTACCGAAATGCGAAAGTGGCTACAGTCTGAGTGATGTCGAGAACGTCATTCATGTGCCTCGTGCTCCTCTGCCAGCATAGCCCATATGCACCGGTACAAAACGTCGAGCAGATCAATCGCGCCGCGGTCACGGCGGTCTCTGTTACAGGTGCTCAAAAACTTCCGAGCATCAGCCGGAACCGCGCTTTCCCATTCTCATCGAAGCTCAACTGGAGACTTGTCGCTCCAACCTGTGTCGGGAAGAGGGCGGCGATTGATGCGCTTTGATGTGTACTCCAGCCCGCGGAGCCGTTATCAAACCGGCCCGCCTCATACCAGAGCGCTAACCCGGGATGGGATGAAATATGCCGAATGCGTCGGCCATGCAGAATTACACCGGAGCCGGCAGTTACGAGGGTATTTGCATGAAACTCCTGGTAGCGGAATGCAGCCATGTTGCTTTGGTCGCCGGCAATGAACTGATCGAAATAGTTAAGCTTCCGGCCAAAGCTTGTGCCGGCATGGCTTAGCGCAAACAGAGTCATGTCACGATTTAGAGGTTTAAATGTGCTGGAGTCTGAGTGAAGGAACGGGTAGTCTCCGGTACTTCGCAGGAAATACCCGGCCTCGCCTTCGAAGCGTGTACCGCGCGTGGGCAACCCACCCGAATCCTGATGATTTACGATCCACTGAGCCTCTGGAACTGTGAATCCTCCACTGTGCGATGAAATGCCGTCAACAACCATAGAGCGACTGTACCAATCGTACCCAGCCCGGCCACCGAGCCGAAGCTGGGCAAAGCGCCAGGTCCCGACACCGGCGTAAAAGGCCCCGCCCACTCGGTCTCGAGTGTCACTTTGGCGGTCCGGTCCCGTGTAGCTGTTGAAATGCGTTCTTCCGCCAAAGAACTGGGAAGCAATAAAATACTCGCTCCCGCCGAATGGCTTGTAAGCCTCCATCTGGAATGTGGGATCGTAGCCCAGATTCACTGCACTCATGAATTGAGTCTTGTAGGCGTTCCTGGGAATCACTGCCGTCGACAGTTTGACCCCAAAGCGCGATGGCTCACCGGGCGACACGGCGTATTGCGTGGAGACGCGAACGAGAACTCGATCGGTGGGGCGCTCGGCAAACTTGACTTTGTAGCCTCCCAGCCCTGAACTATCCTGCTGCCATTCGTAAGACGCTCCAGGAACCGCCGTGGCGGCGACCATGCCGGACAAGGTCTTCTCCAGGTCCTCTTCCGATACGGCGCTATCTCCAATGGTCCGGTGAATCTCGGCTTGCGCATTTCTCTGGAACGACGGATTTGGACTTAAAACAGCGAGCACCCTGCCCCTGTCATGCGGAAGCTGGATTCTGGTCTTGCGCTGGGCCAAATAAGCATTCCAATCCTGCTCTGAGAGTTCAAAGGGGGCAAGCTGAGAGGCATTAGCCCTGGCCGCCTCGTACCCGGCCTCGATGATCTCGCTCCAGCGCTGATAATCGGTTGAAGCGAAACGCTTCGTGTCTACGGTGATGACCAGATCCGCGTTGCTCAGCGAACGCTGCTCGTTTTTCGCAATGACAAGGGAAATGGTCTGCCGCATCACATCGGGCAGAGACTTGAACTGGTCGGACTTCACCTTGGGAGTTTCGAAAGCAACTGCAATCACCATCTTTGCTCCCATATCTCTAACCGCATCCACGGGAATATTCTCGAGCACGCCACCGTCAACAAGAACCATCCGATCCAACTTGACCGGCGTAAAGACTCCGGGCAAGGACATCGTAGCGCGCATCGCGATCGGCAATGAGCCCTTGCTGAACACGACCGAATCGCCACTCACCAGGTCGGTTGCGATGCAGCGAAAAGGTATCGGCAATTGATCAAAATCAGTGACGCTGGAATACGCCATCGTCGATCGGCTGAGTAACAACGACAGAGACTCGCCTGGATTCAGGCCGGACGGAAGCGAGAAACCCTTTCCGAACCGTAGCATCAAATCGCCAAATGTTCGATTCCACCTTTGCTTATCTGCAATGGGTTGGTCTGCGAATCGCAGACTCGGACTCAAGAGAGCATTCCAGTCGGCGCTTTCGACGATGGCACTGATTTGCGATGAATCCATGCCGGTCGCATAGAGGCCTCCGATGAGGCCTCCCATGCTGGTTCCGCCAATCTTGTCTACGGGAATATGATGCTCTTCGAAATAGCGAAGCACACCAATGTGGGCCAATCCCAGAGCGCTGCCCCCGCTAAGCGCGACCCCTATGGAGGGCCTCTCGGTCTCTGAGGGTTGTTGCGCTCCGGTTCCAGAAGGGAGCAGAAGCCCCAGGCCCGAGCAGCAGATCAGAATTGCAGAGTGCGTTCGCATGATTCACCTCGCTTGGGATTGCTCCCAGTAATTCCGCTCGAACGGCGCCTCAATCCCGCGCAGCCTGCCCGCCCAAATCGTGGCCTATTTGAAAGTTTGCCTGAGCAGCACGATAGAAACACCATCCCAACTCGCCTTGTTGACCGTGGGCGGCGGGGTCGCACGTAGAGACACTGTTCCGAGATTCTGAGGATCGATGTAGAACCTTGTCTGAAGGTATTGCCGAACCACAAAAGCGCGAGCACGTGACTCGGCCAGTTGGACTCCAGGCTCACCGGTGGCGGCGTATCCCTCAACAATCAAAGGCTCGCTTACAGCCGCATCGCCGAGCTGGGCCACAGAAGCGTCGACCTTCGCCTTTCCTGCAACAGAAAGTGCAAGAGTCCCGTCCTTCTTTTGCTCGAAGAGTTCATCTTTTTCAAGCCAGACGCGGGGATTCGTAGGATTCGAAAACAGCTTGTTCTTTCGATAATCCTCCGCATTGAGATTTGCCAGCGAGTAATATCCGCGATGTTTGAAATAACCGCGAAAGAGGAACTGATGCTTGAGAGCCTCGGTATCGGCGGACATGTTGCCAGTGGCCTGGTCGATATTAGACAAAGAATGACGGATGTTGCTGGCTGCATCCACGCCCTGGCTGTCTGGACCCAAAGCCTTTACAAGCGACTCTTCCACCTTCTGCGACGTTGCGTCAAAGTGGCTGGCGGTGCTCTGCACACTCCCGATCACCCGGTCCACCTTTTCACCGAGTTGGCGAGACTGCAAGTCGGTTATGAGGGCATCGGCACGCTTTGAGGCGTCGGCGGCCGAGGCCGTTGTCTCGCGCACATTCGCAATGCTCTCGCGGATGTTTGTCGCAGTCATTTCGTCTTGGAAGAGCATTCCAACGGTGCCTTTTCCCTCTTTTATTCCGACCAAAAGGCCGTTGGCATTGTTCAATGCGACATCCGTGGCGTCCAGGGTTTTGATAAGTTTCTCTGAAAAAGGTTTTATGGTTTCGCTGGTGTAATCGAGAAGGTTGGCGCCATTGTCCGTCAGATTCATCAGGTCCACCGCTTCTTTGCTTTGAAGCGTGTCGCCAGGCTTTGCTTCAGAGGCTTTCGCGGTGCCAGGGTAGACCAGTACAAGCTTTTCGCCTACCAGTCCTTCCGGGACAATTCTTACCACCGAGTCCGACCTGATGAGACCGTGAACCTGATCCCCAACTCTGAGTTTTAGACGGAAGCGGCCCCCCGGCGAAGCAGGAAGTCCAATCTCCATCACCTCTCCGGCGTCCAATCCTCCAACACGCACCTTTGAGCCCTTCATCAGCCCGCTGATGTCTGCAAACTCGACATAGTAATCGGCATTCTTGGCGAATGTTCCGTGCTGGCCACCGATCAAGAAGATGACCACCGTGAAAAGTGCTATTCCTGCCAAGACAAATGCGCCTGTGGTGAGACTACGATTCGACATCTAGTTCTCCGTGACCAGTTTGCGAACGGTTTCGCTCTCGTGGTCTTCGAGTTCCTCCGGCTTACCGAGGGCTATCAGCCTTCCTTGGTCGAGAACGGCGAAGCGGTCGCCGACCCTCCGTGCGCCATGCACGTCGTGTGTCACGATCACCATCGTGGTTTGGTGCAAGGCCTTCTGTTCAAGAAGGAGATCGTCAATCTCCGAAGCCGTGATCCTGTCGAGACCGCTGCTTGGCTCGTCGACGAGCAGGACATCCGGTTCGAGTACCAATGCGCGCGCGAGACCTGCGCGCTTTCTCATGCCGCCGGAGAGTGCGCCCGGCAACTTGTGTTTGTCGCCTGCCAATCCAACCTGCTTGAGTCCTCGATCGACGATCTCCTCAATCTCCGAATTCGACTTGGCGGTCAATCGACGGAGCGGCAGAGCGAGATTGTCATACAGCGTGTACGAGTCAAAGAGCGCGGCGCTTTGAAACAAGAAACCTATCTTGCAGCGAGCTCGCGAGAGCTCCTTTCCTTCCAGGCACGAGATGTGGTTGCCGGAGATGAAAATATCCCCGGCATCCGGTTTAATCAGTCCGATCATCAGCCTCAGTGTCACGCTCTTTCCAGTGCCGCTGCGGCCAAGCACACAGAGGGCCTCACCTCGAGGCACGGAGAACGAAACCTCGTGGAGCACCTGTTTGCTTCCGAAGCGCTTCGACACATTGTTAAGCACAACTGCTGCAGCGGTAGACTCCGTCATATGGCACTCCCAGGAAACAACAGGAAAATGACCTTGACCAGGATCACGTCCGCCAGGATGACAAGCAATGAACAAGTTACGACGCTTTTTGTTGCCGCCTTACCCACGCCTTGTGTCCCTTCATTCATCGTGTAGCCGTAATACGATGAAACCGTTCCGATGATGAAACCAAAGACGGCGGTCTTAAGTGTAGGCGGAACGAAGTTCGACAACTCGACGCCCTTGAATGCCCGTTCAATGAAGAGTTGAACGGACAGGTGGGACACGGCATTCTCTGAAAGGAAGCCGCCCACCAGCCCGCATGCATCCATGAAAACTACTAACAACGGCAGGACCAGCACGCAAGCAATCACGCGAGGCACAACCAGGAACTTGAACGAATCCACCGATAGAACTTCGATGGCGTCGATCTGTTCCGTCACGCGTAAGTTAGCAATTACAGCCCCGATTCCGGCTCCCACGCGACCGGCTACCAGCAGCGCCGCGACAAGGGGCCCGATCTCGACAAAGAAGGACAGACATTGCACTCTTGGAATCAGCGCCGTCGCTCCGAAAGCCACCAGAGTGCTGCGCGTGTGTAGAGTCATGACGACTCCAAGAGCCAGACCCGATGAGGAGACGAGTGGAAGGGAGCGAACTCCCATGTCTTCCACTTGCGACCAGATCTCGCCGAACTCGATGGGGCGCCGGAACGCGTTGACTATGACGCGAATTCCAAAAAGCGTCACGTCCCCGACGAACTGGAGAATCTTTTTCACTGCGCCCCCTTATCAGATGCCGACAGCGGAGGGCAGTTCTTGCCTTCCGTGTGTCTCCGAGATTCGGCATCAAAGACAACTCGCTGCATCATTGCCTGCCAAGTGTGCGATCAAGTTCAGCGTTCGCAATCACCCGGTCCTTTTCCGCATCGAAGAGCTGAGCATCCGCCTCGGCTAGCTGCGCTTCAGCCTCGCGAAGTGTCGACACGTTCGCCGTGCTTGAATGAACTTGATCTCCGGCGATGCGCAGGTTTTCGGTTGCGGCTTTGACTTGACGACGCGCCGCATCCAGTTCGTCCTGGGTGCGATTCAGTTTTCGAAGCCCTTTCTCGATGTCGATACGCACCTGGCTTTCGGTATGTTGGACATTTTCCCGTGCCTCTAAGACCTGGGCATGACGTTCCCGAACAAGACCAATGCGCTTGCCAAACTCAGAGACCGTCCACTCAGACCGGAAGCCGACGACTTCAGTGTTGTTCGGCAAAAGCGGAGTTCCATTCTGATGAATGTTCTGCGCGAACCCCGTGATGTCTGGAATGTACTCAGCACGAGCGGCGTTCAATCCAGCGCGGGACTTTTCAAATGTATGGCGCGCGGAGAGCAGCGAGGGATTATGCGCCAGAGCCTCGGATTCAAGGTCCTGCACGGAATTGGTTATTCCGAGAGAGATTCCAGCAGTTGACGGAGACGGGCCTTCCTCCGGCTCGACCAGCGCGAAGTCGGTGTTCAACGGCAAGCCGAGCAGGTCGTTGAATTGGACGCTCATATCGTCGATTGCATCTTCAACTGAGCCGAGCGCATGGCGCGCCTTTGCTAACTGGGCTTCGCCTTCCAGGACCTTCTCTTCAAGAACCACCCCTGAGGCAACACCATTTCTCGCCTCCTCCAGGGCTTGTTCTCCAGCCTTGATGCGCAGCTCCAGAGCGTGTTCGCGCCGCTGCGCCGAGAGGAGTTGATAATAGAGAGTCTTCACATTCAATGAGATTTCGTCTCGGGCCTGTTGAAGATCACTATGCGCGCCGGCTGCGTCCGCGTGGGCCACGGACACTCCGGCGTGAATCTTGAACATCTGGGTTATCGGCTGGGCCGCCACGGTTGTTGTGATGAATGCATCCTGTTTGCCCACCTTGATGTCGACGTTGTTGTTTGGGATAGGACCAGTAGCTCCGTAAGAACCGAGCGCGCCCTTATCGATGGTCAGGAATTCAGACTGGTTGAAGTGTGTTGCCGCGCTTTGGTTGGTGACGACGGGGAAGTAATTGGCCCGCGCCTGAGTCACTCGCGCATCCGCTTCTTTGGCCTTGTCGCCGGCCATCTTCACTATCGAGTTTTGCTTGCCGGCAAGCTCAAGCGCCTGGTCGAGCGTGATGGACCTGGATTGCGCTTTCGATGATGCAGCGAACAAGCAAAGAAGGAGAAGCGGTGTGATAACTGTTGCGTTTCGAATCCTTCTGCTTTGCACTACGACAAAAAGAACCGGAATCGCCACCAGAGTAAACACCATCGACCCAACCAGGCCGAAGGCGATGACGCTGGCCATGGGAGACCACATGCTCGATCCTGAAATAATCATCGGAACAACTCCTACCGCCGCCGCCATTGAAGTTAGAAAGATCGGACGCAGTCTGCGTTCGCCGGCCTCGAGCGCGGCTTGATCGAGCGGGACACCATCCCTCATTCGCTGGTGTATGTAGTCGACGAGGATAATCGCGTTTCTGACCACCAGTCCGCCCACGCTGATGAGGCCAATGAAGGCTGTGAATCCGAACGTATTGCGCGTCAGGAAGAGGCCGAGGGCTGCTCCGGGGACCGCCAGTGGAAGTGCAGTCATGATAATGAGCGGGTCCATGAGATTACGGAACTGGATGAGAAGAATCAGGAAGATCAGCATGATGGCAGCTGCCAGCACGTATTTCATCTCGCCGAATGTCTCCTCCTGAATCTCGGATTCTCCGCCGTAGGCGATCTTGTAGCCCGGCGGCAGGGGCATGGCGTCGACCTGCTTGCGAGCCTGTTTCAGGATATTGCTGGCCAATTGTCCATGGGCGGGAAATGCACGCACGGTAAGGGTGCGTACGCCATTCCTGCGCACGATTCTGCCGGGCTGCCATTCCGGGCTCAAAGTTGCCACGGCGTCCAACGGAACCCTGGTTCCGGTGACCGGCGAAGTCACGTACATATCTTTTACTGACCGGAAGCTGTCCCTCTGCGCTGGATCCAATCGCAGCAGAACGTCGAGATTGCGATCCCCTTCCCAGACGGTGGTCGCGGGCAGGCCCTCGAACCCGGCGGCAAGTTCCTGGGAGATGATCTGATTGCTCAGACCCAGGCGATTCGCCACCTCCTCGCGCACGTGCACGCCAGCCTCAAGAACCTCTTCATGCCAGTCGGTATTGATGTAGGTGGTTCCCGGCGTATGCTGCAGGACATCCTGAACATTGTTGCCGATCGACTCGAGCGTAGCAGCATCTGGGCCCGAGATGCGGACCTCGACCGGGGACTCCATGCTGTCTCCCTGCTGGCACTCTTTCACCATCACCGTTGCTTCCGGAGCAACATCCCGGAGCGTGTGCCGCAGTCGTTCGACCAGACCTGGTGTCTTTTTCACGTCGTTTGTGTTGACCAGAATCTGAGCGTAGTTTGACGCGGGTATCTGAGGGTTGACGTTGTAGTAGAAGCGGGGGAAACTCGATCCGAGATAGCTGGCATATTCCTTTACCACGGGCTCGTGCGCAAGAACCGCCTCGATTCGGCGCGTAGTCGCGTCGGTGGTCTCAATCCGGGTTCCCTCGGGCAGCCAAACGTCGATGACGAACTGCTCTCGCTCAGCCATGGGAAACAGGTGTTGCGGCACAATGGACAAAAGACCAAGTCCGGCCAGAAATGCGAGCACGGTGCCGACCAGAGTGCGCTTCTTGTGCTGCATCGCCCAGCCGATGAGCACGTTATAGCCCTTTTGCATGTAATCGAGCAGGGACAGTTTCTTAGGCTTATCCGAACTCTCGTGGCTCTCCGTCTGCAGCCCGGTCCGAATAAACCACTTCGACATCATCGGAGTCAGGAACATCGCTACCAGGAAGGAGATGGTCAACGACAGCGCCACGGTGATCGGCAATGCACGAATAAACTCGCCCACTGCACCCGAGAGCCAGAGCATCGGAGCAAAGGCAGCAATGATGGCAAAAGTTGCAGCCAGGACCGGAACGGCCATCTCGCTCGCGGACCGTTCCGCCGCTTCTTCGAGCGGAACCCCGTGATCGAGCAATTCAATATAGTTGTCCACGATGACGATGGCGTTATCGACCACCATCCCGAGCACGATGATCAAGGCGGCGATCGAGACCTGTTGAATCTCCACATGGCATAACTGGAGGGTGCCGAATGTCATGGCAATGGAGGTGGGGATGGCAATCGCAGCTACCAGCGCAACCCGGAGAGGCAGCAGAATGATCGTTACCAAGATGACGGCAATGATCGCGATGCCAAACTCCCTCATGAAGTCCTGGACGCGCTCGTGCACCATTTTTGGTTGGTTGGCAACCAGATCGAGCTTGACGTCCGGCGGAAATCCGGCCTGAATGCTCGCCAGCTTGGCCTTCAGATCCTTGCCGAGGTCGTCGATGTTGTTGCCTTCGTGCATCTCAACGGAAAGCAGAATGGCCGGCTCGCCATTCATGCGCACGTAATTGTCTGGATCCTTGTAGGTCCGGTGAACATTTGCCAGATCCTGGATGTAGACCGGCTGGCCCGTTGTACGCGAGACATCAACCATGATGTGCCGGATGTCGTCCTCGGTGTGAAGCCGATCGCCCGACTGAATTGGAACTTTGTTGTTGCCATCCGAGACGCGACCGGCATACTCGACGGTGTTGCGCCCCTGGAGAGCCTGCATCACCTGGAACGGAGTGACCCCGTACTGGGAAAGTTGAGCATTGGAGGAGTCAACCTCGATTGCTTCCGGCTGGTCGCCGATGCGATGGATCTTCGAAACCATGGGAAGAGTGCGAACACCTTCCTCAACCGTCCTCGCATAGTCTTTCAGCTCGCGATACCCATACGAGCCGCCATGCACAGCGATCAGGACCGCAACCGTGTCGCCGAAGTCCGAATCCACCATCGGACCCAGGACGCCGGCGGGCAACTCCTGGGCCTTGAGCAGAGCCAGGTCGAGACGCAGCTTGGACCAAAACTGATCCGCATTGGTGACCGATTTGTTCAGCTCGACGTTGATGACCACCATTCCATTGCGAGTGGTCGAATAGGTCTTATCCCGGCGGACCTCTTCGAAGTGAAACAGGTGTTCTTCGATCTTGCGCGTGACCTGGTCTTCAACCTCCTGGCTGGTTGCGCCCGGATACATGGCGGCAACGATCCCGGTTCGGATCGTGATCTTCGGATCTTCGCGGCGAGGCATTCTGACCATGGAATAGACGCCGAGGAGGAAGACCACGGCAGACAAAAACAGCGTTACCTGGGGATAGCGCAGGGCAGCGCGGACCGGATTCATCGGCTGCCTCCTTCAATCTTCACCAGTGATCCTTCGCGAACATGATTCTGGCCGTCCACAACCACCTGCTCGTTGCCTGTGAGGCCGCTGCTGATCTCCACTTCGTTTCCGATCATCGCGCCGACCTCGACACGCCGGCCGTAGGCGCGGTTCTGACCTGGAGTCAGGACGTATACCTGCGTTACTCCACGCGCATCCCGGACAATTGCCGAACCAGGGAGGGTAAGGACATTCTCCTGGGCGCCTCCGAAGAGACGGGCTTCGCTCACCATACCCGCCAGCAGTACGCGCGACGGATTGGGGACGACTATCTTCGATATGTAGGTCCGCGAGGCAGGGTCGGAAGCCGCGGCGATCGCTTCGATGCGCCCTTCGAATGTCTGTCCGCTGAGCGAGGGAATGGAAACCTCGGCACGATCTCCGACGCGTACCTTTCCGACCTCTTCTTCCGGAATTCCGGCTTTCACTTTCACAGGATTCAGATCGACAACCGAGATGACGGGTACGCCAGGAGCGACGGTTACACCGACTTCAAGTTGGCGCATTCCGATGAAACCCGCAATCGGCGCCCGCAGTTGGCAATCGCCAAGCCGCTTTTTGGCTTCCGCCAATTGCGCGTTTGCGGCGGCGTGCCCCGCCGAGGCGGCTTGTTTGTCTTCGACCCGTGTTCCGCTCTGCGCCATGTCATAGCGCTGCTGCGATGCAAGAAACGCCGCCTCGATCTTGTGGAAGTCGTTGGCTGGCAAACTTTGATGGTCGTAGAGATACTTAAGGCGCTGGTATTCGTCCTGGGTGCGCTCGAAATCGATCCGCGCCTGCTCAAGTTCCTGGTGCCTCAGACCTGCATTTGCTTTTGCGTTGACCGCAGCAGCTGCATCGGCTTCGCTTGATGCAGCATTGAAGGCATTTCGATAATCCGTGGGATCAAGGTCCGCCAGGATCTGGCCCTTGGTCACCCGTTGGCCTTCCTCGACATAGACGTGTAATACACGGCCGCCAACCTGGAAGGCTGTTAATGCTGTAACATTGGCTTCAACCGATCCACTGACGGCAACCGATACAGGCTGCTGAACATGGTGGGGAAGCTGCAGGCGCACGGGCACCGGCTGATCCGCAGCAACCTCCGGCTTCTGACCACATCCAGCCAGCAAGAAAGCTGATGCGCAGATAACCGCAAGAGCCCGTTTAGCGTGCGGAGACACAGTCTCACCAGAGCAGCAGAAAACATTCATCTCATTACCTCTCATGAATTAGGAGTGTTGCGATCTTGGTCCGGCCGTGAATGCGAAGCCCCCAACCTTACGCGCGTCTTTTGCAACCTTGCCATCCGGATCAGATCTGAGTTCCCGTCCGGCTCCGCGCTGAAGCGCTTTCAATCGACAGCAGCCAACACACTTGCAATTGCAGATGCAATGCCAAATCCGAATAGGCCGCTAATTGCCGTAGAATGAGCGTGTGCGAAAGGCGCTCTCGGGATGGAAATTGTCGAAAGTCGCAAAAGTCGATGCAAGTTCGACAGCTTGGAACGGCTGCTTATTGCGATTGCGCCGCTTGACGCCTGCGGGTTTAGTACCTACGCTTACATTCAGGTAAAGCAGTCAGAAGCGCCAGGCTGGGAAGATGTTCGCTGGTCATGTGAATTCTTCGCAACCTACCCACCGAAAGGTCAACGCTTTTGAGCTGGGGTTGCCTACGTGCTGCAGTGCGCCCAATGTAGTCTGGCCTCAAATAAGGTTCTCCGATGAGTGACCTAACCGCGCAACCCGATCTACAGCGTCAGAACGACCGACTTCAGTTGCTCCTGGATTTGACCAACAGGATCACGTCAAACCTGGACGTATGGAAGGTCGTACGAGAGGTTTCCGCGAATTTACGTGAAGTAATGGTGGGCGATCTAGTTGGCATAGGATTGCCCGACGAGACGTCGGGAAAACTCAAAATATACGCGCTTGATCTTCCAGAGAGCCCGGGAATCGTAAGAGAGGGTATGCTGATCAGTTTTGTAGGGGCAGGAAGAACTGCGTTCGAGACTCTCGAGCCTACAGTCGGATGCACCTCAAATCCTGACGATTTTTCTCCCGAGGAACAGGCGCACAATGCACTTCTCACGGAACAGAAGACCGTTTGCAATATTCCGCTCGTGAGCCGCGGCCGCGCTCTGGGCCTCCTGAGAGTCGGGCGAACAGCAGAACATCCATACGATGCCGACGAGATCGACTTTCTTCGCCAGGTGGGCGGCCAGATTGCCATCGCAATTGAAAATGCCCTGGCCTATGAAGAGATTGCGCGGCTGAAAGACAAGCTCGCCGAGGAGAAGCACTATCTCGAGGAGGAATTCCGCAGCGAGATGGGCTTCGAGCGGATCATCGGGAGCAGCCCGGCGCTGAAGCACGTTCTGCAGTTGGTTGAGACCGTCGCCCCCAGCGATTCCACAGTTCTTTTGCTTGGCGAAACCGGCACGGGAAAAGAACTGATCGCCCGCGCCATCCACGAACGTAGCCGGCGCAATGAGCGCACGTTTGTGAAGCTCAATTGCGCCGCCATACCCACCGGCCTACTTGAGAGCGAACTGTTCGGGCACGAGAAGGGAGCGTTCACCGGCGCGATCACGCAGAAAGTCGGGCGCATGGAACTGGCCGATCAAGGCACGCTGTTCCTGGATGAAGTAGGGGATATTCCAGCCGAAATCCAACCGAAATTACTGCGCGTCCTGCAGGAGCGCGAGTTCGAGCGGCTGGGTAGTACGCATACGCGCAAAGTAAACGTGCGGATTGTGGCGGCAACCAACCGCGATCTCGAAAAGATGGTTGCTGACCGGGAGTTCCGCAACGATCTCTATTATCGGTTGAACGTGTTTCCTATCCGCATTCCGCCTCTTAGAGAGCGCAGAGAGGATATTCCGCTGCTTGTCGGCTACTTTGTGCAGAAATGCGCGAAGCAAATGCAAAAACGCATCGAAGCGGTTCCAGTATCCGTGATGAAGGGGCTTACGGCCTGGGACTGGCCGGGCAACATCCGCGAACTCGAGAATTTTGTCGAGCGTGCCGTAATCCTGACCCGCGGAAAATCGCTCGATGCTCCCCTTGGGGAGCTTCGCAAGTTCAAAAAGGACGCACCGCTGCCTGCCTCACCTTCAAGATCGGAAGACGATATTGCACGAATCGTCAGGGAGACGGTTGCTTCGATGAAGGGCAAGAGCCCTGAAAACGAGCTCTCTAAAAAGCAGCATGAGGAGATCGTTCGTGTACTGGCCGAATGCAAAGGCCGGGTCGGAGGCGCCGAGGGGGCCGCGGCACGTATGGGGATCAGCCGCACAACCCTTATCTCCCGGATGAAGAGGCTTGGAATCAATCCATACGAATACGTCTGAACCCACGCTCTCCAGCTCGACTCAACAAATCGACAGTCTTTAGTCCGATCTGGCCGTTTTGATGCTCAGATGGAACAACAAACTCCTGCCGAACTGTCGTCAACACTTTCGACACTTGACAGGCCAGGAGCCTTTTCGCCTTCCTGAAAATAAACAAGTTGCGCCTTCCTTCCTTTGGCGCGCCGATTGCTGTCAGATAATGGGAGATCGAATTGTTGAAGATTTCCATTCCTGATGCGCTGCCGTGTGTGTAGCGGTGTCTGACTCAATACAGTTCTTCGATGAATGACCTAATCGCACAACCGGAGCTACTACGTCAGAACGAGCGCCTTCATCTGCTCATAAATCTGACGCGCCAAATCACATCGAACCTGGACCTGCGGGAGGTCCTCCACGCCATCTCCGCCAATGCCCGGGAACGGATGCTGAGCGATCTAGCCGGCATAGCATTGCCCGACGAGGCGTCAGGAAAATTCAGAATATACGCGCTTGATCTTCCAGAGAACCAAAGGATCATAAGAGAGGGAATGCTGATCAGTTTCACCGGGGCAGGAAGAACTGCGTTCGAGACTCTCAAGCCTACAATCGCAAGCACCTCAAATCCTGGCGACTTTTCCCCCGAGGAACACGCGCACAATGCGCTTCTCACTGAACGGAAGACCGTCTGCAATATTCCGCTTGTGAGCCGCGGCAGAGCTCTGGGCATCCTGAGAGTCGGACGAACAGCAGAACGCCCGTACGATGCCGACGAGGTCGACTTCCTCCGCCTGGTAGGCGGCCAGATCGCCATCGCAATTGAAAATGCCCTGGCCTATGAAGAGATTGCGCGGCTGAAAGACAAGCTCGCCGAGGAGAAGCACTATCTTGAGGAGGAGTTCCGCAGCGAGATGGGCTTCGAGCGGATCATCGGGAGCAGCCCATCGCTGAAGCACGTTCTGCAGTTGGTTGAAACCGTTGCCCCCAGCGATTCCACCGTCCTGCTGCTCGGTGAAACCGGAACAGGCAAGGAGCTGATCGCCCGTGCCATCCACGAACGCGGTCGGCGCAAAGAGCGCACCTTCGTCAAGCTCAATTGCGCCGCCATCCCCACCGGCCTGCTGGAGAGCGAACTCTTTGGCCATGAGAAGGGAGCGTTTACTGGCGCAATCTCTCAGAAGGTCGGGCGCATGGAACTGGCCGATCAAGGCACGCTGTTCCTGGATGAAGTGGGAGATATTCCAGCCGAAATCCAACCAAAGCTACTAAGGGTTTTACAGGAGCGCGAGTTCGAGCGGCTTGGCAGCACGCATACGCGCAAAGTAAACGTGCGGATTGTGGCGGCAACCAACCGCGACCTGGAAAAGATGGTTGCCGACCGGGAGTTCCGGAATGATCTCTATTACCGCTTGAATGTATTTCCTATCCGCATTCCGCCTCTTAGAGAACGCAGAGAGGATATTCCGCTGCTGGTCGGCTACTTTGTGCAGAAATGCGCGAAGCATCTGCAAAAGCACATCGAAGCAGTTCCAGTATCCGTGATGAAGGGGCTTACGGCCTGGGATTGGCCCGGCAACATCCGCGAACTCGAGAATTTTATCGAGCGCGCCGTAATCCTGACCCGTGGCAAGTCACTGGATGCTCCGCTTGGGGAGCTTCGCAAATCCAGAAAGGACGAACCGGTTCTTTCCCCATCTTCAAGATCAGAAGACGATATTGTACGGATCGTCAGGGAGACGGTGGCTTCGATGAAGGGCAAGAGCGCGGAGAGCGAGCACTCCAAGAAGCAGCGTGACGAGATCGTTCGCGTACTTTCCGAATGCAAAGGCCGGGTCGGAGGCGCCGGGGGAGCTGCGGCGCGCATGGAAATCAGCCGCACAACCCTCATCTCGCGGATAAAGAGGCTTGGAATCGATCCATACGATTACGCCTGAACCTGCATTCTCCAGCGCAACCCGCACAAAATGACAATCTCTCGTCCGCTCACGCCGCGTTGAGGCTCAGATCGCCCGTCGACGTGTCGCGACTCTTTCGACTCTCGATTGGAGAGAAAGCATAAGTCATTGAAAATCATATAGATATACATTTGAGCATTTGGCACGATGATTGCGTAAAGATGAGGGGAGATTGAAATGTTGAAGATTTCCATTATCGAGAACGATCACAAGCGCCAAGTGGTTTTGGAAGGCAAACTCGTCGCGCCTTGGACCAACGAGCTGAAGAACTTTGGCCGGGGAGCTCTAGTTGATGGCGACCATCGTGCACTCATCATTGATTTGCGGAGTGTGACCGCTCTAAGCGCTGAGGGGGAAGACGTGTTGCTGGTTCTGATGGATCAAGGGGCCAGATTTCGTGTTAGCGGGGTCTTTATGCGGCAGGTTTTGAAACACCTGTCTCGACGATCACGGCTCGCGAAAGTAACGAGCGGAAAGGAAAAGGCGTGATGCAGGTCGATGCACTGGTGAAGACGCACGCGGGAGGAAAAACATGAAAATCGTCGAGTGGATCCAGGTCGTTCTTGGTCTGCTTGCAATCGTCTCCGGCGCAATTGTGCTGCGTGGAGTTCTAAGTGTTGCACTTAGCGGTCATCGAGTGGTCCGGTTTTTAGAATGTAGCCTGGTTGCAAGCTTAGCCGGCCTCTTGCCTCTAACCCGTCACCTCTCGCCCATCCAGGGAATTTGCATGCTGTCGGTCTATTGTGCGGGAGCCGTCGTACTTGCATGGCGTAAGTTCCGCCTTGCGGGCCTATGGTGCCCGGTTTTCGCATTTTCTATTGTGGCTGTTCTCTATCTGAATGTTGTTTCCTTGTCGATTCGATTGTTTAGGTACTCCGCTCAGTTCGCAATGGCGTCAACGGAATCCGGCTCGCGCTTTGAAATCACGCAATTCTTCATCGCATCAATCTTTGCCGTGCTGGGAGTGCTGGCAGTAAGAGTGTGCCACGCTCAACGAACACGCTGATTTTAATCGCGCGGTCTCGTTTCCGGCGGGTTAACTCGAACGGAAAAATGCGCACCAAAGCATGCTTGTGCTGGCGACCCATCTCTCTACGTCATTGGCTCGATTTGTGCCACAACGGAGTTCGTTCGGGTTTTCGATGTGCTTCGGCAATCTGCGTGTCGAGCGTGTTTCGCCAGTTTCGACAATGCAGATAGGCTTCAAATAGTCTCCTTTTTCAATCAACAACTTGCACACCGCGCTGGTTTGGCACTTCTGGTGCTTCTCCTAAAGTTGCGAAGGTAAAAAGCAGAGGGTGACAGTCTACGCCCTGCTCGCAAGCGTGAAGGAGAAGGAATGAAAAGCGCGCTCCAGTTCCACAGCAATCAGTTCAAATTAATTGAAGAAGACACTTACGCGACAACAGACGATTTCCAAAGGTTATTCGTAAGAGAAATGACCGACCTCTTTCGTTTGTCGCTGCTTCTTACCGCCGATGCCGAGAAAGCGGAATGCTGTCTCATCCATGCCATGAGGGAGTGCTTTGCCATCAGCACCGTTTCAAAGAAATGGGCCCTTATCTGGGCTCGCCGGATGGTGGTCCGCAATGCGATCCGTTTGGTGGTGGGCACTGAAGATGCGATGCCCATCGATATCTGCGGCGACGCAGGCCCGGATTTCCATTTGCAGCCCAGCGAGTATCGGATAGAAGCACTGCAGGACTCTCTCCCAATTCTGGAATTGCCTGACTTCGACCGCCTGGTTTTTGTGATCTGCGTCCTTCAGCGATATTCCATCCTAGATTGTGCCCTGCTCCTAAAGAGATATCCAAAAGACGTCAACGATGCACGCGTGCGCGCAATCAACCAGGTCGTTTCTGCCGGAATGCGGAATGGTCACGAGTCCACCACAATGTCTCCAACCAGTCGGTACGGTGCCAGCAGCAATGGAATAGGAGAGTTCGATGGTTCATGCGGATCACTTCTTGACTAGCCATCCTCTCGTAGTGCTGGCTGTCACAATCGTCCTCGAGCAGGCAGGAATACCGATTGCCGGTGCTCCGATCTTGCTGTTGATAGGAGCACTCACTGGCAGCCAAAGGGTGAGTATACTGCTTGCGTTGTTTGTGGCGGTCTCAGCCTGCGTTTTCGTTGACTGCGCTTGGTTCGACTTGGGCCGCATTCGCAAATCGAATCCAGGCCGCGCTTTCAAGCGCCTGCAATCGGTAGATTCGGGCTCCTTTCGCATCGCACACCTGTTCAAGCGGCACGCCGGCGTGGCTATGATTGTGGCTCGCTTCATTCCCGGGCCCAATCTGGCAGCAGTTCTCGCCGGTCTCTCTGGACTTTCCAGGCTGCGATTCGTGCTGCTGGACGTAATCGTCTCCGGACTTTGGGCAATTCTATATCTTGCTGCCGGCCATTTCCTCCCGCGACAACTCCGGCTCTGGCTTTCCTCGACCATGAGCGCTTCACCCGGCTACGGCATTCTCCTCGTTCTCGGATTCGCCGCCGCATTTCTTGTAGTCCCTCGATTCGTACGCTACCCCCTCAGAAGAGATCGCCGGACTCGTGGAGCGGGTCACCTTTTTCAACGAGGAGAGCGGGTTCGCCGTGCTCCGGGTGAAGGTCCGGGGGCATCGGGAACTGGTGACGGTCCTCGGCTCATTGCCAGCAGCCAGCGCCGGAGAGAGGTTGACCGCCAAAGGCTGGTGGGTCCGGGACAAGGAGCACGGCCTCCAGTTCAAAGCCACTGTGCTGAAATCTGTGCCACCGACCACGAGCGAGGGGGTTGAGCGGTACCTCGGGGGCGGCTTCGTGAAGGGCGTAGGACCAGTGCTGGCGAAGAAGCTGGTCGAACAATTCGGCGCCGAGGTACTCGGAGTGATAAGCGACAACCCTGCCGACTTGGAGTCCGTGGACGGCATCGGCCCAAAGCGCCGAGAACGGATCGCCACTGCCTGGCAGGAGGGCATGCAGATCCGGGAGATAATGCTGTTCCTGCACAGCCACGGAGTCAGCACAAGCAAAGCGGTTCGCATCTTCAAGACCTACGGGAGTCTGGCCATACAGACGGTGCAGGAGAACCCTTACACCCTGGCCAAAGAAATCCATGGCATCGGCTTCGCCACCGCGGATCAGATAGCCCAGAGCGTCGGCATCCCCAAGGACTCGCAGAACCGGGCGCGGGCTGGGATCGACCATGTACTTTTGGGGGCAACATCTGAGGGGCATTGCGCCCTGCCGCTGGAGAAGCTGAAGGCGGCAGCTGTGAAGCTGCTGGAAGTGCCGGTGGAGATGATCGAGCAGGCTCTCTCAAAGATGCTGACCAACGGATTCCTCCTGCTGGAAGAGATCGACGGCGAACCGTTGATCTTCTTGCCGCACCTGAGAAAGGCGGAAGATGGCATCGCGAACAAGATTAAGCGGCTGTCCACTTCAGGCGTAACCTACCCGAAGATCGAGTTTGAAAAGGCCGTGACTTGGGTTGAGAAGCAGACCGGCAAGACACTCGCCCCAAGCCAGCGGGAGGCGTTGAAGACCGTTCTGACCAGTCGCGTCGCCATCATTACTGGCGGCCCCGGCGTGGGCAAGACGACCCTGGTGAACTCAATCCTGCTGATCCTCCGTGCCAAGAAAGTGAAGTGTCTGCTGTGTGCGCCCACCGGGAGGGCGGCGAAGCGCCTCACAGAGACCACCGGGCTCGAAGCGAAGACCATTCATCGGCTGCTGGAGGTCGATCCGGCTACGGGAAGGTTTCAGCACAACGAGGACAGGCCGCTGGACTGCGACCTTCTCATTGTCGATGAGACCTCTATGGTGGACGTGCTCCTGATGTACGCCCTGCTGCGCGCCCTTCCAAAGACGTCCAGACTGATTCTGGTCGGCGACATTGACCAGCTTCCCTCTGTCGGTCCGGGGAATGCGCTGCGAGATTTGATCGACAGCGGCGTGGTACCCGTCGTTCGCTTGACCGAAGTGTTCCGGCAGGCAGCGAGCAGCAAGATTATTACCAGCGCTCACCTCATCCGCCAAGGGAAGATGCCGGAGCTTCGGCCAGCGGAGTCAGGCTCTGACTTCTATTTCGTAGAGAGGGACACGCCGGAGGATATTGCCGCAACCTTGGTGAGGCTTGTTCAGGACAGAATCCCGAAGGGGCATCGGCTGGACCCAATCCGCGACATTCAAGTTTTGTGCCCGATGAACCGGGGATCGATCGGAGTCCGCGAATTGAACATCGTGCTCGAGCTAGCCCTGAACCCAGTCCGACTCGGTGAACCCGCTGTTGAGCGGTTTGGTTGGCGGTTCCAGGTCCGTGACAAGGTCATCCAGACGGAGAACAATTACAAGAAGGAAGTCTTCAACGGGGACATCGGCACCATCGAGAAGATCGACCTCGTTGAACAGGAACTCTCGATCCGGTTCGACGAAAGACTGGTGGTGTACGACTTCGGAGATTTGGACGAGGTCTCACTGGCCTACGCAATTACCATCCACAAGTCGCAGGGCTCGGAGTTCCCCGCGGTGGTCATCCCTATGGCTATGCAGCACTACATGTTGCTTCAGAGAAACCTGATATACACGGGGATCACCCGCGCCAAACGGTTGCTCGTGCTGGTTGGACAGAAGAAGGCACTGGGTCTCGCGGTCAGGAACGACCAGGCACGCAAACGGTACTCTGGACTCCTGAGCAGCTTGAATGGAGTCCGGCCTGAAGTAGTTTCAAGTCCCGGTACCACGGCAGGTGGATGATTGCTGCTCGTGACTGAGGACCCTCATTTAAGGTTCAGCCGTTTCGAGCGCCGCGACGTCCTGAGACACCTTGGAGGAACTTCAGAAGGTGGATTCGACGGCTCTCGCCGTAAAATAGGCAGGAAAGCACAAACAGGAAGCCACAGGCCTACGTGACTCACGACGCGATCACAATCTCACCTGGTCCACGCATTCGAGCAGCCTTGGTGCTGGCCATCCTTGCGGATGCACTACAGCTTATTGTCTTCCCCCTCTTCGTCGAGGGGGCTCTGTCGCCAGTGGATGACGTACTGGATTTCGGCGTTGCAGCCGTGCTTGTTTACCTTCTCGGCTGGCACTGGGAGTTCCTGCCGTCGTTCTTTACTAAGCTCGTACCTGGAGTCGATCTGGTACCTTGTTGGACCATCGCGGTTGCCAGCGTCTATCGTAAATCGAAGAGGATTGCGCTTGCCATGGAAGGAGTTCCTGGGGACCCCCCGACGCGGCGAGACCCACCAGGTTCTTGAGGGAGAACAGCTATCGTGAGTCAGATTTCAGTTGATACGCACCTATGCAAGAGTGACGGCGCATGCGTGACGGTCTGTCCGTCCGGGTTTCTTGCTTTGAATCACGAAGGATTTCCCGCAGAGGTCGCGGACCGGAATTGCATCCTCTGCGGCCACTGTGTCGCCGTGTGTCCACACGATGCTTTGGCTCACTCAGGCCTGCCGCAGGAACCCTTCTTGCGTGCATCCAAGAAGCTGCCAACGCCTGCGCTTATCGACAGTTTTCTGATAGGCCGACGGTCGGTGCGTGAGTTCAAGGACAAGCCCATTGCCCGCGAGACATTGGAAACGCTGCTGGATGTGGCCCGTCGGGCACCGACGGCCTCCAACTCCCAGAAGCTGCACTGGATCGTCGTCGACGATGGGGCCAAGGTACATGCATTGTCCGCAGAGGCAATGAACTGGCTCCGGATTTCGGGCATCGGCCAGGCACAGTTGAAGCAATGGGAAGCGGGATATGACTTCGTGTTGCGTGGCGCCCCCGTGGTGATCGTGGCATGCGCACCCACAGACTATGCGTGGGGGAAGCAGGACTGTGCCATCGCTCTGACTTTTCTTGAGTTGGCGGCAGAGGCTCGCGGTCTCGGCGTATGCTGGGCTGGTTACCTGACCCGCGTAGCTGCCGTTCATGCTCCCCTACGCCAGGCGTTGGCGGTCCCTGAGGGGTACTCCGTATGCGGCGGCCTTATGCTCGGAGAGCGCAAGTATTCTTACCGGCTGGTGCCTCCCAGGAAACCGCTCAGCGTGCAGTGGGTCTAAACTTGGAGCGCCATTTGCATGCCAGCAGATTCACAACTCGATCAAGCCCGGCGTCAGCGTATGCGCCTTGCAGAACGCAAGCTCAAGGAAGCACAACAGCGACTGGCGCGAACTGAGCGCAGCATCGTCTATTGGTCCCGCATTCTCGCCGACCTGAGGCATGAGCGGACCCGAGCCGTCCAGCCACCGCTTTGGCCCGACGAAGAGCCAAAAGCTGCGGACTGAGCTGACATGGGTACCCGAGGGCTTTCGTAGGGGAGCCTCCCTATGACGCGATGGGCTTCAAGGCAGGTGACGAGAAGCTTCTCCATGCTCCGCTGGACTGGGTCGGCTTTCACTACTACACGCGCCGCATCGTC
>Ga0182013_10001410_pt1 | contig 33009 bp, 29 predicted proteins | sample 612S2MmetaG_FD_120487 | JGI IMG/M metagenome (GOLD analysis project Ga0182013, IMG submission 120487) | Permafrost microbial communities from Stordalen Mire, Sweden - 612S2M metaG | ecosystem: Environmental > Terrestrial > Soil > Wetlands > Permafrost | place: Sweden: Stordalen | collected... | reverse complement strand
TATCGCGACGGCTCCAAGCTCTCGCAGCCGCTGTCGTCGCAGCTCATTTCCGGCGACGACGAGGACGAGGACGCAAGCGACAAGGTCGAGGAGCTGGTCGCGGCCAATATGCCGGCGCGCGCCGTGGCGATGTCCGAGCGCATTGTCGAACGCATCGTGCATCAGGTGGTGCGCGAGCGCGAGAAACTGCCGAACCGGCGCAAGAGCTACATCCAGAAGGCCACCGTCGGCGGCCACAAGGTTTATCTGCACACCGGCGAATACGCCGACGGGCGCCTGGGGGAAATCTTCATCGACATGCACAAGGAAGGCGCCGCCTTCCGCAGCGTGATGAATAATTTCGCCATCGCGATTTCGCTCGGCCTGCAATATGGCGTGCCGCTGGAGGAATATGTCGACGCCTTCACCTTCACGCGCTTCGAGCCCGCCGGCCCGGTGCAGGGCAATGACGCGATCAAGAACGCGACCTCGGTGCTCGATTACGTGTTCCGCGAACTGGCAATCTCATATCTCGGCCGCAACGATCTGGCGCATGTCCAGCCGGAAGACCTTGGCCATGACGCGCTCGGCAAGGGCGAGCATGAGGGCAAGGCGCCGGAGTCCTCGGTGGTTTCACGCGGCCTCGTGCGCTCCAAGACCGACCGGCTGACTCTGGTGAACCGCACGGACGCGGGGACCACGCCGCGCGCGCATGGATCGGAAGGCGCGCTAGCGCTGAAGTCGGAGCTCGCGCATGAGGACGAGCCGCTCTCGGAACTGGGCTGGACCGAGCCGGTGAAACCCGTCGCGGGCGTCGCCGAAAAACGCGCCGAAGCGCGGATGAAAGGCTATGTCGGCGAAGCCTGCCCCGAATGCGCGAATTTCACGCTGGTGCGGAACGGGACTTGTTTGAAGTGCGAGACTTGTGGGTCAACGACGGGGTGTAGTTGAGGACTCGCACAGCCAGTTGTAGCACTTCATTACGAGAACTCACCGACGCAGCAATCCAGAACCGTTGACACGGCTCTGGATTGCTTCGAAACACACGGTTCGGCAAGAATGAGGTTGCCATCTAATTGATGTAAATTGCGGATTGCACATGTTGAATTTTCGCGCAAGCAAACTTTGGACGTCCACTCTCGGTGATGGGAGGAATGGTTCTTTTGAATGCTATGCTAATCGATTAAGCGCCGCTTATGAGGTTTTCTGGGAGCGATCTATCGCGCTTGCGCAAAACATCTCGGCAGACTTGCCAGACCTGACGCTGCATGACGAAGCACATTTAGCCGCGTTATGGGATTGCGCGAGCCTGCTTACCGCAAATGATTATAAGATAAATCCTCTTGAAGCATTTGTTTTTGGTGGTGCCTTACTGCTTCATGATGCGGGTCATGCGATAGCCGCATATGAAGGGGGATTAGAAGAGCTCAAGCAAACAAATGAGTACAGAGATGCTGTGGCGGCAATTCTGCGACGCAATGGAAAAAATCCTCCGGAAGATAGCGATATTAGAGATGCATCTGGAGACATCGAAAAGACCGCTCTCTTTGCTGCTTTAAGACGCCTACACGCAAAGCAAGCGACTGCTCTTGCGACAAGAAGCTTTAACGGCCTCTACCTGATCGATGACACAGAGCTACGAGGCAACTTGGCCCAACTAATCGGGCAAATCGCCACCAGTCATCACTGGGACCGAGTTTCTCTCCTCAACGAGCTCCCCTCATCACAAGGAGCTCCACACTTCATGCCGCAAGAGTGGTCGATTCAGCCGGTAAAACTCGCCTGCCTGTTGCGCTGCGCTGATGCGATTCAAATTGATCAGCGGCGCGCCCCGGCGTTCGCATTCGCCCTTCACGCTCCGCGAGGACCGTCGGAATTACACTGGTTAGCCCAGCAATTAGCGCAACCAATTGTAAAAAAAGATATTGAGGGCGAAGCTGGTTCGCTAATGTTTACATCTCAGAATGATTTTCCGGAAGACCGGGCGGATGCTTGGTGGTTGGCTTATGATCTCGTTAGAAATGCGAACGAGGAATTGCAGGGCTGCTACCAACTAATGAAGGATTTAGAACTTCCTACGTTCACTGTTGATCGTGTTGCTGGAGCAGAGAGCCCAAAAATGCTTCAGCAGCGGATCCGGACCATCGGTTGGAAGCCCATCAATGCTGAAGTTCGCGTTGCAAGCGTCGAACATATCATAGGCCTCTTTGGTGGCGCCGCGCTTTATGGAGCTGACGTGGTCGTCCCTCTGCGGGAGCTTATACAAAACGCTTCTGATGCCGTGAGAGCGAGGCGGAAGCTTACGGGTGATAGATTTTATGACGGAAAAGTCGTCATTAGCCTGCTCCCCGCTGAAAGAAAAGGCTTTTACACACTTATTGTTGAAGACGACGGAATCGGAATGGCAGAGCACGTCCTAGCAGGGCCATTGATCGAGTTTGGCAAAAGCTTCTGGGCTTCTGAAGAAGCGCAGAGCGAGTTCCCCGGCCTTGTTAGTAAACAATTGCGTCAAGCTGGGCGGTTTGGGATAGGTTTCTTTTCAATACTGATGGTCGCCAAGAGAATTGTAGTCACATCACGCCGATGGGATGCTGGACTTGATCAGGCTCACTCCCTGCATTTTCGTGAGGGATTGCGGCTGCGTCCCCTAATTTCGGAAGCTCATGGACCATCGCTCAAGCAATTCTCGACACGTGTTGAGATTGAAATATCATCCAATAATTTCGAGCAGTTATGTACAGCGGTACGAGTACGGCTGGACAAATTTAAGATAACACTGAAACAACTCGTCGCACATCTGTGCCCGTCTCTTGACTGCGATGTCTTCGTCCAGGATTCAAATGGACCACCCGAACTTGCACATAGTCGAAATTGGAATGAAATCGATCCATCCCAGTGGCTTGGTGATATCCTGTGGGCGCACGGGAGGTCAGAGGAGTCCATCGACGACTACCTTGCAATAGCCGCTCCTTTAATTCGGGCAATCAAAGGTACGGACGGCGTGCCTTGTGGACGCGCTGCAGTTGGTTTCCGACAATTAGAAAGTGGCATAGATTCCGTTGGAGGTTTCGCGTCCAGCAGCCACTCGCGATCAGTACATAGCTTTTCAACCACCTATATTGGGGCGCTTGGTTTCGAACCCGATGGCCTGCGACGAGGAACTGGCGTTCCCCTCGCACCAAAGACAGAGATTGAGGCTTGGGCTTCGGAGCAAGCGCGCCTTATAGCCTCATTGACGGTCAGCGAGAGGGAAAAGTATCTCGCCGCTATGAACGTCGCAAATTTCGGTGGCGATCCGACACCAATCGCTAGAATACTAATCAACAGAGAAATACATTCCCTTGAGTCAGCTTACGAATTTCTCGTTGATCAAAATGAAATATTCGCCGCTATCGGGCCATCAAACAGAGATCGAGCGCAGGGGCTATCAATCAATATGTTATCCTACCAAGTTAGGCTTGGCTTTGGCATTGGTCTTTCACCGAACGAGCTCAAATTCGTTAGAATGACACTCGAAAGTTGGTCGGCGAGAAGCCCAAGTGATCAAATTTATCACGAAGTCCCTACGGAGAATTACACAGCTCAATCATCCTTTTTGTTCTGCCTTAAGGAGCATGCGGCTCGAAAAAGCCGGAAGTTGAATTTTGAGTTTCTGCCCGATGTGCTATTCGCTACTTACATTGGCGAAGAGTCACCGAGGGATGGATTGGTTATTGGCACGGAACTTCGAGGTTCAGCGTGTAGGCTTTGGCTTGGGTAAACAGGAATTACTTACGCAAGATGCTTGGTCTTTGCACGCCGCCCACTTCCCAATTGCAAACCCACGCAAAAAATTGCACCTTCCCGCCGCAATCGCGTCAGGGAGAGTAAGAACATTGGCATCGCGTCGACGTAAATCCACAATCAGCCGCTTCGCCCTCGCCGCAATCGCCATCGCTCTCGCCGCCGCCTGCCCGCGCGCCGGGTTCGCCGCCGGCTGGCATTATTACGATCCCGACTGCCCCATCGCGCTTGGGTCCAAGTCGATGAAATTCGTCGCGATGCAGCCCAAGAAGAACATCGACCGCGTTTGCGACGCGCTGGGCGACATCGGCCAGACCGTGATCGCGCTCGACGCCGGCGACGCGGAGCTGCGCGAGATGCTCTGGGACATTCGCGTGCTGCGCGATACGGGGCTCCCGGACGGAGAGGAGAATGTCGAGGCGCAAACGGTGTTCAAGCTGCCGGTCGAAAAGCACCGCAACGGCATGCTGAACTTCGACTACAGCTTCGCCGACGCCGACAAATACATGCTGCTGGTGAGGCTGAAGAGCGAGGACGGCTCCAGGGAATATGTCGGCCGCCATCGCTTCACGGTCGGCCTGCTGGATAATACGGACCTCTACGCCTATGCGGGCTTTGGCGTGTTTCTGGCGGTCGTCGGCGGCGGTTTCGCCTATGTGCGCCAGAAGCGAAAGCGCGCCGCGAGCGCCTGAGCGGAAGCGGCCGGCCCCCCCTCGCGTTTAATAGCAAATATTGACCCAGCGGTCCGTGCCAAAATCCCAGCGCCAGCAAGCGCCATAGCCCCACAACCCATAGGCGCCCCATTCGGGATGCCAGACATAATGGTCGCGGTGGTGGCAGGCGCTCCAATATCGCCCGTAGCGGCAACCGGCCGAGGCCTCGCCGGGAAAAGCGAGAGCGGCGGCCAACGCGCAAAGCATCGCAAGTCTTCGCAGCATCGGGACTTCTCCTTGGCTTCACGGCGAAAGGGCAATCAGAATTTGGATATTACGAGACCTGTCAGGGTTGGAAAGCCAAATTTTCGCGCCACGCTCCCGCTAGCCCTGCGCAAGCAGGCCTCCCTAGATTGCCGACCCATCCAAGAGGGAGCGCGGCGCGTGGCGCAAGACCAGAAGCCTTTCATCGTCGTCGCCACGCCCTGCTATGGGGGCCTCGTTACGCAGGCCTACATGCTGTCGGTGCTGCAACTGACGCTGCTTGCCCGCGACGCGGGATTCGAGATCGACGTCGTAATGCTCGCGGGCGACTCGCTCATCAGCCGCGCCCGCAGCACGCTTGTGGCGCGCTTTCTCGACAATGCGCGCGCGACGCATCTGCTTTTCATCGACGCGGACATTTCCTTCGAGCCCGATCAGGCCTTGCGGCTGCTGGCCTTCGACAAGGATTTCGTCGCCGGGCAATATCCGCTCAAGCAAATCGACTGGCGCAATTTCCCCGCGCGCGTGCTGCGCGGCGAACCGCTTGGCGCGGCGGGGCTCTCCTATGTCGGCAAGGCGGAAACCGGGCGGGCGCGGCGCGCCGCGGACGGCTTCGTCACGGCGCAATATGCCGGGACAGGATTTCAGCTCATCAAGCGCGGGGTGCTGGAGCGCATGATCGCGGCTTATCCCGAACTCAAATTCAGCAAAATCGACACGCTGACAAATGAGACGCCGAACAGCGACAATCTCAGCGCGCTGTTCGATTGCATGATCGACGCCGAGACTGGAACCTATCTCTCCGAGGACTACGCATTCTGCCGCCGCTGGCGGGCGATCGGCGGAGAAATCTGGATCGACGGAAGAAGCCGCCTTTCCCACACCGGCCCGCAGCGATTCGACGGCGACTGCTCCCTGCGCCACGCGGCTGCGTCCGAGATCGCCGCCGCACGCCGGGCCTGACGGCGAAAAAGGCGCAAAGCCCCGCAAAAGGCGTTATGATGACTGGCGACGCCGCCAGCAGGAATGACCGCCTTGACCACGAATGCAGACAATTACCGCTATTTCCTTTCCTACAGCGGCGTGAAACTGCCGCTGAAGCTCGTCACGCCGCTGGAGCCGGGAGAACTTCAAAACCGCAACACCTTTTTTCGCGCGCAATATGACGAGGCCGGGCGCATCCTCTCATGCGAAAAGATGGTCTATGGCGAAGTCGAACTGGCCCATCGCTATGAATATGGCGCCAACGGCCTGCTCGCTCGCGCGCATATCCAGATGGGCGACGACGATCCTACCGAGATTCTTTTCGACGAGAGTGGAGCGCCCTTGCGGGGCTAGCGGCAAAGACTTTCTTTCAGGCGCTTTATGCAATTCACCTTCATCCATGCCGCTGATCTCCACATCGACAGCCCGCTCGCCGGCCTGGGCGTGAAAGACCCTGCCGTCGCCGCGCGTTTCGCTCACGCGGGCCGGCGCGCCGTGGAGGCGCTGATCGACGAGACCATCGCCGCCAAGGCTGCCTTTCTTCTGATATGCGGCGATATTTTCGACGGCGACTGGCGAGACGTCGCCACGGGTCTTTTTTTCGTGCGTGCCCTCGGCCGCCTGGAGCGCGCGGGGATTCCAAGTTTCATCGTCAAAGGCAACCACGACGCCGAAAGCCAGATTGCGAACAAACTGCCCTACCCCGAAAGCGCAAGGATATTTTCCTCGCGCGCCGCGCAGTCGCATCACATCGACGAGCTGCGCGTTTCCCTGCACGGCCGCAGCTTCGCCTCGCGCCTCGTCGGCGAGGAATTTGTAACGTCATATCCGGCGCGGCGCGAAGGATATTTCAACATTGGCCTGCTGCACACGGCTCTAGACGGAACGCGCGGCCACCAGTCATATGCACCCTGCACCGTCGAGGATCTGAGACGTTTCGGATATGATTATTGGGCGCTTGGCCATGTGCACGCGGCCGAGGAAATCTCGCGCGACCCCTGGATCGTCTATCCGGGAAATATCCAGGGCCGCAGCGTGCGCGAAACCGGGCCGAAGGGCGCGATGCGCATCACCGTCGCCGATGGACGCGTGATTGATGCGCGTCCGGTGACGCTTGACGCGGCGCGCTGGGCCGATGCGCATGTCGATGTCTCTGGCTGCGAGGATGAGGCGCAGACGCTCGCCCGCATCGAGGCGCGGCTTGAATCGGAACACGCGCTCGCAGATGGACGCCCGCTCGCCGCGCGGCTGACGCTCGAAGGCGCGACGCCCTTGCATGCGCGGTTGGTGGCGCGGCGCGAAGCGCTGGAGGCGGACGCCCGCGCCATCGGCTTTCGCTTCTCCGACGATCTCTGGATCGAACAGCTCAAGATCCGCACGCATGCGCCTGACCTGCAAAGAAAGCACCTTCACGAGGCCGACGCTCTCGACGTCGAGGCGTTGATCGCGAGCACGGCGGAAGATCCGGAATTCCTCCGCGCGCTGACTGAACTCGCCACGCAAATCTCGGACAAGACGCCACGCGAATTGCGCGACGCATTGCCGCACAGCGCGGAACAACTTGTCGTATTGGCGCAGGAAGCGCGGGACAGGCTTTACGGCGAGATGATTTCCGGCGATGGCGGCGCATGAGATTCGAAAGGCTCTTTCTTGAGCGTTACGGCGCTTTCACCGATCGCGTATTGGAGCTGCGCACCGACGCGCAACTTCATGTCGTGCTGGGCGCCAATGAGGCCGGCAAGACCTCGGCGCTGAACGCCATCGGCGACCTGCTGTTCGGCTTTGGACATGTGACGAATTACGACTTCCTGCATGACAAGACCACGCTGCGCATCGGCGCGCAGCTTCGCCTTGCCGACGGCTCGCTCATTTCATTGCGTCGCCGCAAGGGCGCCAAGAACACGCTTCTCGATGCAAATGACCAGCCGCTGACGCAGGATCCGCTCGCGCCCTTGCTCGGCTCTGTAACTCGGGATGTTTTTTTTATTGAATTTGGCCTGACGGCGGCAACGCTACGCGAAGGCGGACGAGAGCTGCTACGCGCGGACGGGCGGCTCGCCGAAACGCTTGCGTCGTCTTCCGCTCAGCTCTCCGCGTTGAGCCATGTGCGCGCGCGGCTGGAGGGTGAAGCCGAGACGCTGTTCGGCCCGCGCAAAGCCAAAGGGAAAGAGTTTTATGATCTTCTTGAACAATACGACACCGCTAAAGACCGCCTCAGCAAAGCCATCGTCAGCGCCGACGCGCTTGCCGCGGCGGAGCGCGCTGTCAAGGAGGCGCAAGAACTACGCGACGCGTTGAATGGCGAGCATGACCGCATCGGGCGCGATCTCGCGCGCTGCGAGCGCAGCCAGCGCACCCGGCCCAAGCTGATGCGGATCGACCGGCTTCGCGAGGAGCTGGCGGGCTTCGCCGATCTGCCGATAGTTGATGCGGAAAGACTGGCGACCTGGCGTGACGCCCAGGACGAAACGACGCGCATCGAAGCCGATCTGACGCAATTGCATCGCGAGGAGGCCGAGGCCGCCTTGGAAATTGGCGCGCTACTTGTCGATGAGCCCCTGCTCGAAATGGGCGCGAAGATCGATAAATTACGTGAAACGCTGGGAGCCGTGCGCGAGGCCGAGCGCGATCTGCCCAAAAGACAGGGCGCATTGACCGCCGCCAGGGAGAATATCACCCAACTCGCGCGAAAGCTGGGGTTCGAGACGCATGAGGCGCTTCTCGCCCGCCAGCCTTCGGAGCCGGCGTTGGCGCTGGTGCGCGAAATCCTGGACAAGCGCCGTACGACGGAGGACCGTCTCTCGGAAGCCAAACGCGTGCTCGAAGACGCGCAGGAAAAACTCCATGTACTTGAACAAAACGTCGTCGACGGCGGCGGAGCGGCTGATCCGGCGCCCTATTCCCAACGACTTGACGCTCTCGCCGACATCCCCGCCGACGCCGAGCGTTTGCGCCACGCCGCATCCGAGCATGACGGCCAGCGGAAACGTCTGGTGGAACAACTGGAGCGCATCGATCCGCCTGTTGGCTCTCTCGACAGCCTGGCCCGCATGGTTTTGCCGACGGCCGCCGAGATCGAGGCCACAGGGCGGGCCTTCGACTTGTTGCACGAAGAGCAAAAGGTCGCGCATGCTGAGTTCAAGACGCTGAACGCAGCGATCGCCGCGCTGGAAGACGAGGTCGCCACGCTTGCGCGATCCGGCGCGTTTGCAACGCGCGAGCGTCTGCTTCAAGCGCGCGAGCAGCGCGAGCGGATCTATCAAGGCCTTGGCGCATTGCTGGACGCCGATCCGGCCCAACGCCGCACGACCTTTGACGCACTTGGTCTTTCCAATCGCGATGTCGATACGACGACGGACCTTTTGCTGTCGGGAACGGAGCGCGCGGCGCGCTTCGAAGCCGCTAGCGAGCGCTTGGCCAAAGAAAGGCGCCGACATGAAAATCTCGTCGCCGCTCAAAGCGAATTCGCGGCTCGTGGCCAAGCGGCGGAACAGCAATGGATGGCGCTTTGGGCGCCCAGCGGCGTCGCGCCGAAGGCTCCGGCTGTCATGGCCGCCTGGCTTGCGTGCGTACACAACATTTTAGGGACGCGCGAAGAGCTCGCCGCCAGCGCCGCGACGCTGGAAGCGCTCGCAAAAAAACAGGAGGAGCAGCGCGCCGACTTGCTCCGGCTATGCGCCGATATCGGAATCGATGCGGCGGATTCGTCGCCTTCCGACTCGCTTTACAAGCGCGCCCGCGCCGCGATCGGCCAGCTACAGGAGAGTTTGGCGAAGTCGAGCGCCGGCATCGCCTTGCGCGACGAAGCCCAGCGTGGACTGACTCGCGCGCGGGCGAATGTCCAGCGGATCGATGCGGAACTGCAACAGACGCTGGAGTCCTGGCCCCGCGCATTGCCGCCGATAGGCCTCGCGGCGAACGCGGCCCCGGTTGCAGCGAAAGCCGCGCTTGAAGTTTGGCAGGCGGCGCCTCTGCAAAGGTCCAACTTCGAGAGCGAGCTCGATCGCATCAAGAAGATGCAGGCCAATATCGCCGACTTCGAAAGCGCCGTGGGGGCGTTGATTGAAGCCATTGATCCAGATTTGCACAAAAAGGAGCGCCGCGAGGCTCTCGACATATTGAGCCAAAGACTTTCGGACTCGCGGCGCGCCCAGGAGCAACGCAAGACCCTAAGCGCCGCCGCGCAAAGGCGCGCGGTGAAACGGGAGGCGCTCGCGGCCAGCCTCGCCAGTTTGAAGAACCTCCTGTCGCAAGCTCGCGCTGCGCTGGGTCTCGATTCCACGGCGCCGCTCGCTCCCACCTTCGATCGCCTGCAGCAGCGCGAGGATACGCGGCGGGCGCTGGTCCAGGCGCAACGCGACCTCGCCGAAAGCGCCGATGGGCTCGACGAAGAAGCGCTGCAAGCCGAGCAGGAAGGCCTGGATTACGACGCGCTTGCAAGCAAGATCGAAAGTCTCCAGATCGACCGGACACGACTTCTGAATGACATCGAGGACGCCGCCACGAGACGACATGAGGCCGCCAAGGCGCGCGACGCGCTCGCCGCCGGACACGATGCGGCGGGCGCCGCCCACGACAAGGCGGAAGCAGGGGCGCAACTCGTCGGCGTCGCTTCGCGGTGGCTGGCCCGCGTCGCCGCCGCGCGTCTCGCCACCTATGCGATCGAGCGGCACCGCGCCGCCGTGCAAGACCCGCTGCTGACGCGCGCCTCGGCGCTCTTCGCGATCGCCACCAACGGAGCCTTCGAAAGGCTCAGCGCCGACTATGACGAGAGCGACGCGCCGATGCTCGTTGGCCAGCGCGGGAATGGCTCCCGCGTTCCTGTCGCGGGCATGAGCGAAGGCGCCCGCGACCAGCTGTTCCTGGCGCTGCGCCTGGCTCTTCTGGAGCTTCGCAGCGGCGAGCCGCTGCCCTTCATCGGCGATGATCTTCTCGCGAGTTTCGACGACGCGAGAACAGCGCGCGCGCTCGGCCTGCTCGCGGAATTCGGCCACACGCGACAGGCGATATTGTTCACGCATCATCGGCATGTGGCTGAAATTGCCAGAAACTTGCCCGGAGCGAACGTCGATCTGATTGAACTTTGATTGCGCCTGATGAGTAACTCGTTTGCAAAATAGAATTCGCGCCTTGTTCGGAACGGTTCCAAACTACAATGTAGGCTTTGTCATAAAGATCACAAATCAAAGACGCGTTCCCGCGTGCTAACACATTACAATGCTTCCAACATAGACTTCATTCGATTGACATGTCGAGCGTCACGACTACGCTGAAACAATAGATCTGCTCATTCGTACGCAAGGCTGCGCTCCGCCTCGGAGAAGTGTTGCGCTTGATCGTCGACGGCCAGGCGGCGTCAGGCGCCAGAGAAGGCTTGTTCATGCGCTGTAAGGGCAAGTTATCCGAAGTCTCATTGACCTTGCTTGGTCTCGTGCTGGCGTGCAGCGCCGCGCGGTCACAGGAGGCTTTGCCGGACATCGACGTGGTGGCCAGCAAGCCTCGCCCCATTCAAACGGCGCGACCAGCCCCCGCCGAACCAGCCTCCCCGCAGCCCTCGGCGCTGGCCCCTGCGCCCGAGACTCTGGATCAGAAAATGAAGGCGATGGACGCCGCGCGCGAGGATCTTCTCCCCAAAACCGGAGCGACGTCATTCACCATAGACCGCACTGCGATCCAGAATCTTCCCCAAGGCGACAATACTCCGATCGACAAGGTTATCCTGCAAGCGCCGGGCGTATCTTACGATTCCGCAGTCGCCAATCCGTCCTTCCATGTGCGAAACGAATACGCCAACGTCCAATACAGGATCAACGGCGTCATGTTGCCTGAAGGCGTCTCTGGCCTCGGCCCCGTGCTCGACACAAGTTTCGTCGGCAGCCTCTCCCTGCTCACTGGCGCCCTGCCCGCGCAATACGGACTGCGCACGGCAGGCGTCATCGACATTACGAGCAGGACCTTTTCGACTCCCGGCGGCAATCTCAGCATCTATGGCGGCAGCCGGGAGACAATCACGCCCAGCATCGATTACGGCGGCGCGGTCGGAGATACGCAGTATTTTGTCACGGCGCGCGGCAACTGGAACGCGCTGGGAATTGAAAATACAACGCCGAGCTTCAATGCGAGTCACGACCACACCGAACAAGGCAAATATTTCGCCTATCTCTCGACGCTGCTCGGAGACTCGACGCGTTTGAGCATTTTCTCCGGCGCGTCCTCCAGTAATTTTCAGATCCCCAACAACCCCGGCCAGACGCCGCTGGGCGATTTTGGCCCGACGATCTATCCATCCTCGGCGTTGAACGAAAACGAATATGACAAGTATTTCTTCAATATCGCGGCGCTGCAGACGAAAGTCGATAATGTCGACGCGCAGCTCGCCGTCTTCCAGAGACACGCCAACGTCCATTTCGTGCCCGATATTTTTGGCGACCTCGTCTTCAACGACGTGGCGTCGAATGTGACCCGCGAAAGCGATCTCTATGGAACGCAGTTCGACGCCTCCTACACAGTGGACGATCAGCACAAGCTGCGCGCGGGTTTCATGGTGAGCGCCGAGAAGACGAACGTCACCAATGTCTCGACCGTGCTTCCGGTCGATCCCGTGACGGGCGCCATATACCCGACGCCCTACCCCATCACCGACTTCAACGCCAAACTTGGCTGGAACATCGGCGGCTATGTCCAGCACGAATGGAAGATCAACAGCCAGCTAACCTTGAATACGGGGCTGCGCTTCGACCAGTTGTACCAGTTCGTCGACGCAAACCAGTTGAGCCCGCGCTTTGGCTTCGTCTACAAGCCGATCGAGGGAACCAGCATTCACGCCGGATATTCACGCTATTTCACGCCGCCGATGCAGGCGCAGGCCACGCCATCCAATCTGGCGCTGTTCAACAATACGACCAATCAGCCTGACGTGCCGTTCAACAGTCCATTGAATCCGGAGCGCGCCGATTATTTCGACGTCGGCATGGATCAAAAACTGCTGCCCGGACTGAACGTCGGCGTCGACGCCTATACGAAAATCGCATGGAACCAGCTTGATGACGGGCAGTTTGGCCAGGCTGTCGTTCTCACGCAGTTCAACTGGGCGCGCGGATACAGCAATGGCGTCGAGTTCAAGAGCGCGTACGAGAACGGTGACTTCAAGGCCTATGGCAATTTCTCGGCGGGCATCAACAAGGCCAAGAACGCCATATCGAACCAATATCTGCTCGACCCAACGGAATATGTCTATCTACTGAACAATTATCACAACACGGACGACTCGCAGTTCATGACGGCTTCCGCCGGCGCCTCTTATCGCTGGGAAAAGACGCTGTTCACCGCGAACATGATCTATGGCAGCGGATTGCGCGCGGGATTCGTCAATCAGGATCACGTTCCGGCCTACGCCACCTTCAATCTTGGCGCCGCGCATGAACTGCAACTGGCGCCCGGCGACAAGCCGCTTACGGTGCGCTTCGATGTCGTCAATCTGTTCGACCGCAAATATGAACTGCGCGACGGCAGCGGCATCGGCGTCTTCGCTCCGCAATATGGCGCGCGGCGCGGATTCTTCGTCGGACTGTCGCAGAAGCTGTGAACGTCCGCGCAGCTTTCTTGCTAAATGTTCCGATACGGCCGCTCGGGTTTTGATGACGCCAGAAAGCATCTCCCTATTCGCTAGGAGGCGGAGACGGGCGAGAGCGCCGGCCCCGGCTGTGTGCGGCGATCCTTTCAAGGCCGCGGCGCGCGTTTCCAGCTTTCTCCTTCGCGGCTCGAAAGTCGGCTTTCCCTGTAGCGCTGGCGCGCTGCGATGCGATATAGTGGGAGCAGCCGGAGAAGAGCCATCATGACCGCCAATAAGATCGACGCCCTTATTGCCTTGCGCAGCGACGGGCGGCTCCTGGTCGGGCGGGACCGCATAAAGCTGCTTGAGGCCGTCGCTGAACATGGCAGCATAACGAAAGCGGCCAAGGCCGCCGGTTTCAGCTACAAGACGGCTTGGGACGCGGTGGACGCCATCAACAATCTGCTGCCGAGCCCCGCCTTCATTACAAAGGCTGGCGGCCGCAGCGGCGGCGGCGCGATGGTCACTGAAGAAGGGCGGCGGCTGATCGAAACCTTTCACCGGCTGGAAGAGCGCATGTCGCGCATCTCGTCGCTGATCGCCGAGGAAGGGCTCGCCGGTCACGACGAGTTCGCGCTCTGGAGCCTGGGCATCAAAATTTCGACGCGCAATGTATTTCAAACGGACGTCATTTCGGTGCGTAAGGGACCGGTAGACGTCGAGGTGAAGCTGCGCGTTTCGGAAGACAACTTCATTTACGCGATCGTCACCAATGAGGCGACCGAGGAACTGGGCCTCATTCAAGGCCGCAAGGCGCTGGCGCTGGTGAAATCGTCCTTTGTCAATCTTGAACCCTTCGAGCACGAAAAAATGTGGGGCCGCAACCGCTTCAAGGGCGTCGTGCGACGCCGGACCGATGGCGAGCGCAATAGTGAACTGCTGCTCGATATTGGCGCCGGCAAGACTATGACCGCAGTGATCGCACGCGAGACCGCCGAGGATTTCGAATTCGCTGCTGGCGCCGAAGCGATCGCCAGCTTCAATCCCGCCAATGTGATTATTGCTGTGGATTAGGCGACCGAGACGGGCGCCCGAAGTCATTGACACGACCCGCAACTCATCGCTAATACAATCGTTATGTATTATAGAGCCATAACGATGGCGCGCGAGGCGGTGGATCGACGAAATCCAAGTCGTAGATCGGTGCTGCTCGGCGCCTTGGCCGCATCGACCGCTCTGACGCATCCAGCGCGAGCGCAATCTGTCGCCCTGCAGGTGGTCACCAGCTTCCCCGAGGAACTGACGACCCGCTACGAGCAGGAATTCGAGAAAGCTCATCCCGGCGCGCATGTGCAATTCGTCTGGAAGCAATCGCGCGACGCTCTGGAATATCTCAATCAGCCCAATCAAAGCGGCGCGGACGTCTATTGGGCCCCGGCGCCCAATAATTTCCCGACCCTTCGTGATCGCGGCGCCTTGCGCAAATACGCGGTCGACCGCGCCGTCTTGCCCGGCAAGCTGAATGATCTGCAATTGTCGGATCCAGCCGGCTTTTACGAGGCCTATGACATTGCCGGATACGGCGTCGCGATGAATCCCGGCGTCATGAAGCAGCGTGGGCTCCAGCCGCCGCGCGCCTGGCGCGATCTCGCCGCGGCCGCCTACGCGGGGCAGATCGTCATGCCAATCGCCAGCAAGGCCGGCTTTTCTCCTGCGCTCTACGACATCGTGCTACAATCGGAAGGTTGGGAAAAAGGCTGGGCGCTTTTGTCGGAAATCGCCGGCAACGCCGAGCTTCTCGCCTCGGGCCACGCTCCCATCGGCAAGGTCGCCGAAGGCCAGTCGCCTCTCAGTCTGACAATCGACTTTCTGGCTTTGCAGGCGCAGGCCAACGGGCGTCCGGTCGAGTTCGTCTACCCCGAACGCACCGCCTTCCTGCCAGGCCATGTCGCGATAATGGCGGCGACGCAGCACTATGATCTTGCCAAGGCTTTCGTCGACTTCGTGTTGTCGAAACAGGGGCAAAAGCTGATGATGGAAACGGACAGCTCGCGCCACCCAGCGCGGCCTGACGCCTATGAGGCCAAACCGCAAGGCATCCTTGATCCCTTCTCGCTGCCGCGCAGCGTGATCGCAGCCTATGACGCGGAGATCGGACGCCGCCGTCCGGGCCTGATTGTAACCTTGTTCGATATCGCGCTGACCGAGCGCCACGATAAGATCGTCGCATTATGGCGCGCAATTCATGCGGCGGAGCTGAAGCACGATGGCGGGGAGGGCCGCGAGGCCGTCGCCGAAGCGCGCCGCCTTGCCGGCTTGACGCCAGTTGCCGCAAAGGACGCCGCCGACATCGCCTTCGTCGAACGCTTCGCCAACCGCGACAAGATTGATCCGGCGCTGACTCAGAAATGGCGCACAGATCTCGACGCCGCGCAAACCAAAGCCGCCGAGCTGCTCGCCCGCACGGGAGCGGCGCCATGAAACGGTTGCTGGCGCTTGTCGCGCTGGTGAGTCTGACCGGCGCGGCGCGATACGAAAATCCGTCTTTGAACGGCGAAGCCTTCAGCCGGCCAATCGCGGACCTTGATGACGCGCGGCTCAAGAGCTTTCGCACGGGAAGCGGAATATTTCGCCAGGCCTGGGTGATCGGGCCGTCGAAGGATCATTCCGAATTCGAGGGGCTTGGCCCCCTGTATAATCGACTTTCCTGCATCGCCTGCCACGTCAAGAACGGACGCGGCGCGGCGCCTGATGACTCCGGCGGCGTCGCCCGCGCGATGGTGCTGCGTCTCTCCGAGCCCGGCGTCGACGCGCATGGCGGCCCCTTGCCGCATCCCAATTACGGCATGCAACTGAACCCGGAGGGCATACCAGGCGTTCCCGGCGAAGGCCGCGCGATCATTTCCTATGAATTCTTCGAAGAGAAACTGGCGGACGGCGCCGCAATCGCAATGCGCCGCCCGCGCATTGGGCTGGAAGATCTTGCATATGGGCCGATCGAGAAGTCGACGCTCACCTCGCCGCGCAACGCGCCGCCGGTGTTCGGGCTCGGATTGCTGGAGGCGATTCCGGAATCTCAAATCGTCGCCGCGACGAAGAATCGCGGCAGGGCTAATTACGTTTTCGACATCGAATCCGGCGCAATGAAGCTGGGCCGCTTTGGCCTCAAGGCCAATCAACCTAGCGTCAAGCAGCAGATCGCCAACGCCTTCGCCGAAGACATTGGTATAAGCTCCGGCCTGTTTCCCAACGAAAATTGCACGCCCGCCGAAGCCGCCTGCCTCAGCGCGGCGAATGCCGCGCGCCGGCTTGAACTGACGCCCGCGCAGCTTGACGCCACGCTCGACTATATCCGCGCGCTGGCGCCGCCCGCGAGGCGCGACCGCGACGATGCTCGCGTGAAAAAGGGAGAAGCGCTGTTTGCGTCGAGCGGCTGCTCGACCTGCCATCGCGAGAGCTACACGCTCGGCGCCTTCGCCCCGCTGCCCGCGCTCGAAGGAATGGACATCCACCCCTACACTGACCTGCTGCTGCATGACATGGGCGATAATCTCGCCGACGGCCGACCCGATTATCTGGCCGGTCCGCGCGACTGGCGCACGTCGCCGCTCTGGGGGCTGGGGCTTGCAGGAAAATTCGGCGACGCCGCCAATTTCCTGCACGACGGCCGGGCGCGCAACATCGCCGAGGCGATTCTCTGGCATGGCGGCGAGGCGCAAGCGGCGGCCGATGCCTTTCGCGGACTGCCGGCGTCAGACCGCGATGCGCTGCTGGCCTTTGTCAATTCATTGTAGATCAGATCTGGCGAACGGTTTCGCGTCGCAAGCCGGGACACGGCGCCGGAACGGCGAAGCAGTTGACGCGCCGAACCTTTCGCTTCCGGGCGCTATCGCGCAGCGCGGTCCGATTTTCGCTTGTCGTGCAGTATGACTGCGCTTACCCTGTGCGCCAGCGTGCTTACACCTCATCCCACCACAACGCTCAATGCGCGCGTGCTGCGCCATGACGCGAACTACGGTCTGTCGACGCTGTTCTTCGGCGATGGTGAGTTGCGGGTGCCGCTGGTCGACGCTCCCGTCGGCGCCGGACTGCTCGTCGTCATTGACGCGCGCGACGTTTCCATCGCGCTGTCGCGCCCCATGGACGTGTCTATCACCAATCGCCTGCCGGGAACGATCGTCGAGGTCGCCCCACTGCAACGGCCCTTTGTGCGCGTCGCCTTCGATCTTGGTTCTAGCGTTCTTTATGCGCTGGTCACTACGGAGTCGGTCGAACGGCTGGCTCTGGAGCCGGGGCTGCGCGCCTGGGCGATGATCAAGACCGTCGCGATTGGCGAGGACTCGGTTCTTCCGGAGCAGGTTCCGAAGCCGCGCCGCTGGCCCGGCGCTGAAAATCAGGATTGAGCGCGGCGGAGAGCTCCTCGATCGCTGGACCGGCAGCCTTTTGCGCCCGGCGGCTCATTGATTGATAAAGCGCGACCAGACGCTCTCCAAATGGGGTCAGCTCGGCTCCGCCGCCTCTCCGGCCCGGAAAGGTCGCGAACACCGGCGTGTCAAAGCTGCGGTTCAAAGCGTCGATGATAAGCCAGCACTTTCGATAGGAAACGCCAGTCGCTCGGCTGGCGCCCAGAATGGAGCGCTCCTTGCGAACCGCGTCGATCAGGGCGAGATCTTCCGCGTCGAGTCTCGCTCCGTTGGGAAAATGCAGGCTCAATTCGATGGCTGCGGAACTCGACGTTTCGGGACTCGCGTGAGACATTGCAACTCCTCTGACCCGACGCTCATCCTTAATGTATCGCGGGCGCGGAGAAAACAACACTCGTCGAGATGCGGATCTGCAATGCTTTAGCTGTCGCCTCGGCGATCGTGCGCCCGCGCTCATCCGTGCCGGTCCAGTTGGCCGAACGGCCGCGAGGGTCGATCTCGACAATCTTCACGCCTTGCAAGATTTCGACTCCATCGCGAGCGACGCCACGCAGGAAACCGTCAATCGGCGCGCGCATGGGCACGCCATCGTGATTTCCGACGACAAATCCCTTGAACACCCGCGAGCCTATGTCCAGCGGCGTGCGCCATATGCCGTTGCGTTCGGAATAGATGAAGCGCTCGACACCAGCCCGGCCAAGCTTGCGGGCGACGCCATCCGGCGCTTCCGTGGCTCCCGAACGCAGCAGCCGCCCCGCCGCGTCCGGGTGGGTTTCAACGGCCACATCGCAATTCACGCCCGCGACGAAACTCGGTCCCAGCCCCACAGTCGCCCGCGCTATCCTGCGCAGGTCCGGCGTGGCGTTATATTTCTGCATGCGCGCGTCAATGAGCGCCTCGGGCGCGCGCATGGCCATCAGATCGGTTAACTGGAGCCGGGTCACGGCGACGCAGCCGGGCTGTCCAAGCAGGACGGCGATGTCGAGAAGCGTTTCCGCGCGCCTGCCCTCAATGCCGTCGACCCTCGCCAGATCGTCATAGAGCGCATCGTGAAAGGCCATTCCGCGGCGGATCACCGGCGGATGCGGGTCGTGACTGAGGACCACGAAATAGCCCTCCCAGGCGAGCCGCACCGCGACCGCCGAAGCGATTTCATTGGTCCCCAGCACAAGCGCCAAAGGACGGTCAGGCTGGGCGAACAGACGGAGGGTTGGCGCGTCGCGCATCGGCGTATCTCCACAAGTGGCAACGCCCTGTAGCAAACAGCGCGCCAACGACATCCAGCGGGGTATATTATTGTAAATCAATATATTATGAAATTAGCGCCAATGTTTGGCGACGGCGCCCTTGTGAAGCCATGCTATATTGTCGGCAATATATCTTCCGTCAGCAGGCGTTTGTGCCAAAGGCGACACTCCGCGCCGCTTTGGACGCGGATGCGCGGCAAAATGCTCACTTGAAGCCTGGAATTGATCGGCGCCTCTATTGCTTGATCGCTAATCGGGGCCCAGCAGGAGGAGAAGATGCAGTTCGAATTTCCGCCGGTCGACAACGCCGCCGAATGCGAGACGGTCGAAGCCGCCATCAAGGAATGCGTGCGGGTCTTCTACGAGAAGGGCGCCGCCGACCCTCTGCTCGGTCCGGTTTTCTCCGGCGCGATCGGCGACCTGGAGCGTCACCGCGAGATCGTCGAGAATTTCTGGTCGAAGTCGCTGCTGCGCACGGAGCGCTATGACGGCCACCCCTTCGGCGTTCACGTGAATCTTCCGATCGAGCCGGCGCATTTCGCGCGCTGGCTGCAACTCTTCACCGAAACCGTCCGCGAGACGCTGCCAGGCAAGCAGGCGGAGCAGGCCATCGCCAAGGCGTCGCATATGACGCAATGTTTCCAGTCGGGGCTATTCCCCTTCACCGGCGCCGACGGGAAACCCTCGCGCCATCCGCCGACCTAGAGCGCTTTCCGTTCGAATTGGATCATTCGAACGATAAGAAATCGCTCAAGATCAAACTTTGGAGCATGTTCTTTTCGCAAAAGTCGTTCAACTTTTGCGGAACATGCTCAAGGCGGATTGGCGCGAGGCGTCAGCCTTGAACTTTGCGAGTCGCATTCCTGAGCCAGCGGCGCGACGCAGGGTCCAGCAAGGGCGATAGGGTTTTTCTCACCTTCGCATGATAGGCGTCGAGCCAGTCGGCTTCTTCGGAAGACAGCATCGACGGCTCGACGCAATTCAAATCGAAGGGCGCAAGCGTGATGGTCTCGAAGCCGAACATCTCGCGCTCGCCGCCGGCGATTTCGCGACGTTCGACGATCACGAGATTCTCCAGCCTGATCCCATATTCGCCAGCGCGGTAATAGCCGGGCTCGTTCGAGAGAATCATGCCGGGCTCCAGCGCCGTCGTCCCGAATTTGCTGATGCGTTGCGGGCCTTCGTGAACCGAAAGATAGGCGCCGACGCCGTGCCCGACGCCATGATCGAAGTCGAGTCCCGCCTCCCAAAGATAGCGCCGCGCGAAGGCGTCGAGTTGCGCGCCCGAGACGCCCTTTGGAAACACCGCGCGCGCAATGGCGATATGTCCCTTGAGCACGCGGGTGAAATGTTCGCGAAACTGTTTTGTCGCGCGGCCGACGATCACCGTGCGCGTGACGTCCGTGGTGCCGTCGAGATATTGCGCGCCCGAATCGACGAGATAGACGCCGCGCGCGATTTTGAGATTGGTCTTTTCACTGACGCGGTAATGCGGGATCGCAGCATGAGGCCCGAAGGCGGAAATCGTCGGAAAGGAAACGTCGCGCAGGTCTCCGCCCTCGCGTCGGAAAGTCTCCAGCGCCTGCGCCGCCGCAATCTCCGTCAATTTCCCCTTTGGCGCCTCCGCCTCGAACCAGGCCAGAAAGCGCGTCAGCGCGGCGCCGTCGCGAATATGCGCGGCCCTTGCGCCCGCCAACTCCGTTTCATTCTTGGTCGCCTTGGGAAGCGCGACTGGATCGTCAACGAGGCGCGGCTTGCCGCCCGCCGAACGCAAGGTCTCGATGAGCTTCGCAGGCGCGGTCACGGAATCGAACAAAACGCTCTGCGCCTTGGCGCCGGCCGCGCGCAAATCCTCTGGCAGACGCTCCGGCGGCGCGATTTTCAGGAATTTTTCCAGGGCCGCGCGCGTTTTGGCGGAAAGCTTCGCGGCCTCCACATAAAGCGTCGGCGCGCCGCTCGCGGGGACAAGCGCGAAAGCGAGCGCGATCGGCGTATGCGCGACGTCTGATCCGCGAATGTTGAACGCCCAGGCCAGTGAATGGGGGTCGGAGACAAGCAGCGCGTCCGCCCCGTCCAGCCTCTTGCGGATCAACGCTAATTTCGCCTTTACGCCGACGCCCGCGTAGCGCGGCGGATAGAGCGACAGCGCGCCCGACGGCGGCTCGGGACGATCCGCCCAAAGCGCGTCGATCGGATTCCGCTCCACCGGAACCAGCTCGACATCCTTGCCTTCAAGCGCCTTTGTGAATCGCTCGATCTGCCCGCTGGTGTGGAGCCAGGGGTCATAGCCGATACGCGCGCCCTTTTGCGCATGCTCGGCGAGCCAGCGCGCCGGCGGCGTCTCGCCAATGTCGAGCGGCTTGAACAATTTCGGATTGATCTCGTCGCGCACCTGCAGGACATAGCGGCCGTCGACGAAGATCGCGGCCTGCTTTTGCAGAACGATGGCGAAGCCCGCCGATCCCGAAAAGCCGGTGAGCCAGGCGAGGCGTTCGGCGCAGGGGGCGACATATTCATTCTGATGCGCGTCGGCGCGCGGAACCAGAAAGCCGTCGAGCCCATCGGCCGCGAGTTGCGCGCGCAGCGCCTTCAATCGGGTATCGCTGGCGCCGCTCTGGCTGGCGTCGGCGAAGGTCTGGAATTTTGCTTCGAACATGGCGTGACGCTAGTCTCGCAGGGGCGTCAGGTCAATTTGCACGATCCTGTGCGCCGCAGGCCGTCCGCACCCCGCAATCAAGCGAGGCGCAGGCTCATCAAGGATTCATCAAAATAGGCTCCGTCGAAATCCTTGACCGAAGCCGGCTCTACGCCATAGGCGACGAATCCCCAGCGCTGGTAGAAGCGAAGGGCGCGCGCATTGTCGCTCATCACCGTCAGGGTGACGATTTCAACGCAGCTCCTCGCATGGTCGAGAAGCGCGGTCATCAACAAATCCGCGCCCCCAACCCCACGAAACTCCTTGCGCAGATACATGCCCCAAAGCAGCGCCTTGTGTCGCACCTTGGCGCCGCCGTGGCGCGTCAGCCCGGCGATTCCGATCAGCTCGCCGGAAGAAAAGGCTCCGACAACAAAGTCGCGCGTAATGCGCGCCTCGATTTCGGCAAGCGTGATTTCCGCCTCGTCCTGTGGCGCGAATCGGAATTCGCGCGGCTGGAGCGTTAAGCCCTCGACGCGCAGTTCTTGAAACGCCTGCGCGTCGGCAGATCGAAGACGACGGACGTCAAGCCGCGCGCCCGCCACGCTTCGCGCCCTCACATGTTCGGATAGTTCGGCCCGCCGCCGCCCTCGGGCGGAACCCAGGTGATGTTTTGCGCCGGATCCTTGATGTCGCAGGTTTTGCAGTGGACGCAGTTCTGCGCGTTGATCACGAAGCGCGGATCGGTCCTGGCGGCCTCGTCGGCATAGACCACCTCATAGACGCCCGCCGGGCAATAGAGCCGCGCGGGCTCGCCATAGCGTGGCAGATTTTCGCGCACGGGAATCGTGGGGTCCGTGAGCTTCAAATGCGCCGGCTGGTCTTCCTCATGATTGGTGTTGGAGACGAACACCGACGACAGCTTGTCGAAAACGGTCTTGGCCGAGAGCTTCGGATAGGTCTTCGGAGTGACTTCCGCGAGCGGCTTCAGGCTGGCGTAATCGGGCTTGCCATGCTTCTGCGTGCCAAAGAAGGAGAAGCCGAACAGCTCGTTCGTCCACATGTCGAGCCCGCCGAGCGAGGCGCCGATATAGGTGCCGTATTTAGACCATAGCGGCTTGACGTTGCGCACCGGCTTGAGATCGCGCCCGATTTCGGACGCTCTCCAGCCCTTGTCATACTCGGTGACTTCGTCGTGTGCGCGCCCGTCGGCCAGCGCCTTGGCCACCGCCTCCGCCGCCTGAATTCCCGACAGCACGGCGTTGTGCGAACCCTTGATGCGCGGGACATTCATGAAGCCCGCCGCGCAGCCGATCAGCGCGCCGCCGGGAAACACAAGTTTGGGCACGCTCTGCCAGCCGCCTTCGGTCAAGGCGCGCGCGCCATATGAGAGCCGCTCGCCCCCCTCCAGCGTCGGCGCAACCTTCGGATGCGCCTTGAAACGCTGGAATTCGTCGAAGGGCGACAGAGTGGGATTGGAATAGTTGAGATGCACGACGAAGCCGATCGAGACGAGATCTTCGTCGAAATGATAAAGGAACGACCCGCCGCCCGTGTCGGGATCGAGCGGCCAGCCGAAACTGTGTTGCACGAGCCCCGCCTTGTGCTTCTCCTTCTTGATGCGCCACAGCTCCTTGAAGCCGATGCCGAATTTCTGCGGCTCGGAATTCTTGTCGAGCGCGTATTTGGCCAGGATTTGCTTGGTCAACGAGCCGCGCGCGCCTTCCGCGAACAGCGTATATTTGCCGCGCAGCTCCATGCCGCGCGTAAAGCTGTCCTTGATGTGGCCGTCCTTGGCGATGCCCATATCGCCGGTCGCGACGCCCTGCACCTCGCCCTTGTCGCCGTAAAGAATCTCGGCGCCGGCGAAGCCGGGATAGATCTCCACGCCAAGACCTTCCGCCTCGGCGGCGAGGAAGCGCACAACATTGCCGAGCGAGCCCACGAAATTGCCGTGGTTGTTCATCAGCTTCGGCATCAGAAAATTCGGCAGGCGAATGGCGCCCGTCTCGCTGAACAGGAAGAAACTGTCTTCATGCACCTGAGTTTTCAGCGGGCAGGCGTCGTTCTTGCGCCAGTCCGGCAGCAGGCGGTCGAGGCCAACCGGGTCAATCACGGCGCCGGAGAGAATATGCGCGCCGGGCTCCGAGCCCTTCTCGATCACGACGACGGAGAGGTCGGGCGAAACCTGCTTGAGGCGAATCGCGGCGGAGAGTCCGGCCGGTCCGGCCCCGACAATCACCACATCGTAATCCATGCCCTCTCGCGGCGGCAGTTCCGTGATCTCCGAACCCATGATTTCTCCCTCTTGGCGGCGAACGGGGCGTCAAGGCGGCGCGCGCCCCCTCGTCTTCGCCCTTTGGCGGCAGAATAGCCCTTTTGCCCGCCCACGCCAAAATCGTCTGTGCAATAGGCGTCGGAATCGCTGGAACGATGGCGCGGCGGGCGATTCGCCTTTATTACCATGCGGCGACCCGGCCGCCCGGTTCTGTTTCCTCGGCGCGGCGCAGAACGGAAAAGCATCATGAAGCGCGTCGCCATCGCCGCCGCCGCTGTCATCGGCCTTCTGATCGTCTGGCAGGTCTTTAGCGCCAGCCCAAGGGACGATGGCTCCTACCTCGGCTATGTCGAGGGCGATCTCCTCTATATCGGCCCCATCGAGGGAGAGCGCCTTGGGGGGCTTTCGGTGGAGGTCGGCGCGCAGGTCGAAGCCGGAGCCCCGCTTTTCGCGATGGAGACGCCGCTGCTGGACGCGCAGCACAAGGAGGCGACCGCCCGCAACGCCCAGATGGAGGCGCAGCTCGAAAATCTGAAAGCGGCGCTGAACCGGCCTCAACAAGTGGCCGTGCTGCAGGCCGCCGTCACCCGGGCGGAAGCCGAACTGAAACTCTCGCAGCTGACATTCGAACGCCAGAAGAAGCTCTACGCCCAGCGCGACGTCGCCAAGGCGACGTTGGACAATGCGCAAATGGCGCTCTCTCGCGACGAGGCGGCGCTGGCCGAAGCCAAGCGCCAGGTCGACGCGGCGCTGCTGACCGGCCGCTCGCAGGAAATCGAAGGCGCGGAGGCCTCGCTGCGGCAGGCGCATGCGCAATTGGGCCAGCTGGACATCCGCATCGCCCGGCAAAAGGTCTTCGCGCCCGCCGCTGGCGTCGTGCAGGACGTTTTTTTCCGCACCGGGGAAATGGTGACGGCTGGCCAGCCCGTGCTCAGCCTGCTGCCGCCGGAGAACCGCAAGGCGCGCTTTTATGTTCCGCAGGCGCGGCTCTCGCAAATCAAGCTCGGCGGACGCGTGAAAGTCGCCTGCGACGGCTGCGCCGACAATCTCTTCGCGCGCGTCTTTTTCATCGCGGGGCGTGAGGAATTCACGCCGCCTGTCATTTTCAGCGATCAGGAGCGCCAGAAACTGGTGTTCAAGGTCGAGGCGCGGATGGAAGGCGCCGCGCGCGAACTGCCGCTGGGCTTGCCGCTGCGCATTCACGTCATGGACGCCGCGAAATGAACGCGCAAGCCAGCGAGATCGCCATTGACGTGGAGGGTCTGACAAAATTCTTCGGCAAGAAAAAAGTTGTCGACAATCTTTCGCTGCGCGTCGAACGCGGCATGATCTACGGCTTTCTCGGCCCCAATGGCAGCGGCAAGACCACGACGATCCGCATGCTCTGCGGGCTGCTGACGCCCGACGCGGGGCATGGAACCTGCCTTGGCTATGACATTCTGACGCAACAGAGTGAAATCAAGCCGCGCGTCGGCTATATGACGCAGAAATTTTCCCTCTATACCGACCTCACCATTCGCGAGAATCTGGAGTTCGTGGCGCGCATCTATGGGCTTTCCGATCCCGCCAGCGCCGCGCAGGCGGCGCTCGAACGTCTTGGCCTCACGGACCGCGCCGATCAGCTCGCTGGCGAATTGTCCGGCGGCTGGAAACAACGCCTGGCGCTCGGCGCCTGCACCCTGCCCGATCCCGCGCTGCTACTGCTGGACGAACCCACCGCCGGCGTCGATCCCAAGGCGCGACGCGATTTCTGGGACGAAATTCATCGACTCGCCGCGCAGGGCCTCACTGTTCTGGTCTCCACCCATTACATGGACGAGGCCGAACGCTGCCACAAGATCGCTTATATCGCGGCCGGCCGCCTGCTGGTTTCAGGCACAACCGCCGACATCATCGCACAGACGCATCTTGCGACCTATATCGTCACCGGCCCGCATTTGAGCGAGTTGTCGCGCGAGCTTTCAACGACGCCCGGCGTGGAAATGGTCGCGCTTTTTGGCATGGCCTTGCATGTCTCCGGCCGCGATGCTTTGCGCCTCGACGAAATCGCACGCGACTTCGGCAAGGACGCGCGGCACATCTGGTCCAGGGGCGAGCCGACACTGGAAGACGTGTTCATTGATCTGATGATCCGCAGTGGCGGAGCCCCGCAATGAGCGTCCTGCCCACGGAAAAGCCTCGTTTTCGCAAAGGTTCCTCCGCCGCCTGGCAGCGCCTCTGGGCAATTTTCATCAAGGAGTTCCTGCAACTCAAGCGCGATCGCGGCACGATGGGAATGATCGTCGCCATTCCGCTGATGCAACTCACCTTGTTCGGTTACGCCATCAACACCGACCCCAAGCATCTGCCGACAGCCTTGCTGGTGCATGACGATGGCCCGCTGGCGCGAAGCGTGGTGTCCGCGTTGCGCGCGACGGATTATTTCGCGATCAAGCGCGCGGCGACGAGCGAAGCCGACGCCGACAGGATGATCCGCTCGAACGAGGTGCAGTTCATCATCGAGATTCCCCCCGATTTCGATCGCAGGCTAATTCACGGCGAAAAGCCCGCCGTATTACTGATCGCCGACGCCACCGATCCAACGGCGACGGTGGGCGCCGTCGCGGGAGCCAATGGCGCGATGGCGGGCGCGCTGGAGCGGGAGCTCACCGGCCCGCTTGCAAGACTTGCTCAAAGCGCGCCGCCTTTCGAATTGCAGATCCAGGCCCGCTACAATCCGGCCGCGGAAGCGCGCCGAAATATCGTGCCTGGCCTGATCGGCACGATTCTCACCATGACCATGCTTATCTTCACCAGCATTTCGGTTACGAAAGAAATCGAGCGCGGCACGATGGAAATGCTGCTTGCCATGCCGGTGCGCCCCGTCGAGATCATGCTGGGAAAAATCCTGCCCTATGTCGCAGTTGGCGCGGTGCAGATGACGATCATCCTGCTCGTCTCCACGCTGTTCTTCCATGTTCCTATCAACGGCTCGTTGGCGACCTTGATCCCGCTGACCCTGCTCTTCATCGTCGCCAATCTCTCGATCGGCTATACATTTTCAACGATCGCCAGCAACCAGATGCAGGCGTTCCAATTGTCCTTCATGTTCTTTCTGCCAAGCATGCTGCTCTCGGGCTTTCTGTTTCCATTTCGCGGAATGCCCGACTGGGCGCAAAACATAGGCACGATTTTGCCGCTCACACATTATCTGCGCATCGTTCGCTCGGTGATGCTCAAGGGTTCCGGCTTTGCCGATCTTTCCGTCGACGCCGGCGCACTCGCGCTTTTTTCGCTCGTCGCGATGACGATCGCCATTCGCCGCTTCCGCGAGACGCTGGATTGACGCCCCGTCTTTATTGACTTGCCAAAACGCCGGGGCCTACCATCTGCTCAAGGAACACGCTCGCAAGGCTCAAGAGGCGCTCGCATGAAAAAGCGGAATGTCTGGCTGCTCGCCATCATCGGGCTCTTCGCCAGCTACTATCTGTGGTCATTCTTTGTCTCCAGCCGCTATCAGGCGCTCTGCAACGTGACCTATTGGTTCGCGACGCCGGCGCAGGTTGAAAGCTGCAAGGAACTGAAAACCGAGCTCGACAGCAAGTAAGGCGCGAATATGGAAAAGCGAAGCAAGACTGGAAAAATCGCGATTCTCCTGGCCGTGGCGCTCACAACCGGCGCCCGCCCCGCCGTGGCGAAGGAAATCCACCTCGATTGCGCGCGCACGAACCAGACCGTGATGGTCGACGTCGACACGGACCGCCGCTTTCTGCAGATGATGTGGGGCCAGGGCGTCGCCGAGGAGTTCCAGAACGGAGACTCATATATTTCCGGCCCCGATTCCTTCGGAGAAAAGCAGAAGGTGACTTACGTCCTCACCGTGGACAAGGATCTCATCACCTTCGGACAGGACCGCTCCTGCCTTCAGAGCGGCACGAAACACCCTTGCGTCGACCAGAGTTCGCGCAACACGCTTGATGTCGCGCGTGGCGCATTGAAATATGACGACGGCGACGAGATAGCGTTGCTGCAATGCGTCCCCGCGCCGCCGGGGCGCAAGTTCTGAAGCCGGCGCCGCCTGGCGAGCGCGGAGAGACGGCACGTTTGCGCTGAGGCGCGGCCCCTTACTGCTCGGCGGAATTTTGCTGCGTCGGCGCGTCGTGAAGTTTCGGCGCTTCGGCGATTTGGGGGCCATGGCTGGATAATCGCTCCGCGACCGCGAAAGCGACCACGGTGAACACGAGCGTCACGTGAACGCCGACATAAACATACATGTCGCGATCGTTGGTTTCCGAGGCGTCCATAAAGGCTTCAAGCAATTTGACCGAGGAGATCGCGGCGACCGTCGTCAGAAGTTTCAATTTGAGCTGCGAGAAGTCGATATGGCCCATCCACTCCGGCCAGTCGGCATGTTCTTCCACGTTAACCCGCGATATGAAATTTTCGTAAATTGAAATCGTGACAAGAACCATCAGCGCGCCGGTCAATGTGATCTCGATGAGATTGAGAATTTCCAGCGTCAGATGCTCGTCGCCACCGGTCAGAAACGCCGGGATCAGCCCGTATACTTTCTTTCCCGCCTTGAGCATCAACGCAAGCAGGCCGACCGTCATCATCACCAGGAAGGGCGCCAGCAGCCAGCGCGACAAAAGAACGTATGATTCAAACAGACGTTTCAGCATGGCGGCGAACGGCCCTTTGGTTGATAAATTTCCCGCGCGCGCGGCGCGGGCTTCGCTTCAGGCGACCGTCTTCGCGAAGCCCTCTCGAATCTCGGCTTCCTTCAGCTTGCGCCCGATGAACACGAGCTTGGACCTGCGCTTTTCGTCCGCGCGCCATTCGCGCTGGAGATCGCCGTCAAGGATCATGTGCACGCCCTGGAACACGAAGCGGCGCGGCTCGTTCCTGAAAGCGATGATTCCCTTGCAACGCAGGATATCCGGCCCTTCCCGCTGCGTCAGCTCATTGAGCCAGGGCACGAAACGCTCGGGCTCGACCTCGCCTTCGTGCTGTATCGCCACGGTCTGCATGTCCTCGTCGTGATAGGCCTTGAGAGCATGACCGTGCTCTTCATGCGAGTGATGATCATGATGGCTGTCGTGATCGTGATGATCATGGCCGCAATCTGGACCGCAATCGTGGTCATGACCATGATCGTGAGCATGATGCCCATGATCATGGTCGTGATGCTCATGGTCGTGATGATCATGCTCCTCGACATTGAGGAAATTGGGCTCGATCTCCAATATGCGGTCCAGCTCGAAGGCGTTCTGCTCCAGCACCGCCTTGAGCGGCACGTCGGCCTTCACGGCGCGATGCAGCTTCGCATAGGGGTTGATGCCGCGAATGCGCGCCTCGACTTCCTCAAGCTCCGCTGGCGTCACGAGGTCGGTCTTGTTGAGCACGATCACATCGGCGAATGCGATCTGGTTCTTCGCCTCGGGCGCGTCCTTGAGGCGGTCCAGCAGCCATTTGGCGTCGGCCAGCGTCACCACTGCGTCCAGCCTCGCCGCGTCCTTCACGTCCGCGTCGACGAAAAAGGTCTGCGCCACGGGCGCCGGGTCGGCGAGGCCCGTGGTCTCGACGATGATAGCGTCGAATTTGCCGCGCCGGCGCATCAATCCCTCGATGATGCGGATAAGATCGCCGCGCACGGTGCAGCAGATGCAGCCGTTGTTCATCTCGAAGATTTCCTCGTCCGCGCCGACGACGAGGTCGTTGTCGATGCCGATTTCGCCAAACTCATTGACGATCACCGCATAGCGGCGGCCGTGCTGTTCGGTGAGAATGCGGTTCAGCAGCGTCGTCTTTCCGGCGCCGAGATAGCCGGTGATGACGGTGACGGGAATTTTGTCGGTCAAGTTGTCTCTCCAGAGCGGCGACGGCGGAGTTGGCGGCTTTCTAGCAGCTTTCGGAAGGCCAGTTCATATCATTGATCCTTCGGCCCGCTATGCGCCCAACGCTTTCGCCAATTCTCCCACATTATGGCGCATCATGTCGATATAGGTCGAAGCGGGTCCGCCGGGCTCGGAAAGCGCGTCGGAATAGAGCGTGCCGCCGATTTTGACGCCCGTTTCGGCGGCGATGCGCTGCGTCAGGCGCGGATCGGCGATATTTTCGAGAAAGACGGCCGCGACCTTGTTCGCCTTCACGGCGTCGATGATCTTCGCGACATCGCGGGCGCTGGCTTCGGATTCGGTGGAAACGCCCTGCGGCGCGATGAATTCGAGCCCATAGCGCGCGGCGAAATAGCCGAAGGCGTCATGGGTGGAGACGATGCGGCGGCGCTCCCTGGGGATTTTCTCGAAAGTCCGGGCGATCTCGGCGTCGAGGAGGGAGAGCCTCCTGCGGTAGGCCTCGGCGCCGGCGCCATAGGTCGACCCGCGGCCCGGATCGGCGGCAGCAAGCGCCGCTCCTATCTCCTCGACATATTTGATCGCGTTTTCGACATTCTGCCACGCATGCGGATCGAGGCCGTTTTCGTCCTTGCGGGAGGCGACGCCATCGCTCAGCGTCACAATCCGGGCCCTGGTTCCCGAGGCCTTGATCAGCCGCTCGATCCAGCCCTCAAAGCCCAGACCATTTATGAAGACGACCCGCGCCCCCGCCAGCTTGCGTCCGTCCTGCGGCGTCGGCTCATAGACATGGGCGTCGCCATTGGGCCCGACGATGGTCGAAAGCGCGACCGCGTCGCCGCCCACTTGCTTGACGAAATCGCCGATGATCGAAAAACTGGCGACGACCGGCAAGGGTGCGGCCTCGGCGCGGGCGCGGCCCGAAGGCGCGAGTGCGGCAGCGAGGGCAGGAAAAAACGCGCGGCGAGTGAGCGCCATGCTTACCCCTCCAGATGCTGGCGCGGACGGCGCAGGCGCATCAGCCCACCCGCGCGGCCAAAGGCCAGCGAGGCGAAATAGACCACGCCCGCCGCCAGAATGATCGCGGGGCCGGTCGGCGCCCCGGACTTGTAGGAAAAGACCAGCCCGGCATAGCTCGCCAGCGCGCCCAGCCCGGCCGCCAGCGGCAGCGCGACGGCGAGATTGCGCGTCCAGAGATTGGCCGCCGCCGCCGGCAACATGATGATCCCCACCGCCATCAGCGTGCCGAGCGCGTGGAAGCCCGCGACGAGGTTGAGCACGACAAGCGCCAGAAACAGGAAGGGAATGAACTCCCCCAGCCTGCTTCCGCAGCGAAGGAACAGAGGGTCGAGCGTATCCAGCACCAGCGCGCGAAAGAAGATCGCCAGCGTGAACAGGGTGACTGTAGCGACGCCGGCAAGCAACAGCAGCGTGGAATCGTCCAGCGCCAGCGCCGAGCCGAACAGCACATGCAGCAGATCGACGTTGGAGCCCTTCATCGAAACGATGGTCACGCCGAGCGCCAGCGACACAAGATAGAAGGCCGCGAGCGAGGCGTCCTCGCGCAGGGCGGTGAAGCGCGCGGCGGCTCCCGCCGCGAGCGCGACGATGAGGCCGGCGCACAGGCCCCCGATGGTCATGGCGGGCAGTGACAGGCCTGCGACGAGATAGCCGAGCGCGGCGCCCGGCAGAATCGCGTGCGAAAGCGCGTCGCCCGCCAGCGACATGCGCCGCAGCACCAGAAAGACGCCCAGCGGCGCGCCGGAAGCCGCCAGCGCGATCGAGCCGACAAGCGCGCGGCGCATGAAGGCGTAATCGAGGAAGGGCGCGAACAACAGGTCAGACAACATTGGCGGACTCGCGCTGGCCTTCGCGATGGCACTCATGCGCGGCGTCGTCATAGGCTTCAATCATCGCGCGCGCCTTTGCAAGATTTCGCGGCGACAACGCCTCGCATGTTTCGCCCCAGAACACAGGCTCGCGCGCCAGCAGCAACGTCTGCGGAAAGGCGCGCGGCACGAGGTCGAAGTCATGCAGGACCGCCACGACCGTCCGCCCCTCCTCACGCCAATGGCCGATGAGATGCAGCAAATCCTCCGTCGTCGCCTCGTCGACGGCGCCGAAGGGTTCGTCGAGCAAGATCACGGCCTGATCCTGGACGATAAGCCTTGCGAAGAGAGCGCGCTGCATCTGGCCGCCCGAAAGCGTATCCAGGGTGCGATTCTCGAAGCCCTCCAGCCGCACCGCCGCCAATGCGGCCCCGATGCGGTCAAGCTCCGCATCGTCGACGCGGGAGAAAAGACCTTTGCGGCGCAGCGCGCCCAGAGCGACGAAATCCTGAACATTGATCGGGAAAGAACGGTCGATGTCGATAACTTGCGGCAGATAGGCAATGTCCCGGGGGCTGAGGCCCCCGCGATCAATCCGGCCGCCGAGCGGCGCGATGAGCCCCGCGATCCCCTTGAGAAGCGTGGATTTTCCCGCGCCATTTGGACCGCATATGGCGAGCAGGGCGCCTGCGGGAATGACGCCGGAGAGATGATGCACGGCGGGATGGCGGTCATAGCCGAACGTGACGTCGGCGAAGCGGATCGGGGCAGCCTCACGCATGAAAAAGCCTCAACGCAAAGCCCAATAGATCCCGGCCCAGAGCACTGCCAGAACGAGCGCGACGCCAAACAGACGGTCCGCGCCGGAAAGACGCAGCGCCGACATGGCCCTTCGTGGGGGCGCCGCCGCGTGAGAATGCTCGTGATGGTGAGTGGAGGCGCTGGCGGGCGGCGAATGAGACATGCGAGATGTTATAATGTAACATCTCGGCCGCGCCAAGCTCCTCCTTGTGGCGCAAGATCGGCCCGGATGCCTGTCTTTTCCCCGCCTGAAGGGCTTTTCCCCGTGGACAGGCACACGCGATTCTGCTATCCCGCCGCCACGGGTCAGGCGCTCCGTCAGCGCCCGGTCTCCTTTTCGCTTTTCTCAGGCCCAGGACGCATCCGCGCCGGCCGCAGCAACCAAGGATCGCTTCGTGCAAGTTCTCGTTCGCGACAACAATGTCGACCAAGCTCTTAAGGCGCTCAAGAAAAAGATGCAGCGCGAAGGCATTTTCCGCGAAATGAAGCTGCGTGGCCATTACGAGAAGCCGTCCGAGAAGCGGGCGCGCGAAAAGGCCGAAGCCGTCCGCCGCGCCCGCAAGCTGGCGCGCAAGAAATTGCAGCGCGAAGGCCTGCTGCCGATGAAGCCCAAGCCGGCTTTCGGCGCCGCCCGCTAAACCTTGATAAAGCCTGCGGAGTCGAAAAATCGCCTCGGTGGCGGCATTCTGTAGAGGCGGTCGTGCTAGCGATTCGCCTTTGGATGGAACTGCAATCTCGTTCGGGAG
>Ga0182013_10001408_pt1 | contig 33020 bp, 28 predicted proteins | sample 612S2MmetaG_FD_120487 | JGI IMG/M metagenome (GOLD analysis project Ga0182013, IMG submission 120487) | Permafrost microbial communities from Stordalen Mire, Sweden - 612S2M metaG | ecosystem: Environmental > Terrestrial > Soil > Wetlands > Permafrost | place: Sweden: Stordalen | collected... | reverse complement strand
CGGTCCGGGGGGCGTGGCGCTGACCTGGCTGGAGTTGGCCGTCGGCCCGCTGGAAGTCATGGCAAAGACGACGTAATAATAGGTGGTGCCGTTGGACAGGCCGGTGTTGTAATAGTTCGTGCCTACGAAAACGTTGGCCACCGTCGAGTACGGTCCGCCGTTCACGGTCGAGCTTTCCACAAAGTAACTTAACGCCCCGGTCACCGCTGCCCAACTCAAACTCACCTGGCCGTTTCCGGCAAGCGCGGTCAAGGAGGTCGGAGCCGGCACTTCCGGTGTGGCGCTGGCCTGGCTAGTGTTGGCCCCCGGCCAGTTCGCGTTCACGGCCGATACCACGTAATAATACGCCGCACCGTTGACCAGGCCGGTGTTGACATAATTCGTGCCCGTTACATTTGCCAGCGTCGTGTAAGGTCCGCCGTCCAGCGTTGAACCCGCCACATTGTAACTCGTCGCCCCGGTCACAGCGTTCCAGTTCAAACTGACCTGCCCGTCCCCGGCCGTGGCCGTCAACCCCGCCGGCGCCACGGGCGTCCCCGCTATGACTGAGGTCAACTGCACGTTGTCAATGAAGATGGTGTTGTCACCGCCCGCCTGATCCGTCCCCACAAAGGCCAGGGTTTCCGTCTCCGCCGCGGCCGTGAAGCTGGCCGTGTAGCCCGTGTATGCCGTGGCGCCCGATCCCGGATTATAACTCCCAATCGTCGCGCCATTCATCGTTACTTTCCAGGATTGGGCGTTGCCCGGACGTTCGGCGGCCACAAAGCTGATCGTGTAGGTTGTTCCCGGAATTAATCCCGAAATCGTCTGCGACATGGATCCATCTTCCTGGACAAATGCCGCCTGGGTTCCCTGCGGGGCATTCGGATTTGAAAAACCGCTGCCGTTGGCCACGATACCTGAACCGTTTGGACTCGCGCCGCTGAACGTCCAAGGAACTCCGGTCGGATCATATTTATAGTTGCCCAGGCCGATATTGGGCGTCTCAAAGCCAAAATCGTTTTTATCTGTGCTGACGGAGACATTATCCAGGAAAACGGTGTTGTCACCGCCCGCCTGATCCGTCCCCACAAACGTCAGCGTATGCTCCGCCGCTGAAGCCGTGAAGCGGGCCGCGTAGACGGTGTAATTGGTCAACCCGGGAATGTTGATGGCCTGAATCACCGTGTTATCCAACAGTACATTCCACGTCTGCTCGCTGCCGGCGCGTTGGGCGGCAGTATAAGTGACGGTGTAGATTAGCCCTGGCGTAAAACCACCCAGGGTCTGCGAGATGGCGCCATATTCCCGGATGAAGGCCGCTTGAACTCCCTCCGGTGAAATGGGATTGCCCAGGGCACTGCCGTTGGCCACGATGCCAGAACCATTCGCCACGGCCGCGCTCCCGTTAAACGTCCACGAGGCGCCGGCGGGGGTATACTGAAAGTTGCCCGCGCCAAGGCTTGGGGTCTCGAAGCCTAAATTCAAAGTGGTGTTGGTCACCGCAATAAATGCCGCGGTGGAATCCGCAATGCTGCCGCCGTTGTAAACCACCTGCGCAAACACATCATAATTGCCATTGGTGACATTGTTCCAGGTGCAGGTGTACGGCGCGTTGCTGACCTGGCCGATGAGTGTGGAATTGGCGTAGAACTGCACGCTGTTGATTACGTTGCCGTTCGTCGCCACGCTCGCCGCCAGATTCACGGTGGCTGGAGCGGTAAAAACGGCGTAGTTCGCCGGAGCGGTCAGCGTGATCGCTGGCGCGGCAAACTGGTTCGTGGCCACGGCAATGGTTACTTTGTCCAAGAAGACCATGTTGCTGCCATTTGCCAGATCGGTTCCCACAAACGACAGGGTATGCGTCGCCACCGAGGCCGTGAAACTGGCGGTGTAGTTCGTATAAGCCGTCGCGCCGGCCCCGGGGTTGTAACTGCCAATCACACCGTCATCAATCATCACCTTCCACGTCTCCCCGCCGTTATTGCCGGAACCCCGTTCCGCTGCGGCAAACGTGATCGTGTAGGCTATCCCCGGAATAAAGCCCGAAATGGCCTGTGAAATGGTGCCGTATTCCTGGATAAAGGCGGCCTGCACCCCCTCCGGCGCGGCCGGATTGGAAAAGCTGCTGGTATTGCCCATGATGCCCGAACCGTCCGGACGCGCCCCCTCAAATGTCCAGCCTGCGCCGGACGGATTATACACGTTGCTACCCGAGCCAACGACGGGTGTCTCAAATCCATAATCGGCGATGGTCGGGACACTGATTTGGTTTGGGTTGAGAACCATGAGGGTGATCGGAATCGAATGATTCAAACTGCCCGACGTGCCCGTCACGGTCACCGTGTTTGTGCCCGGTACCGCGCTGGGAGTGGCGATGAAAGTCACGGTGCCCCCGCCCGTTGAATTTGCCGGGTTGAACACCGCCGTCACCCCGCCCGGCAAACCCGACGCGGACAGCCCTACGCTGCCGGTGAACCCATTGAGCGTATTGAGCGCAATCTGACTCGCGCTGCTGCCGCCAGTGGTTACCGCCAAGGTGCCAGGCGAGGCTGTCAGGCTGAAATCCGAGGTCCCGCTGCTGCCCGCCACCACGCTAAGATTGAGCGTCAGGGTGCGGACCAGTCCACCGCCCGTTCCAACAACAGTCACGGTCGCCGGGTTGGAACTGAGGGGTGCCGTGCCTCCCGCCGTGAAGGTCAGCGTGCTGGTGCTGGTGGCGCTGGCTGGACTAAACGACGACGTCACCCCGCTGGGCAGATCCAAAGCGGACAGGTTCACGCTGCCGGCGAAGCCGCTTCCCGCAATAATCGTGACCGTGGTCGTGACGTTGGAACCCTGGCTGACGGTCAGGCCGTTCGGCGAGGTGAGCAGGACGCCCGGCACAGTCAGCGAGAAGTTCGGCCCCATGTTGGTCCCGGCCAGAGCATTGATCAACGCCTGACCGCGCGGACTGCCCCACCCGGTGCAGAGATCGTAGCCGCTCACGGCTGAAAACATTGTGGGAAAACTGCCGTTCTCGTTGCCACCCGTCGTGATGTCGTGACATTCGCTGGTGTAACTTGGGCTTTTGCCTATGGCATATATCAACGGATTAAGGAAGCCCACCGGCGGATTGCCCAACAAGGCCGCCTGTTGATTCACCAGCGACAGGAACGCCGCGTACATCGGCGAGGCAAAGCTCGTGCCGCCCCACCCGGTGTATTCCAAACCGTCCCCGCCGACAATGGTGTTTTCCGTGGCGGCTTCGATGGCCACATCGGGGAAGTTCCGGTAAACGATTGAACCCTGGTTGTGGGCCATGCTGACCCCCTGCTGGTAACTCGGTATGGGCATGCTGGAGGCGACACCACCGGCGCTCCCTCCCCAAGTTGTTTCCGACTGCCATGGGCCGCCCGCCCCGCTCGTGGTCAACGAGGTGCCGCCCACGTCAGTCACCAGCGGGCCAAAGGGCGCCCAAGGATTCTGGTTGTTGTCGCCATTCGATCCTTCATCGCCGCTGGCCATGAAGAAACTCTGCCCCTGCGCCGCAAATTCTTCCATTTCCTGATTCTGCATCGGAGACGGCGGCAGCCAACTGATGGAAGTGCTGATTTGTTTGGCCACGTTGTCAATGGCCATCTGATTAAGGCAGTCCTCATTGCCGCCTTCATATACCAGAATAGCCGCCCGTGGCGCCATGGCGATGATCGCGTCAATATCCAACTCCGCCTCGATACTGTCATTGGATGGACTGCCGGGACCGCCGCCACCATTCACATACACGTTGACAATGTTGGGCGGCGGCCGCCCGGCCAGTTGCGCATAGACCAAAGGATTCGTCGCGTAGTACGGCCCGTCATACAAAGCCACCGTTTGGCCCGAGCCATCCAGCGAAACCCCCGGAACGTAGGCATTCCGGTAATCGTCCCCCAGAAAATTACCCCCCGGCCCCGAACCGGTCGCTGCATTATTTTTGAAGGTTAACGCATTGGTGGCGTGGGCGCTATTCCGGTGCTGCGGCGGTTCATAATTCTCCAGCCCGCTGATGCCCAGCACGGGAACATCGGCGTCCAGCGATGGCACCGTATCGGCCGCATAAAAGGTCCGGTTCTCCTTCGGATGCTGATAAAGCCGCATCGTGACCCCGAACGCCTTCTCAATGTCCGGAACGCCGCCACTCACACTTACCAGCGCGCGATTAGAATATTTCGCCTCCACTTTCAGCCCATGCGCTTCCAGGTATTGAACGACCGACTGGTATTCCTGTTCCGTGGGACCAAATGCCGCCGTGAACTGTTGCGGTGTCAGCCAATGATGGTATTGCGGGCTGGTCGGATCCATGAGCGCCTGCAAAGTGGAATCAAGCTGCTCCTGATTATGCAAAGGCAGCCCGATGGCCAGACGCAAACGATTCGTGGCCTCCATCCGGCTGATCGGTTTCAGATGTGTCGCAATGGACGGCACATAGCCTTGCGAACCGTGGTTGAGCTCCTTTCGGCCATCTGCCGCCTGGACTGGGGTCACAAAAAGGAAAAGGAAAAGGAGAATTGCAGCGACGATGGCAACACGCATTTTAAATATTACTTCCCCGAGTGGAAGTTGCGTAATCTTCGATGCTTGAAGCTGGTTGGCACTGGACTTTATTTGAAACGATGGGTTTTTCATGAATACATTGCCTACCGCATTGAGGATTTTGTTCGAGTTCCTCTGGCTCTGAGGGGAAACACAAAAACGAGACAATAAGACGGCACAAATTTTATGGGTCATAGGGTCAATACAGGTTACCCCAGCTCTTCATATTAATACATCACCAGATTCGGTGAAGGCCGTATCACCGGTTTCAGGGAGATTGTGCGCGTAGGAAATTGTGATAAACTGTCAGCGATTGTCAACTCGCTCCAATTGTGTCTTTCTATTCGCATGAACAAAGTGTCCGCCCAATTTGAAAACTTGCTCGCCCGCTATTTCAAAAAATCCCTTGCGGAACATCCGACCCATGCCGCCCACGCCGGCATCCGCAGCTCCCGCGGAAAACTCGGCCGCGCCAACCTCGCCTTTGAAAAACGCTGGCACACGCTCCGCCAACAAACACTTGCCATCCTCGATTCCCTTTCCCCGAGCGAACTCACCAATGAACAGCTACTCGACCGCCTCGCCCTCCGCAGCCAGTTGCTCCGCGAATGCGAAGACTTCGAGCGCGGCCGCCATACGCTTGATCCTGATGCCCTTGATCACGTCCTCAATATTCTGCTTTTCGAACTTCAACGCGGCGAGGACGAAACCCGCTTCGTGGCGCGCAATTTGCGCTCGCTGCTTCAAGCCACGCCCCGCTATCTCGCGGAGGCCGCCACGCTTGTTGACCGCCCGGAAAGAGTCTGGCGTAAGATCATGTCGCAAACCGCCGCCGGTGCCGCTCCGTTATTCGCCGCCGTCGCTGTCTTCCTCGAACGCACCGACCCGGAACCTGCTGACGCCAAAATAATCAGGGAGGCCAAAAAGTCTTTTGCGTCATATCGTAAAAAAATCCTGACCCGCCCGTTGGCCCGCGAAGGTTCCTTCGCCGTTGGTGCGGCCATCCTCCAACGCCGCGTCCGCGACCAACTCGGGCTTGATTATTCCCTTGGCGAAATCGAAGCGCTCGCCTTTTCGGAAATCGAACGCGTGGGCGCGCTGTTGCGAACCGCCTGCCGGAAAATCGGACGCGGTAAATCCCCCGATGCCATCATCAACGAGAGCCGTGCCAGGTGGGATCCGGGCGAGGATTTGCTTGAAGTGTATCGCCGCGAAACCAAACACGTCGCCGCCGCCTTCCGCTCGGCGAAGGCCGTCACCTTTCCGTCCGGTGAAACCCTCGACGTAAGTGCCGTCCCGGAATTCATGCGCCATCTTTTTCCCACCGCGGCTTATTCCCAGCCCGGCGCGTTCGAGAAAAAGCAGCGCGGCATTTTCTGGGTCAACGATCTCAGCGTCACCAAAAAGACCGAGGCAGAAAAGTGCGCCGAGCGGCAGCAACATTTCGGCCTCGTCCTTACTTGCGCGCACGAAGCCTATCCCGGCCACCATTTGCAATTCGTCACCGCCAACCAGCACCCGCGCAAATGGCGGCGGCTTTTCGCCCACGCGGTTTTTTACGAAGGCTGGACGCTCTGGTGCGAACAAATGATGGTGGATTTGAAAATTGACTGGTCGCCCTGGCTGCAAGTCCAGCAGCTTCACGACGCTCTCTGGCGCTGCCATCGCATCCTTGTGGACTTGCGCCTGCAAACCCGGCGTTACACTTACGATCAGGCCGTCACGCACCTGCAAAAAAATCTCAGCTTCACCCGCGCTCGCGCCGAAGCCGAAGTCAACTGGTACACCGGCCAACCCTCCGTGCCCATGAGCTACTGGCTCGGCCGGTTGGAAAATGAGCGCCTCCGCCAGCGCCTCATGGTGGGCCGCGGCTGGAGTCTGCAGAAATTCAACGACTGGCTGTTAAGCTTTGGCACCCTCCCCCAAGCCTGGCTGGAGAAATATGGGTTGGATTAGAACTGATCTTTCCGTTTTCCCATTCCGTAAATTCTGTCCATTCTGTCAAATTTCAGGTCAACCAAAATCTGTTTTCCATTCCTCAAACTTCGCTTATTCTGTCGGCATGAATTTACTGCCATTCGAAAACCTGACGCCCTACAAACCGCGCAGCTTCGTCCCCGCCAATATTGACTGGGGCGATTGGAACCAGATCGCGCCGCTCTACGACCGCCTGGAATCCCGCGCCGCCGAATGCAAGACGCCCCCCGCGCTCGAACAATGGTTGTTTGACTGGAGCGAACTCAATGCCGCCATTGACCAGAATCATTCCGAGCTTTACATCGCCATGACTTGCCACACGGACAACGCGGACGCCGAGCAGGCTTATCTGCACGTCGTCGAGAACATCCAACCGCAACTCAAACCGCGCGAATTCAAGCTCGCCCAAATCTTCATCGCCCATCCACTCCGCAGCCAATTGCCCCAGTCGCGCTACGCCGTCTTCGATCGCAACACCGCCTTGCAGGTCGATTTATTCCGCCCCGAAAATGTCGCGCTCGAAACCGAGGAAGCCAAACTCGGCCAGCAATACCAAAAATTAAGCGGCTCGCTTACCGTCCAGTTTCGCGGTGAAGAAAAAACCCTCGCCCAAATGGCGCGCTTCCTGGAGGAGCCGGACCGCGCCTTGCGGCAGGAAGCCTGGGAACTCGTCGCCAACCGCCGCTTGCAGGAGATGGACAAGCTGGAGGACATCTTTGACGAACTCGTGAAACTTCGCGAGCAAATGGCTACAAATGCCGGCTTCAAGAACTACATTGATTTCGCCTTTCGCAGCCGCCGCCGTTTCGATTACACGCCGGCGGATTGCGTTCAATTTCACGACGCCATCGAAAAGGAAATCATGCCGGTCGTCCGCGAATTGCAAGCCGCGCGCCGCGGCCAATTGGGCCTGCCCGCGCTGCGTCCCTGGGACCTGGGCGTTGATCCGCTGAACCGTGCTGCGCTGAAGCCGTTTGACGGAACGGACCAACTGTTGGCGTGTACCCAAATCATCTTCGGCAAACTCGATTCCGAGTTGAATGCTGAATTCATGCTGATGCAAGCACTTCATCTGCTCGACCTCGCCAACCGCAAAGGCAAAGCCCCCGGTGGTTACCAATCCACCCTGGCCGAGGCGCGCCTGCCGTTCATCTTCATGAATGCCGTCGGCATGCAGCGCGATGTTGAAACCATTCTCCACGAGGCCGGCCACGCGTTCCACGCCCTCGCCAGCCGGGAAGACGATTTCTATCCCTATCGCGATGCGCCGATTGAATTTTGCGAGGTCGCTTCCATGAGCATGGAACTGCTCGGCAACGAATTCATCGAGAGCTTTTACGCCCAACCCGAAGCCAAACGCGCCCGCCACGACCATCTCGAAGGCGTCGTGAAAATTTTCCCTTGGGTTGCCACCGTGGACGCCTTCCAGCATTGGATTTACTCCCATCCCGGCCACAGTCGCGCCGACCGCCGGGCCGCGTGGGAACACTTGATGGACCGTTTCGGCGGCGACGTGGATTGGAGCGGCCACGAAAACGCCCGCGCTTATCTTTGGCACCGTCAGCTTCATATTTTCCTGCAACCGTTTTATTACGTCGAATACGGCATCGCCCAACTCGGCGCGCTGCAAGTCTGGGCCAATTCCAAGCGCAACAAATCACAGGCGCTTCACGATTACAAAAAAGCGCTCGCCCTCGGCGGCTCGCGGCCGTTGCCGGAACTGTTTTCCGCCGCCGGTTGCAAATTCGAATTCAACCAGGCCACCATGAAACCCCTGGTAAACCTGGTCCGCGCCGAACTCGCCAAATTGAAATAGAGCTGCCGCGAATTGGAAGCAACCGTTCGGTGTCCACTTTATCCGGAACCATGCAATTTCAACCACGGATGGACACGAATTGACACGGATAGGAAATGGAAAAACCAGCTTTCCGAATTTCCCTCAAGCCGCACCAGAGAGTGAGTCACTCTACATTTGCCAAACCTCGGCTCTTTTCGAACCCGAATCCGTGTTCATCCGTGTCCATCCGTGGTTGAAGTGAATTCTTACGGCTAAAGGCTGGACACCACACAGCGCTTTTTCAAACACGCTAAACGCCGCGTCCGTTCCCGATCAGCAGCGGAAAAAATTTCCACCGCCAAGCGGGAGCAGGCGAATTTATCCGAATCCACCTTTACGCGCGGGAATTTCACGCGAAGCAATGATTCTTTCCGTCCTGCACCGCGCCGACCTACCCCCGCCCCCCCCAATTAATAAGCGGTACTAGCGGTAATAGGTGGAATTACGGGGGTTTTGAAGGCATGGTTAAGCGGTAATAGTGAGGTTTCTGGAGTTGATTGCCCTCAAAACGACGTCGCGGCTGCAATCCAAACGATGCAACTTCCACCCCGCCCAACTTGTCCGCCATGGCGTCCTACGCGACAGCGGAAGATGTCAAGGAACACTCACCTCCCAGCACGGAAAACTTACACCCGAAAAATGACGACGCAAGTATTTTCAAACAGAAAATCCAGATTCAGGCGCACGACAAAATTCTTCGAGGTCCCTTTGAGCGATTTTTCGAAAGCTCCAGAGGAGCGCCATTATAGACCTACGGAACCTCTTTAGAACCAGCCCCAGCGGGGCGGCATGTGGCTGCTTCATGCCGCTCCATATGGAGCTTAAAAGGCAATTTGAGCCTCGGTTACTATAAACATGGCGCTCCGATGGAGCTTGGGCCGAGCCGTCCAGATAGAGAGTGCCGACGTTGACGTGCCCATGTATGCAGGTTGCATATATTATTTACCAAGAATCCCAATGAAATAGACACGCGGCGGATTTTTCTCCTGCGCCCTCTGATTCAGGAATTTCAGGCCGTGAAAGAATAATTTGAAAGCCGACCAATATTGTGGGATATGTCCCGGATGGTAAGTCTTAAAGCGGATGCCAAAGGACGATTGCAGCTACCCGGTATCAGAACCGGACAGGTCTTTGCGTATGAAGATCACGGAAACGGTGTGCATGTTTTGACCGAGATCGAGCAAGTGGGCAAGGAACCATTTCCAGAGGGCAGCTTGAAGGACCTATTTAGGAAAGAGGCCAAAGCTGAAAAGGCAGCGCTCACTCGCGGCGTGAAAATCCCCTCTCCTCCAAAGGACTGGGATTGAAAACCATTTTCAGGAATGTAATCCGATCACTGAAACATTGTAAATGGCTTCGGCATTTTTTCTTACAGATCGAAAGTCACAACCACTGGATTGTGGTCGCTTAGATTAAGGGTCTTGGGCTGTTCGATTACCTCTCGAGCAACGACTTTTTGCGCCAGGCTTTTGCTGGCAAAGATGTAGTCGTTCACCCACGGGAAATCGCTTTTTGAATGACGAAGTGTGCGCGGACGGTCCTTGCCAAATTCTCCCTGGCAATCCATCAAGTCGAAAGCTTCTATGCGCTGGAAGAAGATGCGATGGGTCTTGTGTCCGCGGTCATCGTCAAATTGCGGCGATGCGTTAAGGTCTCCGCCAAAAATCACGAGCGGGCGCCGGCCATGACTAATGCCGCCCTCAAACAAGTGTGTGCGATCGCTTAACATGCGGTGAAGAGTCGTGATCGAGTATCCATATTTATCCATCTGCCCGTACGCGCTGACTGCGAAGAGTGTCGTTTTATCCGGCAGTGTTACTTCGGCCACGGTTAGTGCGCCCGTATAGTCGTTTCGTTCTAACTGAAATTCTTTTACTGGCATGAGTTTAGTCAGCACACCCGAACCCCACTTGCCTGTGCCACCGATTTCGTGCCATACGCAATATTCGTTTTTGCGCTCTGCTGGCGGTGCTGACTCCTGTACAAGCGAGATGTCTGCTGCGATTTCTGTCTCAAGGTAATTCCAAGCTTCTTGTGTCGCATTTCGGTGCGTCCAATGGCCCATATTCCATGAGACAACTTTGAATTTCATCTCTTCTTGTTACATAAGCCGGCTTCCTTGCTGGTCTTCACTCAGCCAAAGGAAGCGAACATATGCGCTCCATTTTGAATCACGCAACACGCAACACGTCCGCTCACGTCTCAATCCCGTAAGCCTTGATCTTATTGTAGAGCGTTTGCCGGCCGATGCCCAGGCGCTTGGCGGTTTCGAGTTTGTTGCCGCCGGTTTCCTTGAGCATTTGCACAATCGTGTTGCGCTCCACGCCTTCGAGCAGGGTGAAGCTGGTGTCGCCGGCGCCTTCATTCACGGCGGAGGTGATGGACAAATCCACGCCTTCAATCACCTTGCCTTCGCTCAGCAACACCGCGCGCTGCACTTCGTTCTGCAACTGGCGCACATTGCCCGGCCAGTCAAACGACCGCAACCGCTCCGCCGCTTCTTCCGAAAATCCCGAGATGTCCCGGTTGGCCTGCGAAGCAAAACGCTTCAGAAACGCGTTGGCCAGCGGCAGAATGTCCTCGCGCCGCTCGCGCAAGGGCGGCAGATGCACCGACACCGCGCTGATGCGGTAATACAAATCCTCGCGCAACTTGCCGTCGCGGATGGCGTCCTCCACCTTGCGGTTGGTCGCCGCGATGATGCGGCAATCCGTCTTGTAACTCGTCCGCCCGCCGACGGGCCGCACTTCTTTTTCCTGCAACACGCGCAGCAGCTTGCTCTGCGTGTCAATCGGCATTTCCGATAATTCGTCCAGCAGCAACGTGCCGCCTTCCGCCTGGCGAAACAGACCTTCGCGATCGCTATGCGCGCCGGTGAACGCGCCTTTCACGGAGCCGAACAATTCGCTCTCGATCAACTCCCGCGGCAGCGCCGCGCAATTGATTTTGATCAACGGTCCCGCCGAACGACCGCTGGCGGTGTGAATCAAGTCCGCGATCACTTCCTTGCCCGTGCCGCTTTCGCCGGTGATCAGGATGGAGACATCGCTGGGGGCGACGCGCCGGACCGTGCGCACGAGCGCCTTCATCGCCTCGCATTGAAAAATGGAATTCGCCGTCGAAACCGCCTCGCGCAGCGAGCGGATTTCCAGCGCGCGCTTGATGAGGTTCAGCAAGCTTTCCGGATCAAATGGCTTTTCGGCAAAATGAAACGCCCCGCGCTTGGTGGCTTCCACCGCGACATCATACGTGGCATGGCCGGTCAGCATGATGACCTCGGCTTCGGGCCATTCCTTCTTGATGAGCGGCAACAGGTCCAGCCCCGTGGCGTCCGGCAGCTTGTAATCCAGCAGCACCACATCCGGCTGGAATTTGCCGTAGCTTTCCTTCAACCCCGCGGCGTCCTTCACCTGGTAAACGGTGTAATTGCTGCGCTGCAACACCTGCGTCAGCAACTCGCGGATTTCCGAATCATCATCCAATACCAGGATATTTGCCTTCATAATTTGCGATTGCGATTTAGAACACACGCCCGGGCGAAACTGTTGAATAATTCCTGATGCTCCGGATACCGGGACGCCAGACGCTCAGGATGAAATTGCACGGTCATCAAATAGGGCAGCAAATGGGCGGCTTCACGCTTCAACTCCGTCGCTTCCACAACTCCATCGGAACTCGCCGCCGTCACCTGCAACGGTGCGGCAACCTGCCCGATGGCCTGATGATGCGTGCTGTTCACACCCAGACTCTGCTTCCCCGTAATCTTGGCAAGCAATGAATCCACTGTCAACCGTGCTTCATGCACGACTTCGCCCTTCTTGTCAAACCGCCGATGGTTGAGCGACCGGGGAATCTGGGTCGCAATGTCCACCACCAGCGTGCCGCCCAGCGCCACGTTCAGCAACTGATGCCCCCGGCAGATTCCAAAAACCGGCTTGCGTTGGCGGAAAATTTCGTCAATCAGCATCAACTCCCGCAAATCGCGCTCCGGCGCGCCGCCCATCACCGTCTTCCGCAATTTGGGCGACAACCGTGGCGCATACAGCTTCGGATTGATGTCATCGCCGCCGGTCATTAAGACGCCGTCGCAACGCCGCACACATTCGGCCACCAATTCCGCCGAGGCAATGCCCGGCAGCACCAAGGGCAAACCGCCCGCCACCATGACCGCCCGCTGATAGGCTTCCGAAAGGCTGATGGACACGTCCCCAAATTCCTGGCCCTTCATCTCCGTTTCGGGAGAAATCAAAATCAAAGGAGCCTGCTTAAAACTGGAACTCATTTTGCGTAACATAATCCAAGCATGAAACCACGGAAGAATAAATTAGGAAATCACGAACTCATGAATAAAAGGATTTTCCCTTTCCTGAGTTCCTGATTTCCTAATAAAAAAATTTCCACCTCAAGCGAGCTACACTTCCGCCTCGGGAAATCTTTCATGGATTTCTTTCTTCACCCGCGCTTCTTCCTCCGGGCGCACCAGCCGCCGGTTGATCCGGCGCCGCACGGCGTCCAGCAATTCCAGCCAGTCTTCCAGCGGCGGCTCGGCCACAGCCTGCCATTGGTCATAGCGGCGGTCACGCATAAAAAATTTCCATTGGTCCCCCACCCGCTTGGCGTAAACCTCCACGCGCCCGCCGTCTTCCTTGCGCCGCTTCCAACTGATTTCCGCCTTGGATGCCATAATTATTTTTCCAGCCGGTCCACGCTCGCCACCGCCATCGCGGCGATGCCTTCCCCCCGCCCGATGAATCCCATCAGCTCGTTCGTCGTCGCCTTGATGCCCACGCAGTTGACGGAAATGCCGAGCGCCATCGCAATGTTGATTTTCATCGCGGCGATATACGGATATAATTTGGGCTCCTGCGCAATCATGGTCGCGTCCACATTCACAATGCGCGCCGAATGGGTCTTCGCCTGCAGCGCCGCTTCCTCCAGAAATACCCGGCTCGGCGCGCCTTTCCAGCGCGGGTCCGTGTTTGGAAAAAAATGCCCGATGTCCGCCTCGCCCAGGGCGCCCAGCACCGCGTCACAAATCGCGTGCATCAACGCATCCGCGTCCGAATGGCCGTCCAATCCTTTGGTGTGTGGAATCTCCACACCGCCCAGGATGAGCTTGCGCCCCGCGACCAATTGATGAACGTCATAACCGATGCCCACATGAACCATTACGCCGAGTGTATCGCGCTCCGGGTTCGGAGTTCAAGCTTCAGCTTGTCAGACAAAGCGGCAGCAATCGCCCTACCAGATATGAAGAAACTGCGCATCTGTGTGCCGGGTGTCCCCACCCCCCGAAGCGGGTTGAAGAAAATAGCCCAGGGTTGCTCCGTCCCCGGAGCTACCCTGGGTCAGGTATCAAAAAACCCTCAACACTTTCGAGCGAAGCGAGGCGAGCTTGGGAGCTTCTCAACGGGCAATCACAAAAACCAAAAAACTTGATCGAATGACAAAAAAGTGCAAAGCGAAACAAGCGAGACCATCAGATTCACGGCGCAGTTCGTAACCTGTTTGTAACATTCCGCCGGCAAATTCTTCGTGCGCTTTTTTTCCCGTTGTGCAACATGTCCCCGCTATGTTCTCACTGCAAAAATTACTTGGCAAAGAAGATTTGTTTTTCGACTTGCTGGAGGCCAGCGCCGAAGAAGCGCGCGCCAGCGTCCATGCCCTGGTCAAATTGAACAAAACCCCGGACCAAACCGCGTTGCTTCACGAATTCATGCTGGCCCGTCGCAAGGGCAAGCAAATCCGCGCCAAAATCACCGAGGCGGTTTACAGCACCTTCGTCACCGCCCTCGAACGCGAGGACATCGAGAGTCTCTCCTACGCCCTTTCGCGCATCCCCAAGACAGTCGAGAAATTTGGCGAACGCATGATGCTTGCACCCGTCCACGTCCAGGGCACCGACTTTTCCAAACAGGTTGATCTCCTGGAAAAAGCCACGGACACCATTCTGGAAATGGTCAAGCGTCTGCACAAAGGCGCGAACCTGGAGCAAATCATGGCGCTTAATGAAAAATTGCAATCCATCGAAAACGAAGCCGACAAGGCCATCGTCGAGTTGATTCGCAGCCTGCTTAATGGGAGCCATGACCCCATCAAGGTCATTGTCTTGAAAGATCTTTACGAACTATTGGAGAAAGTCATAGACCGCTGCCGCGACGTCGGCAATATCATCGCCAACATTATCCTGAAAAACTCCTGACGCGCCATGACGCTCATCCTGACCGTAATCGTCATTGCGCTGATGTTCGAGTACATCAACGGCTTTCATGACACGGCCAATTCCATCGCGACCGTCGTTTCCACGAAAGTTTTGACACCGCGCCAGGCGGTCATGCTGGCGGCCTGCACCAACCTGGTCGGCGCCATGTGGGGCACGAAAGTGGCGGACACCATCACCCGGGGTTTGGTGGATTCGAATATAGTGACACTCTCCTCGGAAATTCTGGTCTGCACTTTGATCGGCGCAATTGCCTGGAATCTCCTCACTTGGTGGTTTGGTTTGCCGTCCAGTTCCAGTCATGCCCTTATTGGCGCACTGTGCGGCGCCGCGCTCGCCGCGTCTCATAATGATTGGCGCGCCATCATCTGGTCGCAGCCCAATTCCGAGCATTGGTACAAAGGCGCGGGTCTGCTCTGGAAGGTCATCGTACCCATGTTCCTGTCGCCCGTGCTTGGTTTCGTGCTCGGTTTTGCGATCATGGCGGCGCTTTATTATGGACTTCGAAATCAGCGTCCCATGCGCGTCAATGCCTTTTTCGGGAAAGCCCAGATGGTCAGCGCCGGGGCGATGGGCTTCATGCACGGCACCAACGATGCGCAGAAAACCATGGGCATCATTGCCCTCGTTCTGCTCGGTGCGACGAAGGCCGGCACATTTGACCATCTCCCGCCAATGCTCTCCTTTCTCTACACACCCGCGCCCGCCGCGGACGCCAAGCTGACCATTGCGACCTGGATCAAGATTGCGTGCGCCCTCACGATGGCGTCCGGCACGGCGGTCGGCGGTTGGCGCATTATCAAGACGCTCGGCCATAAGATGGTGAAATTGCATCCGATCAATGGTTTCGCGGCCGAAGCGAGTTCCGCCACCGTCATTGCCATCGCGTCCTGGCTGGGCATACCCGTTTCGACCACGCACAACATTTCCGCCTCCATCATGGGCGTGGGCTGCGCGAAGCGTTTCAACGCGATCAAATGGACCGTGGTCGAACGCATGGTCTGGGCGTGGATATTCACTATTCCCGTCTCCGGCGGAATCGCGTATTGCCTTGTCAAACTGATGCAGACGATTGGTTGGGTGGCGTAGGGGAAAGCTCCAAGCGCCAAGCTCCAACATCCAGAGAAGCTCCAAATTTCAAGCTCCAACTCGCAAGGTCGAGCATTGGATGTTTGTGCTTGGATGTTCTCTGGAACTTGGAAGTTGGTGCCTGGAGCTTTTTTCCAACCGCCAAAACCGTGAAGAAAATCTATTTCCCACCCGAGGCCTTGGACAATCCTGAAGCGCCTGGCATTGCGCTCCCGCTGGGTTTCGGCTAATTTCCGCGCATGTCAGAACCAAGTCTGAAAATTCTCGCGGTCATCGGCAGTTTGCACCGTGCGTCCGTGACCCGGGTGGTCATCAACCACGTCGCCCGCCAATTCCAGGCCAACGGTTGCACGGTGGACATCCTTGATTTCGAGCGCGAACCGCTCGCGCTTTACAATCCCGACACCGCCCACGAAGGCCCGGAGTTCTCCGCTTTGCGCGCGCGCGTGGAACATGCGGACGTGATTCTTCTGGGCACGCCGGATTACCACGGCGGTATCAGCGGAGCGGCGAAGAATTTTCTCGACCATTTCTGGCATGAGTTCGCCGGCAAACTTTTCGCCACGATCGTCGCCTCGCATGATAAAGGCCTCACCGTCACGGACCAGCTCCGGACGGTGGCCCGCCAATGCTACGCCTGGACGCTGCCGTACGGCGTTTCATTCGCTGAGGGCCACGACGTCAAGGACGGCCAAATCGCGAATGATACCCTCAAGCAACGGCTGGAAATGCTTGTCCGAGACTCGGAAGTTTATGGCCGGTTGTTCGCCCGCCAGCGACGGGCCGACTTGATCGGAACCGAGCCGGGATTCATGGCGCGGTTGCGATAGGCTGGCTGCCTCGCGTGTTTCAAAGAGAGCAGTTTGGAATCACACCCGGGAATCTTAACATTGCAGCCCTCAACACCTGGAGTTAAGCTCCCCGCATGAGTGACGTGGCTGAAATTCAGATGCCTGACCCGGCTCGCCTGGCCGTCCGCCAACCGATGCCTCGCGCGCGGTTCGACCCCTTGTCCCGCGAAATCTTCGCGCTCAAGAAGCAACTCAACGCCGTGATCCTCGCCCACAATTATCAAGTGCCGGAAATCCAGGACGTCGCCGATTTCGTCGGTGATTCGCTGGGTCTTTCCCAGCAAGCCGCCAAAACCAGCGCGGATGTCATCGTCTTCTGCGGCGTTCATTTCATGGCCGAGACCGCCAAGATTTTGAACCCGGACAAAATTGTCGTGCTGCCGGACAAGGATGCCGGTTGTTCACTGGAACAAAGTTGTCCCGCGCCCAAGCTCGCGAAATTGCAGGCCACGAATCCCAATTTTTACACCATCACCTACATCAATTGCAGCGCGGAAGTGAAGGCCCTCAGCGACGTCATTTGCACCAGTGGCAACGCGGTCAAAATCGTCAACGCCGCGCCCAAGGATCGCGACCTGCTGTTCGTGCCCGATGAAAATCTTGGCGCATGGGTCATGGAACAAACCGGCCGTCCGATGACTTTGTGGAAAGGCAATTGTTATGCGCACGTCGAATTCCGCCGGGACGCGCTGTTGAAATTGCGCGAGAAATTTCCCGACGCCAAAATCGTGGTCCATCCCGAAAGCCTCCGAGAAGTGCGCGACCTCGCCGACTCCGTTTGTTCGACCGAAAAGATGATTGATTACTGCAAGACCAACCCAGCCGAACAATTCATCATCGTCACCGAGTCCGGCATCATCCACCGCATGCAAAGGGAATGTCCGGGCAAGGAATTCATCTGCGCACCCGCGTTCGACGTGATGAAATTGCCCACGGACAACTGCCGTTGCAGCGAGTGCAAATACATGAAAATGAATACGCTCGAAAAAGTCCTCGACTGCATGAAAAAACTAGCCCCGCGCATCGAACTCCCCGCCGACATCATCCGCCGCGCCCGCTTGCCCATTGAACGCATGCTCGAGATTTCGGCTAAACCGATGGAGAATGCGGGATAATCAATTTTATGCTTAAGGTGCTAAATCGGTCTACGGCGTATGTCGAAATTTGAGAATAGATACCCGCTGAATGTTCCGGGGAAGTATTATATAGATAGTGATTGTACGGATTGCGATCTCTGCAGGTTCCACGCTCCCGCCAATATTCGACGTGACGAACGAACGGGAATCTCCTACGTGTTTAAGCAGCCAGCAACTCCGAAGGAGACCGAGGCGGTTGAACTGGGGGTCGGCGGATGCCCCACCGAAGCGGTTGGAAATGATGGAGATCAGTTTAATTGGGACACAACACCGATTTACGATTGGAACGCCTTGTACAAAAAGCATCCTGACATCCACTTTGAAATACATGCGCCGTTACTCCGAAAGATTGGAGAGACAGGGCCGAGACGCCCTTGGTGGCGATTTTGGCTGGTCAAATGAACTATTCGCAGGAGTTCGTTAATACAAGCAAACTGGCATTCGCGTCGCCAGCAGACTGACTTTTCAGCTTCCCGGCATGGTAGGCCGTCACAACTTCCTTGGCAAATTCGGCAGTCTCTTCCCGCCAAGCTTCAATCCGCCGCTTCTTAAGCAAGTCGGCTAAAATCTCCTGCTCCTCCGCTGACAAAGTCTCGGCGTAGGTGAGGACTTGGTCAAATGTCAATGCAGGCATAAAAACTATCGGAACGAAGTTAAATCAAAAATGTCCCGGAAGCGCTCAATTGTCAATCCGTCAGGCTAATACCGCACCTTGTCCGGCTTGTTCTTCCATGCCGTAAACGCTGCCAACGCTTCCTTTCGCAACAACTGTTTCATCGGCAATTTCCGCTTTTCAATCGGCAGTGAAACCTCCGTATAGATAAAGTCATCGTCAAATTCTATGGCGGCGGCGTCCTTCCTGGTGTTGCCGTAATAAACGCGCTTCACCCGCGCCCAATACATCGCCGAGAGGCACATCGGGCACGGCTCGCAACTGGTATATAACTCGCAGTCATCCAGGTGGAACTTCTTCAAGCGCCGGCACGCGTCGCGGATCGCCATCATCTCCGCGTGCGCCGTCGGGTCATTCGCAGACGTGACCTGGTTCCATCCCCGGCCCACAATTTTCCCGTTTCTCACTACCACCGCGCCGAACGGACCACCCTGACCGCGCCGCATTTCGCGAATCGAGATGCGGATGGCCTCCCGCATGAAATTGCTCTTCATGCGAATAATTCCGCCGCGTTTTGTCTGGCGCCCAATTGCCGACCGCCTTTAAAAGTTTTTTCCAGCCGCCCCTGCCGCCAGCGTTGCAAACGATACAACGTCGCAAAAACATAATCCGGCACCGCGCCGCCCTGCCCGCCCACGATCTCGCCGCCGCGCCGCACATTGTCCTGCATCCACGCCGGCAGTGAGAGATGATAAGGGTTGCGCTGCACCTCGACGACGTGGAACGTCAGCGCCGTAATCAAATCCCCCAGGTCTTGCGCGCTGATCTCCACCATCAAATTCGGCGACCACATCGCGCCCCAAAATTCCGTCTCCACCATGTGACACTCAAAATTCGCCGGTAAAATTTTCAACGCATCCATCACCAAATGGTGCGTGCCGATATGCGTGCTGTTCCAATCCGCATCATGCGGGCAAAAAATCACCTCGGGCTGCTGCTCGGCGAGAATACTGGCAACCACTTTCACCGACTGCGCCCAATGCCCTGGATCATCTTCCCGCGACTTGACGTTCACGTGGTCCAATCCGCCCGGCGCGGTCGTCACCAAACCAAAACCGATGCAATCGCAACAAGCCTTCAATTCCGCCAGCCGCCCCGTTTTCCGCTCCACATTGCTGCCTTGCGTCACGGCGACATTGATCACGTTCCACTTCGCCTCGCGCAATAACCGCAAAGGCAAACCGCCGACGATGACCTCATCGTCCGGGTGCGGTGAAAAAATCAAAACCTTCGGCGCATCCGCCGCGATGTCCGGTCGCGGCAGGCGCGGGAATTTTCCCAACGGATATGTTTTCCCTTCCTTCACCAAACGGGCGCTTTCGGCAACAAAATGTTGATAAGGATTCATCGTCATATCAATTTTTCAACTTCGGCAAACTCGCCGCCGCAACCGCCTGTCCGTGCCGCTTCTCTTGCTCATCGGGCACATGGAACACGATCGGTTTCACCGACTTTGCAAATTCCTCCGCCAAAACTTTTTTCGCGCAATCAATAATGACTTCGCCACCCGCGCCACTGGTGACGCGACCCAATATGAGCATGTGGCCGAAATCATAAAAGTCCGCGTAATGCGCCAGCGCGTAACCAAGATAAACGCCGATGGTCTGGTAAATTTTGCGCGCGCGTTCATCCCCCGCCGCCATCAGCGATTGAACGTGCTTGAGCTTTTCCGGCAGCGGCAGCGACGCGTCCACTTTGATCCCGGCTACCGGCAGCAAACGCCCGACGCATTGCTGCGAAAAATATTGGACACCGCAGCCGTAATCCCCCGACCACTCATCCACCGGCGCGCCCGGATTATAGTCCACCGGCATGAACGCCATTTCGTTCAGCCATGAGGTGATGTTTCCCTCGCGATTCACATAACCGCCCGCCGTGCTCGTGCCCAGCGAAATTCCCAACACGCCGTTCTGCTTTAAAGCCATTGAGCCGGCCAGCGCCGTGACTTCGCCATCGTTCACGATTTCAAACGGAATATTTTCCCATTCCTTCCTGATGTTCAAAAACATGTCCTTCACCTTCGAGTTGAACACCTCGAGGGGAATTCCGCGAAATAACGAAGCGACCTTCACCCGGTTATTCACATAGACTCCCGCCGCACTCCCGCCGATGGCGTCCACCCGGGGCAAGTGCGCCGCCGCTTTGCGCAACGAGTCCATGATCCCGTCAAAATGATATTGCGGGTCCTTCTGAAAATACGGGTCCCACACCGTCTCCTCGCTGAAAACCACATTGCCCTCGATCACCGCCGCCACCTTCCGGTCGCTGCCGCCCAAGTCAAAACCGATGCGGCAACCCTCCAGATGCCGGCCCAGCGGCGTCGTGTTCAAACGTTCCGCCGGCAAATCCCGCGTCATGACCACCTCGATGGCCCGGTCAAAAATCCGGCCGCCGACAATTTCCGAATCAAATTTGCCCGTGGGTGTTTCACGAAAATGTTTTTCGAGCGCCGCGCCTAAAAATTTTGGTCCGTTGAAATAAATTCGAAAACCACCGCGCGACCACAACAGAAATTTAACCATCCGTTCGAGTTGGATAAAATTTGCGCCCGCTTGCGGATGGCCCTCCGGCAGCGCCTCGGTTTGAAAACGAAAAACCGAACCGTCCGCTTGTTCCAGCGCCAATTCAATGAGCACGGCGGCTTTGCTGGCGCGGGCCAATTCGCGAAACGCGCGCGTCGCCAGCGACGCGGGCCGAAACGCCCGGTCCAGCGCAGGCGCGACGCTCGGGGGGATCAAAGTCAGGCCAGTGGAGTCATTCATTTGGCGGGGCCGTTTTAGTGGAGATGCGCGGCGGATTCAAGAATTGAAATCCTCCTCGACCAATGAATAGACCACCGCGTCGTGCGGCTGGCCGTGCAGCACCAGGCGTTTCCGCAATAACCCCTCGCGCTTCGCGCCGGCTTTTTCCGCGACGCGTTGACTCGGCTTGTTTTCAATCGCCGCCATGATTTCCAAACGATGAAAACCAATTTCCCGCAAACCGAACCGCGCGATAAGGCGCGTCGCCGTCGAGGCCACGCCCCGGCGTGTCCGGGATGAGCGAACCCAGTAACCGAGGTTCGCGCATTTGTTGACAGTGTTGACGTGATTCAATGCCGTCCCGCCGAGCAACTCACCGTCTTTGACGTCGAAAATCACAAAATTATATTCCGCGCCCTTTTCCCAATCCACGACGCTTTTGAAAATATACGCCTCCGTTTCATCCATGGAATAATTGGCGTGAAACCAGGGCAGCCACACGGCCAGTTCCGACGCCGATTCACACGCGGCCTCATAGAGCAACGGAACGTCACCCGGTCGAAAACGCCGGATGCCCACCGAGGCGTCGGAAAAGTCAGTCCGCATGTGGCTGGCACTTTCGTAAAGAAAACCTCCTGCGGCAAGCGAAACCGGCGTTAGTCCTGCGCGATTACCAGCAGCAACAAAGCACTTAATCCGAAACCGTTAATCCGAAACCATGAGTAATAACCACGGATGCACACAATTCAGATTTACTAAAGGAGCATTTTACCAAAACGAGAACAACTCACTATCTGGTGCGGTTGGATGAAATTCCGAAAGATTCTGTTTCCCTTTCTTATCCGTGTTAATTCGTGTTCATCCGTGGTTGAATTGAATTATTAAGGCTTAATTTGCCCGATTGACAACAAAAGCTGGCCATCCGCCGCAGTTGGAATAATATTCCGCCATGATTTTGCAAAAGGGCGAAAAGATTCATGTCATCCATCGTCGGCATTTTGAGAAGGACCCGCACCGCCATTTCATCGGCGTGGTTGATGATTACGAAAACGGGCTTGCCCGCACCACCGGCCATATCTTCACGGTGGACGCGGTCAAATATATTTTCTTCCGCCGCCCCGAACTGCGCACGCGCATCGTGGCCCTCCATTCCGGAGACGTGATTGTGAACATCATTCCCCAATCGGTGGACCTCGAAAAAGTCATTTACAAGCAGGAGAAAAAATCCGTGCGCGTCACCGACGAAAACGGCTGGCACATGGACATCAGCGATTTCGCCTGGCGGTGATTTGTCTGGTGAGTCAGGTCAATGAGGAACGCCAGTTGAAATTTTGGCATTCGTTCCAAACAACAACCGCAAACTATTCATGACCACGATCACCGTGCTGCCTTCGTGGCCGACCACGCCGATGGTCAGCGGAATTTTGCCGAGCATCGCGAAGCAAACCAGCACCACCACGGTGCCGAGCGAAATCACCAGATTCTGCCGGATGATGCGCCGCGCGCGCTGGCTCAAGCGGAACGCCGCCAGGAAATTCTCGAGCCGGTCGTGCATCAGCACCACTTCCGCCTGCTCCAGCGCGGCATCCGAGCCGCGCGCGCCCATCGCCACGCCCACATCTGAAGCCGCCAGGCTCGGCGCGTCATTCACGCCGTCGCCGATCATGGCGACGCGCTGCCCCCCCGCGCTCAACGCCCGGATTTCCGCCACTTTTTGTTCCGGCTTCAATTCCGCCCGCACATCGTCCAGATCCAATTCCGTTTTCAAATATTCCGCCGTGGCTTTGCGGTCGCCGGTCAAAACCACCGTGCGCAACCCTTCGCGCCGCAATTCCTCCACCACCGCCCTGGCCTGCGGACGAATATCATCGCGCAACACAATGCGCCCGAGCAAATCGCCTTCGCTCAACCAGACTTCGGAGAATCCGGGTTCGGTTGGGAAGCCCAACCCCCTCACCCCAACCTTCTCCCCCGGTGGGGGCGAGGGAGAAGAAATGGCATCGGAAAATATAGTTTCCACGGCCACTCCATTTTGCGTCAGCCATTCCCGCCGGCCCAAAAGACATTCCTTGCCGGCTCGGCGCGCTTGCAATCCCTGGCCCGTCACGGACTCGAAATGATCAAACTCAATCGGCGCCAGCGCGTGGCGCTTGCCGTAACGCGTGATGGCCCGAGCCAACGGATGGGTGGAAAGCCGTTCCAGTGAAAATGCCAGCCGCGCCACTTCCGCCTCGCGCCCGGCGGGAAAGCTTTCCACGCGTTCCACGCGCAATTCGCCGGTGGTGAGCGTCCCGGTTTTGTCCATTGCCACGATGTTGATCCCCGCGAGTTTTTCGACTGCCGCGCCGCCGCGAAACAGAATCCCGTGCCGCGCGCCCCACGCAATCGCCGCCAGCACCGCCGAGGGAATGCTCAACACCAGCGCGCACGGCGACGCCACCACCAGCAAGGTCATCGTGTGATAGAACGCGCTTTGCTTTCCCGCCGCGCCCTCGAATGGCGCCAAATTGAGCACCTGCCACCAGACAAAAAACATCACCAGCGAAAGCCCCAGGATCAAGTACGTGTAAAAAGTGCTGAACTTGTCGGTGAACCGCTGGGCCGGCGCTTTTTGTTGCTGCGCCTCGCGGATGAGCTGGATGATTTTTTGCAAGGCGCTTTCCTTCGCGGGCCGCGCCACGACCACTTCCACCGCGCCCCATATATTAAGAGTGCCCGCCAGCACCGCGTCACCGATGGTTTTTTCCACCGGCGTGGCTTCGCCGGTCAAATTGGATTCGTCGCTCGCCGTCCGGCCCTTGGCGATTTCGCCGTCCACGGGAAATTGCGCGCCTGGTTTGATGAGCAGGCGCATTCCCGTTCGCAACCGTTCCACCGGCACTTCATTTTCATGGCCCGAGGTGTCCAGTACCGTTGCGACCTTGGGCGCTTCCTTGAACAGCGAACGAATCTCGCGCTGCGTCCGCCCCAGCGCGAAATGTTCCAGCGCGCCGGAAAGCGAAAACAGAAACAGCAAAGTCGAACCTTCACCCCACGCGCCGATGCACGCGCTGCCCGCCGCGACCGCAAGCATGAGAAAATGCACATCAATGGCCCGTTGTTGCAACCGCTCCCAAACTTCCCCCACCGTAAACCAGGCGCCCGCCAGATACGCCGCCAGGTAAAAATACAACGCCGCGGAATTGCCCTTGAACGCGTAACCCGCCAGTCCCAGCATGCCGCACAACGCCGCCGCGATGAGTTGCGCCTGCCATTCCTCGGCGTGGTCCTCGTGTTCCAGGAACTCCACGTCCCGCTGCACAACCTTGGGCCAGGGCAGATCGCGCCAGCGCCAGAAACTCGGCGCGGTCGGACATGTTACGCGCGCAATGGTGGTGGCGTCTCCGTCATTCTTGATGGTTATCGCGACGCGCTCCCTTTCGGTCAGCGGTTCGGCGCAGCTCTGGCAATTGGTTTCACCGGTCAGCAGCCCGCAATGATTGGCGGGGTCCGCCACGGCGCTTTGAATGGTGGCCGCGACGCGGTCGGTGATTTTGGGAACGTCCACATTGCCGAGCGTGGCGACGGAAATAGTCTTGCGCAGCCGGTTGAAAGTCACCGCTTCGAGCGCCGGCTCCGACGCCAAAACTTCCGTCACCGACCGCGCGAGACAAGCGTCAGCAGGCGAATCTGATTTGGTTTTGGTGTTGGTTGGCGCAGTCATGACATCGGTCAAGCCCGTAAGCTTTGACCAACCTACAACAATTGCCGACCCGACTCAATGGGCGATTGAAGCGCTGCCGATTAGCCTTATGCAACCGGCCAGGACCCATGCAAGCCAACCTGAATCAACGAGTCTCGAACCGGATTGGCCGCGCCGGCTTGCGATTTTGAGGCCGCGGGAATTTCAGGTTGCGCTTCATTTTGCGCCGCCGCCCTGACCGTGAGAACGGGGCATTGCGCCCTTCTGACCACCTTCTCCGTCGTGCTGCCCAGCCAGACATGTTTCAACCCGGTATAGCCGTGCGTGGCAATGATGATCATGTCCGCACGCATGGATTTCGCGGCCTGGATGATTTCCTCATGGGGCTTGCCGATGGTCACCAGCGTCACCGAGGTAATTTCGCGATCAACTTTATCGCGGATAATTGCATCCAGGATTTTCTTCCTCTGCCGCCGGGTGCCCGCCCTCACTTGTTCGATTTCCCCGGGCGAGAGCAGGTTGTCCGCGTAAGTCACCGGTTCCACCACGTGCAGCAAAATGACTTCGGCGCCAAATTTCGCGGCCAGTGGCACGGCGAAATCCAGCGCCTTCAAGGATGGCGCGGAAAAATCCGTCGGCACGAGTATCTTTTTCAATTGAATCGGCCAGCCGCCGCCCGCCGCTTCCTGGACGCTGCGTTCCATCAACCGGTCATCCTGACGGTCCAATTGCAGGACCACCCGGCCGGGTTTGGATGTTGGCTTGATTTTCATAAGAAGTTCCTTTCGGCGTTTGATCCGCGCGATGGGCTTTTCGTCCGCCTGGGAGGTTCAAGTCTTGTTTTCATGGCAACTCCCGATCTTTCCCTGCATCCAATTTAAATTGAAACCTTTCCACACCTCTAACTCCACATTCCTTGGTCAATCCTCACCATTTTTGGCGTTGCGGCCTGGAAGTTCGATCGGCAGGCGCGAGATATTTCCGCCTGTTTCGTTTATTGGCCATTTTAACGGCGAGATCCCGGCAATTTATGCAAAGTGTTCGCCAACTTCAGTGTGGTGAATTTGTTGAAAGTGGGTACACGTTCAACTATGAACGCCACTGCAACCACCGCCCTGTCCCCCGAGGCGGGCGAAGCCGGCATTTGTCCCCCGGAAATGGGAAAAATTATCGCGGGGCACCCGTTCCTGACGGGTTTAAGCCCACATCAATGCCGCATTCTCACGGACTGCGCCATGTTTACCACGTTTGAACCGGGCGAAATGATTTTTCGCGAGGGCGATCCCGCCAACCGCTTTTATTTAATCCGTAATGGCAGGATTGCCTTGGAATCACGCACAGGCACAGGGCGGGCCACTGTCATCCAAACCGTGGGGTCGGGTGAAATCATGGGTTGGTCCTGGATGTTTCCGCCTTACTACTGGCACTTCGACGCCCGCGCGGTCGAACCGACCGAAGCCATTTTCTTCTACGGCACACCATTGCGCACGGAATGCGAATCGGACCATGAACTGGGTTACGAATTGCTCAAGCGAATGGCTGAAGTCATGATGCGACGCCTCCAGGCCACGCGGCAACAATTACTCAAACTAAATTCAGGCCAATCTATAATTAGTTGACGGGGTGCCACCATCGCATCTCGCTTCCTGCAAAGATATTCGTGCCGAGCCATGCTCCGCGCTTCGGCAGTATTGTGCGCACGCGCCTTCGTGAAACGGGGCGGCATTTTTCTAGTTACTTATTCTCATGGTCAATATACCTTTGTTATGAAGAGCAATAGAAAGTTGATGCCACGGCAAACGAAAAAATCATGACCAGCCAAATTTTTGGCCATTGCAACGCCACGAATCCGACCGTCCTCGCGTGGGTCGAATCCCAGATCAAACTCTGCGAGCCGGATCACATTTTTTGGTGCGATGGTTCCGAGGCGGAAAAGGAATTCCTAACCGCCGAGGCCGTGGCCAAGGGCGTGCTCATCAAGTTGAACCAGGACAAACTTCCCGGTTGCTATTATCATCGCTCCAACCCCAACGACGTCGCCCGCGTCGAGCAATGCACTTATATTTGCAGCGAACTCATGGAAGAAGCCGGCCCCACGAATAATTGGGCCGAGCCCAGGAAAATGTATGAGAAGCTGCGCGGCTTTTGCCATGGCGCCATGCGCGGCCGGACGATGTACGTCATACCCTATCTTATGGGGCCCCCTGGCTCGACGTTGACGAAAGTTGGCGTCGAACTCACCGACTCCATTTACGTGGTGCTCAGCATGCGCATCATGACGCGCATGGGCAAGGTGGCGTACCAACATCTGGGAGCCAGCGATGATTTCAACCGCGGCCTGCATTGCATGCTGGATGTCAATCCTGACCGGCGGTACATCTGCCATTTTCCGCAGGACAACCAGATCATCTCCGTCGGCTCGGCCTACGGCGGCAATGCGCTCCTCGGGAAAAAATGCCTCGCCTTGCGCATCGGCTCCAATCTCGCCCGCAAGCAAGGCTGGCTCGCCGAACACATGCTCATCCTCGGAGTCGAGGATCCCGAAGGCCAAAAAACCTTTGTCGCTGCCGCGTTTCCCAGCGCCTGCGGCAAGACCAATTTCGCCATGCTCATTCCCCCGCCCCATTTCAAGGGCTGGAAAGTCTGGACCGTGGGTGACGACATCGCCTGGATGAAGCCCGGTGAGGACGGGGTTTTATATGGTATTAACCCGGAGGCGGGATATTTCGGCGTGTTGCCCGGGACCAATTACAAGTCCAACCCGAATGCGATGGAGTCCATGAAGCGCGACACCATTTATACCAACGTCGCGTTGACACCGGACCTGGACGTCTGGTGGGAAGGCAAGGACGGACCGCCGCCCAAGGAGTGCCTGGATTGGAAGGGCAACGTTTGGACGCCGGAATCCAAAGAGAAGGCCGCGCATCCGAACAGCCGCTTCGCCGCGCCCATGGCGAACAACCCCATGCTGGCGCCGGAAGCCAACGATCCCAAGGGCGTGCCGATCTGCGCGATCATTTTTGGCGGACGCCGCGCGGATACGATGCCGCTGATTTACCAGGCGTTCGATTGGATCCATGGCGTTTACATCGGCGCCATGATGGGCTCGGAAATGACGGCCGCCGCCGCCGGCACCATCGGCCAGGTGCGTCGCGACCCGATGGCGATGCTGCCGTTTTGCGGTTACCACATGGGCGATTATTTCCAACACTGGGTCGCGATGCGGAAGTTAATGAAACATCCGCCGCGGGTTTTTCATGTGAATTGGTTTCGCAAAGATGCCGACGGAGAATTTCTCTGGCCGGGGTTCGGGGACAACATGCGCGTCCTGAAATGGGTCGTGGACCGTTGCCAGGGCCGCGCGCATGCCGACGAAACTCCGCTGGGCTGGATGCCGCGCACGCGGGAATTTGATCTGGACGGCCTGTCGAATTATCCGCGCGAACGGCTGGAACAGGTGCAAAGCATCGTCAAGGAAGAATGGCTGCGGGAACTCCTAATGCAGGAAGAAATCTACATGAAACTCTACTCGCACATGCCCAAGGAATTGGTTTTCCAACGCGCCCTGCTCATGTCACGTCTGTAGGCCCTTTTGAAAAGACCCATTCGGCGTCTAACCTTCTGCCGGCACCGGCACCCTTTAACCCTCAACCCACTATTTCTTTTTGTGGTGGTGCGAAGCCTTGTGGCTCTTGTGGGACTTGTGACTATGCTTGACGTTTTTGACCGCAGTGGTGCTTCCGACAGGTGCGGCCTGAGCTTCAGTTTGTAGCAAGGTCGAACTAGCGAACGCGGCGAAAATTAAGATAAGGATGAACTTTTTCATAACTTGGCCAAAACCTAATCTTTAACCCCCCGGGTGTCAATTTGTAATTGAGAATTAAAGAACCTCATCTAACCCTGCAAACTGATCCTGGTTCAGCGGCAGTATGACTCCGTATTTTGACGACCGTAGTAATGCGGAAGTACTTTTGCGGAATTGATTTATGTCTCATTTCAGTGCATTTTTGTCTCATAATCGAGCAAAGGAAAACACTTATGAGCTTTAAAGCAATCATCGCTATCGGCACCCTCGGCTTGCTGGCCGTCGGCACCAGAATCATGCCCGGGACTTCCCCCTTGGTCGTTGGCGATAGCTGGGCCGGATTGCCCAGCACCATTACCACCACCGATGGCGATACCTACGACGGGGTATCGCTGATTCGCGCCGAGCCGGACGGATATCTCGTCAACTATAACGCGGGTGGCAACAACGTGGGCGTGGCCAAGATCAAGTTCGCCCGCCTCTCGCCGGAGTTGCAGCGTCAATCCGGCTACGATCCAAACAAGGCCACTGAGTATGAAGCCAAGGTGGCCAATGCCGGCGAGGATTTTGCCCAAGCGCGCCTCGCCTGGCAACAGGCCAAAGCCGCCAACGAGCGGGACAGGTTGGCGCGGGAAACTCGGGAGGCCGATGACGCCGCCGCCGCAGCCGCGGAGCGCGCGGCCGCCCAGGCCCAAATAGCGCAGGCCGAAGCCAGCCTGGCCCAGGCATCCGGTTTCGTCGGGAGCTATGGGATGACATCTCGAGCGGGTGGCTACTCCGTGCTGGGTATTGCGTCAGAAAACCACAATTACGTTAAGACCGGTTTCCAACCCTTCACCGGTTTCCAGGCGAGTTCGGCTTCCAGTGTTTTTGGAACCATGGCTCCCGCTCGCGGTCCCCGCAAATAAATCAAGTAAGAGTCTGTCAGCGCCTTGATTTTTTCGCAGCTTGGCGAAAGGCGGTTGGCGAGCCAGCCGACCGCCTCGAAAATTTGGCAGGTTTGCCGATCAATAATTCCCGCCGGTTATTTCACTTCCGCAGCGCGGTAATCCATCACCTGCACTTTTTCCATGGTCACCAACCCTCCGCCCATCATGCCATCCAAAATCGGCAGGAAGGCGCGGATTTTTTCCTCGCTGTCCACAATCTCAATCACCATCGGCAGGTCCAGCGAGAGCCGCAGGATTTTGTCCGTGTGCAGCCGGCTCGATTTGCCGAAGCCCATGGATCCGCGCAGCACCGTCGCGCCCGCCAATTGCGCCTCGCGCGCCTTCACGACAATGGATTCATACAACGGCTTATGGTCGTAACGGTCGCTTTCTCCAACCAGGATTCGCAGCAACACCGATTCATGGGGAATTTGCATATCAAGAGCCTTTCATAATTTTATTCAGCGTCAGGGCCAGCGCGTAGCCCAGCCAGACTGCGACCATGCACAGGACGACCGACAACACCACGTTCGCCCCGGCGTGAAGCCATTCGCCTTCCCGCATTAAATCCAAGGTTTGCAAACTGAACGAAGAAAACGTCGTGTACCCGCCGCAAATGCCATAAGTGAAGAACACCCTCGTATTGGCTGTTGCCAGCCAGCGACCAGACGGCGGCCTCATCAGTCCGGCTAAAAGGCCAATCAGAAATGAGCCGGTGATATTGATGATGATGGTTCCCCAGGGAAATCGTTCGCCGATCCTTTCCGCGACCAGGCCGGAAACCCAGAACCGGCCCACGCTCCCCAGCGCGCCACCCACACCGACTAAAAGATATTGCATCAGCATAAAAAACTCCCGCCCAGGCATCGTGCCATGCCACAGCCAGGAGTTATCAGCTCTGAAAACGAGTCAGGCGGTTTTCCCATGTCGGGATGGCAAACCCCATTGCCGGTGATTTTTTATGCCATGCGCCGAAAATTGGCAAATCAAACTTATCGGCCACTTTGGCACTCTTACCACGGTTTAAAAATGGCCGATCAAAAACAACCCTTGGCTTGACTCAGTCCGGTCGAATTCTATGATACGCCGGACATTAGCTATTATTAAAACTGAAATTGAACTATGAGCACGATTTATGACATCCAGGCGCGCGAAATCATTGATTCGCGAGGCAATCCCACCATTGAAGTTGACGTGATCCTCGCCGGCGGCGCGGTGGGCCGCGCGGCCGTCCCCTCCGGCGCCAGCACCGGCGAACACGAGGCCCTCGAACTCCGTGACGGTGACGCCAAGCGTTACAACGGCAAAGGCGTCACCAAAGCCGTCAAAAATGTCACGGAAAAAATCCTTCCGGCGCTCGAAGGCGTGGACGCGCTGGATCAACTCACCGTGGACGGCATCATGCTGAAACTCGACGGCACCGAAACCAAATCCAAACTCGGCGCGAACGCCATTCTCGCCGTCTCGCTGGCCAACGCCAAGGCCGCGTCGGAAGCCCTCGGCATTCCCCTCTTTAAATATCTTGGCGGGCCCAATGCCAAGGTGCTGCCCGTCCCCATGGCCAACGTCATCAATGGCGGCGCGCATTCCGACGCCCCGATTGATTTCCAGGAATTCATGATCGTGCCCAAGGGCTTCGACACTTATTCCGAAGGCTTGCGCGCCATCACCGAAACTTTTCACGCGCTGAAATCCGTCCTCAAGAAAAAGGGCCTTTCAACCGCCGTCGGCGACGAAGGCGGCTTCGCGCCCAAGCTGGACAGCGCCAACGCGGCCATCGAAACCATTTTGCAGGCCATCAAGGACGCGGGCTACAAGGCCGGCAAACAAATCTTCCTCGCGCTCGACACGGCATCCTCAGAATTCTACGACGCGAAGAGCAACAAATACGTTTTCAAGAAGAGCACCGGCCAGCAATTGACCGCCTCGGAACTGGTTGAACTTTACGCCGGACTGGTCGCCAAATATCCCATCATCAGCCTCGAGGATGGTTGCGCCGAAAATGATTGGGCCGGCTGGAAATTGCTCACGGACAAACTCGGCGACAAAATCCAGCTCGTCGGCGACGACGTTTTCGTAACCAACGTCAAGTTCCTGAAAAAGGGATTCGAGCAGGGCGTGGCAAATTCCATTCTTGTCAAAGTGAACCAGATCGGCTCGCTCACCGAAACGCTGGATTGCGTGGAGCTTGCCAAAGAACACAGCTACACCGCCGTCATCAGCCATCGCTCCGGCGAGACCGAGGACGCGACCATCGCGGACATCGCCGTGGCCACCAACGCCGGCCAGATCAAGACCGGATCGTTGAGCCGCACCGACCGCGTGGCGAAATACAATCAACTCCTCCGCATCGAACAAATTCTCGGCAAGAACGCCGTTTACGGCGGGAAGTTTTAAAAAATAGAGCTTAATCCATTAAAAGCCGCATTGATTTGTCGGTGCGGCTTTTATTTCCAACTTGCCGTTCGGCTCAACTTCAGCTTAGAATGTAAACGTGAGCAAAGTCGAAGAAATTGAAAGGATTATCGAGCAGCTTCCAGCGGAGGAATTCGAGAAGCTATCCTTGTGGTGGGAACAGAAGCGGCGTGGGCAGACAGCGTCAGGCACATATCCGGCAAAAGGGAGCGGCGCGACAGTTGTCCGCGATCACGGCGCTTTTCTGACCGGCTATTCGGCGGAGGACGAAGGGATCTACGACGATGCCACTGGCCGGTGAATTTTGGCTGGCTGACATCCCCTTCACGAACGGGGTTGCATCAAAAGTTCGGCCCGTTCTGTTGCTCTGGGAGGATACGGCTGATTTCGTAGTTGCGGTGGTAACGTCGGCAAATCCGCGTTCAGCTTCTGACATCGCCCTCCAAGATTGGGCTTCCTCTGGTTTGCGCGTACCCTCCGTCGTTCGGCTGTCCCGTTTGGACTGTTTAGAGCACAGTTTGTTGCTGCGGAAGCTCGGCATGATTTCTCGTGGCGATGCTAATCGGTTGAAGCATGTCTGGTCGGCAGAGATTCGCTTGCGGTTCTAAGAATCCGTCGCGACTCGAGTTCGATTGAATCTTGCACCGAAGGGCCGATGGCAGGAACGCGCACCTATCAATTCTTCATCCCGCTCCTTGCGGCTTTGCTTTCGATAAATGCTCTCCAAGACGCCGGCCCTTAACGGCGAAGGATGAAGATAATTCTGTTTGTGCTTTTTCATGCTGCACTATTCAGCTCTGGCTCAACCGCTTCTTCGGCGCCTCGAAAAACATCTCGTGAGACTCCTGTAGCAATGCCGGAATTTTTTCGACAAAGGGGCTGTTTTTCAAAATCGGTTGCAGCCTGGCTTGGTCCACCTGCGCGGCATTAACGCCGGGGAACCAATGCTCGGCTTGGCCGAGGAGATTGTAACGCATCCTGGCCCAACCATAAAGATCGAGGGATTTGGCGCAGCAATTCTCATTTTGGTTTCAATTGGTCCGGCGGACAGGAGCGTGAGAGTCGTCAGCGGGGTTTGCTGGCTCGCGTCACCGAAATGTCACCTTTGTCACACAATTGTAACTTGTACTTT
>Ga0182013_10001407_pt1 | contig 33060 bp, 18 predicted proteins | sample 612S2MmetaG_FD_120487 | JGI IMG/M metagenome (GOLD analysis project Ga0182013, IMG submission 120487) | Permafrost microbial communities from Stordalen Mire, Sweden - 612S2M metaG | ecosystem: Environmental > Terrestrial > Soil > Wetlands > Permafrost | place: Sweden: Stordalen | collected... | reverse complement strand
TGAAGCCCCCCTGAGGAGTGCTCTAGACAAATAGCGTGACCAGCAGATTCGATCAAATTTGGACAGTAAATTCCCGCCCAATTTAGATGAGAAATGGACAGTAAGATGGACAGTAAGTGGTGTAAGCGATTGAAAAATATGGTGATTTAGTGCGAGGGCAGCGCTCTAACCAACTGAGCTACGTCCCCCTGCAAGTTCACTCGTTTGGCGCGAATCGCAGAGTTTACTGGCTTCCTACTGTCCACTCCGTGGCTTGTTTTCATGTTCCCCACCGGATATTACTGAATTCCGGCAATACGGACAGCAGGGACAGGCAGCTTAAGCCCCTAAATCTCTGTCCGCGGCAAGCTGAAGCGAACCCCGAAGTTGTCACCACTCCGTTATTCAAATTGTACCAAACAAATCGCCCCAGGGAGGATGGCCCGACAAAGCTCGCGAACTTCGGCCAGCCCGCCCGGGGGCTGACCGGAAAATCTGAGCGGCTAGAACTAAGAGCCGAGTTGATGGCGCGATCGCGTCCAGCGGGGCAGCCAGGTCGTCGGGAATTTCCTTTTTGCCCTTTGCTCACTCCTGGCGCTTTAGGAGCCGAGTATCGTCCGGTTGCTGCCGTCAGCTGGTCGCCGACCCTTCACCAACCTCAAAGATGGTTGGAGAGAGTTTGCCAGCAATTCACTTTATTAATCCTGATCAACAGCGTCGCCACACTCTTCCGCGCATTCATCCGCCGGAGCGCGTCATCCGTCAGGGTGCATGATCTTGTGCTCGCTCACCGTAGCGCCATCGCCGCCCTGCAGCCGCGCAAATACGAGTGTCGATACCAGCGTCAACCCTCCGAGGCAAAGGAACGCCTTATGAATCCCGTCGATCATGAGCCCAGGACTGAAGTACGCCGTCGCCGGCACAAAAAACGCCGTTGTCAATCCAGCCAGGGCCACACCGAAGCTGATCGCCATCTGCTGCATCGTGCTGGCAATCGAGCTTGCGCTGGATGCGTCCTTTTCCTCGATATCGGCATACACCAGCGTATTCATTGTGGTGTATTGCAGGCTCGTGCAGGCTCCATAGAAGAAAGCGATCGCCACAATCTGACCTACCGATGTATGCAGATGAATCGTGGTGAAGATCAGCAGCAGCAGCCCGATAGCCAGCGTGTTCGAAATCAGTACCACCTTGTAACCGAGCTTCGCCAGCAGCTTCCTCAGGATCGCCTTCATGCCCATCGCCGCTATCGCCTGCGGTACGATCAGCAATCCCGACTGGACCGGCGTATACCCCAGCCCTGTCTGGTAGAGCAGCGGCAGAAGAAACGGCACTCCGCCAATGCCAAGACGGGTGAAGAAGCTCCCATTCACTGATACACGAAAGGTGCGAATGTCAAACAGGTGCAGGTTCAATAGCGGAAACTCCCGTTGTCGCGCATGCACCCAGTAGGCCGCCAGCAGCGCGCCTGAAAGCGACAGCAGTCCCGTAATTTCGCGTCCGCTCAGCTCGTGCTCGCCGAACACTTCAAGGACATACGACAGAAGCGCTATCCCCGACCCGAACAGCACCAGCCCCACAAAGTCGAGTGGATGGACATGCTCTTCCCTGAAGTCGGGCAGATGCAGATACACCATCACCAGGCCCAGCAATCCAATAGGAATATTCAGGAAAAAGATCACCCGCCAGTGAGCGTACCCCACGATCAGTCCGCCTGCCACCGGCCCCAGCATCGGCGCCACCAGTGCCGGCACTGAAACAAAGCTCATCACGCGCAGCAGGTCTGCTTTCGCGAATGACCGCACCAGCGTCAGCCGTCCTACAGGCACCATCATCGCCCCGCCCATGCCCTGCACCACGCGGCACGCGACCAACAGATGGATATTGCTGCACAGCCCGCACAGCAGCGATCCCAACGTGAAAATCCCGATTGCGGAAGCAAAGACGCGCCGCGTTCCGAACCGGTCCGCCATCCAGCCGCTGATGGGAATGAATACCGCGAGCGCGAGCGTGTAACTGGCCAGTACCGCCTTCATTGAAAGCGGGGCCACGTGGAGCGCCTCTGCAACCGCCGGTACAGCGGTGTTCAGAATCGTCGTATCCAAGGACTCCATGAAGAAGGCTACCGCCACCAGCCAGGGCAACAAGCCCGTGCCGGTCCGCGCAGGCGGAGGGCCTTCTGTTGACGTGATGGACGCTCCGGGTGAACTCATAACGTAAGGGTCAACACGCCTCAAACAGAGATGCACGATTCAATCAAGCTCATGGGACTTGGATGCTTCGACACCGGCGGAGGCTGTGAAGGCAGCAAAGATCGCGGTTGCTTCTGACTCGAGAGCATTTCCAGCTTACATGGTCGGAGATCCAGATAGAATTCCATTTCCCGGGTAAACTCCGCAGTGGCGGTCAACCCGCTGGAGCCATTGAATTATGGGTACCCGAAGCTGACTTCGCGTCCACATGCGGTCCAGTTGGAGTGTCAGTCGCATAATGACTTCTGTGCTGATTCGCACGCAGATGATTCATACTCTCTCAGGTATCCACTCTGCTATGCTTCCCGTGCGGTACTTCCCCAAACGCAAAATCCCCAATTGAAAAGCGAGGTTCACCTTGGCAAGGTCTACGCAGGCTCCCGTCACGCCCCAGCGCATCTACCAGTTTGCATTTGGGTATGCACCGCCGCTCATTCTGGAGGCGGCCATCCGTCACCACGTTTTTGATTATCTGGATAACGGTCCGAAGCCGGTTGAGGCGATCAGCGAGGCGACCGGCGCCTCGGTGCGCGGGCTCGCGGCGATTCTGAACGTGCTGGTGGGGTTGGAGTTTCTGCGTAAGGACGGGCAGGGGAACTATGCGCTGACGGCTGAGAGCGCAGCGTTCCTGGTGAGCAGCAAGCCGGGATTCCAGGGCGGGCTGATCCGGCACACCAGCGAGCATCTGCTGCCGAAATGGCTGAGGCTGAATGAGGTGGTGGCGACGGGGAGGCCGGCGCAGTCGGTTAACCAGCAGTTTTAACGATATTTTCCCCATGAGCTACCACGTGGGGCAGGAGCTGGCCGCGCACCTGAAGCTGAACGAGGCTACGGGCCCGGTGCGGGTGCTGGACCTCGCTGCCGGGTCGGGCGTGTGGGGGATTTCACTGGCGCAGAGTTCGGCGCAAGTGAGCGTGATGGCGGTGGACTGGCCGGGCGTCATCCACATACAGACTGCGGCGGAACCTATTCATTCGAGGAGATTGCGGACTGGCTGGGCGAGGCTGGATTTGTCAATCCGCGCACCATCGACACGCACGGACCGTCGCCGCTGATCCTGGCGACCAAGCCGTAGACGCCAAAGCGCGCGGTCTGCGTGCGCGATACTACAGCCTGGCCGCCCCTACTTGGTGAGCGATGCCGCAGTTGTGGCTTGCCAGTATCCGCTTACTGCCTTCTCGCGGTCCTCCGTGTCTCGATCCCAGCCGGCGCTTCGGAGTATCACGGCCACGCATTTCCCAGCGTTGCCGACCACACTCGAATCTCAGGCGTTCACATAAAAAGCAGGCGGCAACAAAGAAGCGTGAATTTGCGTGGAACACTGCAACGAAAGAACGCGTATATCGTCTTAATGCTGTATCCTGCTCCAGATTCAGAAAATGACATGGGTCGCACCGCCGAATCGACATTGTGCGGCAGTGGAAGGGAATGGTTCGCATGAATCACCAACGACTTGTGAGTAAACTTCAATTCAGCCGAAGGGTACTTGTCGCGCTCGCCTTCATTGTCGGCGGAACGGTTCCGGCCATCATTTTCTCGCTCAGCGTGCACCAGGTCAGCGCACAGGCCGCAAGTCAAAAGCCTGCGGCTAACCCAAAGGATCTTGCCGACACGTGGCAGGGAACTCTTCATGCCGGAAAAGACCTGCGCCTGGTGGCGAAGATCAGCAAGGTGGACAGCGGAAGCTATAAGGCTGTGTTTTACAGCATCGATCAGGGCGGTCAGCCTATTCCGGTAGACACGGTTACGGTGGACGGCTCGACGGTGAAGATGTCGATCAAAATGATTGGCGGCACGTTTGAGGGCAAGCTGAGTGGAGATGGAAAGACGATCGACGGCAACTGGAGCCAGGGGCCGAGCCCAATGGCCCTGACGCTGGCGCGGGCCACGCCGGAGACGGAGTGGACGATTCCGGCCGCGCCGCCGCCAGTGCCGGCGATGGCCGCCGACGCCGACCCCAGCCTTGAAGTCGCTACCATCAAGCCAAGCGATCCAAGCAGGCAGGGCAAGGGGTTCGGCTTCAGAGGAACGCATTTCATGACGTTCAATACCAATATGAACGACTTGATCGCCTTTGCGTATGGGCTTCACTCGAAGCAGATCATTGACGCACCACCCTGGTTTGGCACTGAGCTTTACGACATCGACGGCGTGCCCGATGCGCCGGGCCGGCCGAACCTGAGGCAAATGGGGATCATGGTACAAAAGCTGCTGGCGGAGCGCTGCCAGTTGAAGTTCCACCACGACCAGAGGGAACTTTCGGTCTACGCGATTTCGGTGGCCAGCGGTGGTCCGAAGATGACGAAAACCGCGGCCGGAGCCAACGATCCGCAGGGCTTCATGTTCCGTGGGCTTGGAGACCTTATAGTACGAAACATGAGCATGACGGATTTTGCATCATGGATGCAATCCGGCGTGATGGATAAGCCGGTGGTGGATCACACGGGGCTTAAGGACAAATACGATTTCGATTTGAAGTGGACGCCGGACGATTCTCAATTCGCGCAGTTCAGAGGGGCCGTCAACATGACTCCGCCGGCGACCACCGATCCAAACGCTCCGCCTAGCCTTTACACCGCAAGTCAGGAACAGCTCGGGCTCAAATTCGAAGCGACCAAGGCTCCGGATGATGTGATCGTTGTCGACCACGTGGAGAAGCCTTCGGCAAACTAGCGGCAATATGGTCCTCATCACAGGATGCCGAATCGAGTAACCGTCTTCGAATCCGAGCACGGTTGGAGTGAAGGGATGTCCTGGTGGCGTGTCGCCAAAGCCTCGTTGATTTGCGCTTTCGTGTGGCTGTTTTCCCTCACCTGCGCGGCGGCGCGGGAATATCACGGGGCGGTCACCTTCGGCGGTTTGCCTGTTCCCGGAGCTATGATCACGGTCACAAGCGGCAACAGGAAGTTCACCACCGTTACGGATCAGGGAGGGCTTTATCACTTCGACGATCTTCCCGATGGCAAGTGGATTATCAATTTAGAAATGCAGTGCTTTCAAACAGTTCATGCTGAGGTAACGATCGCCTCGGACACGCAGGCGGGCAAGTGGGAGTTGACGCTGCTCCCGCTCGAAAAGCTTATGGCGGCCACGAAGGTGCAGCCCAGCCCGCAAGTTGCGCTGAAGACCGCTCCCCGCGCGACGCAGGCGGAAGCTTCCACGAACGCTCCGGCCGAGATGCCGAAGCCGGCCGAGAGTGAAGATGAGCGCAGCGCGGACGGCTACCTGGTGAATGGGAGTGTGAACAACGCGGCAACTTCGCGTTACTCCACCAACCCGGCCTTCGGCAACACGCGCTCGGGTAACAAGGCCTTGTATACAGGAGGATTCGAGACCATTCTCGATAACTCCACCACCGACGCGCGGCCGTATGCGATCAGCGGACTGGAAGTGCCCAAGAGCGACTACGATCTGATCACGAACTCCGCTTATATAGGTGGACCGATGCGGATTCCTCATCTCCTGCCGCGCGGGCCTGACTTCTTTGTCAACTACACATGGACACGCAACAGCAACGCCGCTATCGTCACCGGACTCGTTCCAACCGCAGATGAGAGGGCAGGCGATCTGGCGGGGTTGCTCAACGCGCAAGGACAGCCGGTGACGATTTACAGTCCGGCGACCGGCCTTCCATACATCAACAACCAGGTGCCCGTCAACTCGCAGGCTGCAGCGCTGCTGGCGCTTTATCCACTGCCCAATCCGCATATTCCGAGCGCTTCGGGCTACAACTACCAGGCGCCGGTACTGAACAGCACGCATCAGGATTCGTTGCAATCACGCCTGCAGAAGACGCTCGGCCGCAGAGACCAGGTTTACGGCGGATTCAATTTCCAGAGCACGCGCGCAGCCACTGTGAGCCTGTTCGGCTTTGTGGATGCCACCGGGTCGCTGGGCATGAACGCCAACATTCACTGGACGCATCGCGTCAGCCCGCACCTTTTTTTCTTTACGGCTTACACGTTCAGCCGTTTCAGAACAGAGGTGACACCGAATTTTGACGATCGCGAGAATGTTTCGGGACCTGACGACGCGAACATCGGCGGCAATGATCAGGATCCGGCCGACTGGGGCCCACCCTCGCTCAGCTTCACAAGCGGAACCGCAGCGCTCAGCGAGGCGAACAGCGCTTTCAACCGCAGTCAGACGGATGGTATGTCGGCTTCAGTGGGCATCTATCGCGGCCGCCACAACATTGCCGCAGGAGGAGATTTCCGCAAGCAGGACTACAACGATTTTTTTGAGCAGAATCCGCGCGGCACGTTTGACTTTACCGGCGCGGCCACTGCGAGCGCCGCCGAACGCTCGACCAGCGGTTCAGATATTGCCGACTTCCTCATCGGTGTGCCTGACACCAGCGCCATCGCCTTCGGCAATGCGGACAAGTATTTTCGCGAGCCTGTTTACGATGCTTACTTTACAGATGACTGGCGCATTCTCCCCGTGCTCACTGTCAACGCCGGCGCGCGATGGGAATACAGCGCGCCGATGACCGAACTGCACAACCGTCTTGTGAATCTCGACCTCAACTCCGGATTTACCGCAGGCGCTCCTGTTTTCGGAAGCAATCCGGTCGGGACCGTAACCGGCGCGCACTATCCCGATTCGCTCATCCACCCGGACCGGCACGGGATTGAGCCGCGGATCGGAATCTCCTGGCGCCCCATTCCCGCATCCTCCGTAGTCGTGCGCGCAGGCTACGGCATCTACCAGGATACGTCCGTGTATCAGAGTATCGTTTCCCAGCTTGCGCAGCAGGCGCCTCTGTCAAAGAGCTTCACCGTCCAGAATGGCGCCGCATGTCCGCTCACGCTGGCCAATGGTTTTGACTGCGCCTCGGTGGACACGTTTGCTGTCGATCCCAATTACCGCATTGGCAACGCGCAGACCTGGAACTTGATCGTTCAGCGCGATCTGCCCGCGGCCCTCCAGATTGTCGGAACCTATTCCGGAGTGAAAGGCACGCATGGCGCGCAGCAGTTTCTTCCCAACACCAATCCGATTGGTGCGACCGATGCGTGCCCCGGTTGCCCATCAGGATTTGTGTATCGCGCGTCGGGGGGCAATTCAGCGCGTGAAGCAGGGCAGATCCAGCTGCGCCGTCGACTGCGTAGTGGATTCACAGCATCGCTCGAATACACCTATTCGAAATCCATTGATGATGATGCCCAATTGGGTGGCCAGGGGTACGTGACAGCCAGCGTGCAGAGCCAGAATGCAGCCGCCGTATCATCGCCCATTTCCTCGGCATCCATCGCGCAGAACTGGCTCGATCTTCGCGCTGAGCGCGGGCTTTCCACTTTTGATCAACGCCAGCTGCTCAACCTTACCGCGCAATACACAAGCGGTGCGGGCCTGGGCGGCGGAACGCTCATGAGTGGCTGGCGCGGCAGGCTGCTGAAGGAGTGGACGGTGTTGGGCACATTGACTGCCGCGACCGGAATGCCGGAGACACCCATCTACCCCGTCGCAGTTCCGGGCACGGGGTTCACCTCCGTGATCCGGCCCAGCCTTACCGGTTCGCCGATCTACAAATCGACAACGGGCGCACACCTCAACCTGTCCGCGTATGAGGCGCCTGCCGACGGCGAGTGGGGAACTGCCGGCAGAGACTCCATTACGGGACCAAATCAGATCAGCCTCAACAACTCGCTGGCACGCACGTTTCGGCCGCATGGCAGGCTTTATCTCGATCTCACGGTGAACGCAACCAATCTGCTGAACCACCCGGACTTCACCAACTGGGACACGATGTGGAATAACGCCAGTCTCAGTAATTCGCAGCAATTCGGCCGGCCGGTTGCCGCCCAAGCCATGCGCAGCTTGCAAACCACCATGCGGCTGAGGTTCTGATCATGCGACGCCTGCTTGCCATCCTCCTCATTGCCGCCGCCTCCGCAGCCGCGCAGCAGATTGGCCAGAACAAGCCTGGCGGCGAACAACAGGGCTTCACGCTCACAGTTCAATCGCAACTGGTGATCGAGGCCGTCGTGGTCAAAGACAAGCAGGGAAAATTTATCCCCGGCCTTACTGCGAAGGACTTCACAGTTACCGAGGATGGCGCCCCGCAGACGGTGCGCTTCTGCGAACATCAGGATCTGACCACGAATGCAACGCCGATGCCGGTCTCGACGCGCGCCGCCGAAGACATCAGGATCTACAATCGTCTAGCTGGTACGCAGATCGCTCCCGAGCCCATGGACAACGAGCGCTACAAGAATCGCCGCCTGCTCGCGCTCTACTTCGACATGGTGGGAATGTTTCCGACCGACCAATCTCGCGCGCTGAAAGCCGCCGAACAGTTCATTCGCACGCAAATGACCTCGGTCGATCTCGTCTCCATCCTTCGTTACCAGGGCGGCGGGGTGGATATTCTTCAGGATTTCACCGCCGACCGCAACAGGCTGCTCAGTATTCTGGAGACGATGGTCGTGGGAGAAGGCCAGGGGTCGACTGAGACTGTGGATGATGCAAGCAGCGCCGACACCGGCGCTGCCTTCGGGCAGGATGACAGCGAGTTCAACGTCTTCAACACCGATCGCCAGCTTTCGGCCTTGCAAACCGCGGCCAGGATGCTTGGCCGGGTGAACGAGAAGAAGTCGCTCATTTACTTTGCCGGCGGCCTGCGTCTCAATGGAATCGACAATCAGGCCCAGCTTCACGCCACCGTGGACGAAGCCATCCGAGCCGGCGTCACTATCTGGACGATCGATGCGCGTGGACTTGTGGCGCAGGCTCCGCTGGGCGACGCCACGCAGGGCTCGCAGGGAAACTCCGGCATGTATACCGGAGCCGCGGCCACGGCTATCACCAGCAACTTTCAGCAGTCTCAGGACACGCTCTTCGCGCTCGCCGGTGATACCGGGGGCAAGGCACTGCTCGACAACAACGATCTCGATCACGGCATCGTGCAGGCGCAGCAGGCTGTTTCCGACTACTACGTTCTCGGCTACTACGCCACGAATACGGTAAAGAACGGCAGGTTTCGGCACATCAAGATATCCCTTGCTCAGGATCCGTCCGCGGAACTTGCTTACCGCCAGGGATATTATGCCGACAAGGAATTCAACCGGTTTACCGACGTGGACAAGGAGCGCCAGCTTGAAGACGCTCTAATGCTGGAAGATCCCATCACGGATCTCACCATTGCGATGGAGATCGATTACTTCCAGCTCAATCGGGCCGAGTACTTCGTTCCCATCATCGTGAAGATTCCCGGGCGCGAACTGGCGCTTGCCAAGCGCGGCGGCTACGAGCACACGCTGATCGACTTCGTGGGTGAGATCAAAGACCTGGTCGGAGGAGCGACGATTTCGAACGTTCGCGACAACGTGAACATTAAGCTCTCGGATGCAACGGCAGCTGAGCTGGCCAAACGGCCCATCGAATACGACACGGGCTTTACGCTCCTGCCAGGCAGATACTCGATCAAGTTTCTGGCCCGCGACGATGAGACCGGCAGAATGGGAACTTATGAAACCACTTTCGTGATTCCCAACCTGAACAAGGAAGAGAAGCGCGTTGCGATGAGTGCAGTGGTCCTCGCCAGCCAGAGCGTCGAACTCAACCAGGCGCTGTATGACGCTGCCAAGGCGAAGGACAGAGTCAAGACCGACGCCGTCAATCCACTTGTGCAGGACGGCAAGAAGCTCATCCCCAGCGTCACGAGGGTCTTCAGCACAGGCCGGGAGATCTTCGTTTACTTCCAGGCGTACAAGCAGACGCCGTCGACGGGCAATCCACCGCTGTTTGCATTCGTCAGCTTGTACCGAGGCGATGCGAAGGTCTTTGATACATCACCCATCGCGATCGCTCCCGATGCGGCAAGCCGGCTGGGAACCATGTCAATGAGCTTCAGCCTCGGCGTCAATCACCTCGCGCCCGGCGAGTACAACTGCCAGGTTACCGTGCTTGATCCGGCGACACTGAAGGCCAGCTTTTGGCGAGCGCCGATGGTGCTTGTTCCTTAGGCGCGTAGACAACCTCAGAGAGTTTCAAGGATCGGGTACCGCGCGGCAAAATGATTCACTATTGCAATAACATGTGCGTAAAGGGCGAAAATTCTGTGATACTATTTGCCAGATTGAATAATCTGAGTGATTAGACCGTTCGATTGTGCTGCATTGCTTTGATGTGATCGGTCCTCGCGGGGGTGACATGGAAATCGACGGCGAGTGAGCCGGTTCTCAACCGGATCAAGTCAGGAGTCACAGATGAGTTTGTTTAGCCGAGTTCTGAGGATCGCGCGCCCATGGATGATATCGCAAATGACGCTGGCCCTGGCGGTGTCAGCGTTGCACGCACAGGCTCTTTCTCCTCACGGCATTCCGACGTCCCCACAGATCACCGCCGAAGAGCAGGCCGGCATTGACGAAGATATTGCGCGCCACCTTGGCGACGTTCCCAGGGACCCCGGGCCGAAGGCGAACCTTTCTGCATCCCTGAGTCCGGCCGCGGTCCACGCAGCAGCGCGAAAGGTGGCAGACTGGGAGCTAAAGCGGGCTGAGCCGTACCTGACTCAGAACTGGACCTGGAGCGTTCTCGACACCGGATTCATGGCGGCTGCGCGCGAGTTCCACGATCCCCGCTACAGCAATGCCATGCTCACCATGGCCGATAAATTCCACTGGGAGCTGGGAGCGGAAGATGTGAAGGATTACGGCTGGCCCGACAGCAACGACCAGGCGCTTGGGCAGACGTATCTTGAGTTGTATTTCCTTGACCCGAAGCCTGAGAAAATCGCTCCGACGCGGAAGGGTCTCGATGGTCTTCTCGGAGCTACAATGCCCGCAGCCCCGAATGACCAATTCCCCATCTGGTGGTGGTGGTGCGACTCCTTGTTTATGGCGCCGGGCACCTGGACGCGCATGGCCGCGGCCACGCACGACTCCAGGTATCTCGAATATCTCGACAAGAGATGGTCGGAGACATCCAACGCTTTGTACGATCCCCAATATCATCTCTATTACCGCGACAAAACGTTTATGGGAAAAAAGGGCCCGGCCGGCAAACCTGTCTTCTGGTCGCGCGGCAATGGCTGGGTAATGGGGGGTCTCGCGCGCGCTCTCGAATATATGCCGAAGGACTCGCCGGATTACCCCAAGTTCGCTAAGCAAATGCGCGAAATGGCCGGGGAGTTCGCATCCATCCAGGATTCGAACGACGGTCTCTGGCACTCCGATCTTCTTGACCCGGCCGACTACCCCCAACCGGAGATCTCAGGTTCCGCCCTGGTCACCTTTGGTTTGGCTTGGGGAATTAACCACGGCATCCTCGATCGCGCTACTTACACGCCCGTAGTCGCGCGCGCATGGCGGGGGTTGGTCAACGAGATTTATGCTGACGGGCGTCTGGGTAACATTCAGCAAACCGACGGTAAGCCCGATTACTATCTACCGGCGTCGAGTTACAACTTTGGAGTTGGAGGATTTCTTCTGGCTGCGGAACAGGTCGCCCTTCTGCGAGAGCACACCGCTCGCTAATTTCTGACCAGCGCCTAATAGGAAGCTAAGAAATGCGCCATTCATCTGTTTTATGAAAGGTATCCCGTCTTCGATCGCATGGGCGCTCGCTCTGGCGTGCTCCGCGGCTGCCGCGCAGTCAGCGCCCCCGGACTCACTTGAGAAGTGGATGAACACGATCGCGCAGCAGGAGCTACTGCAGCGTGCTCAAGCCATTCGTGGAATTCACACTGTTGACGAGGCAGAGAAACGGAAACAGTTTGTTCGCAAGCAGCTTCTGGACGACATTGGGGGACTACCTGACTATCAAGGCCCGCTGAACGCACGGATTACCGGCCAGATTCATGCGGATTCGTTCACAATTGACAAGGTGATATACGAAAGTCTACCGGGCTTCTTTGTGACGGCAAATGTTTACCGGCCAAATGCTCCCGGGCGTTACCCTGCAGTCCTAATGCAATCCGGCCACACGCAAGAGGGCAAGCCGGAGAACCAGCGAGTGGCGGCAAACCTCGCACTAAAAGGATTTGTCGTACTGTGCTTCGATCCGATAGGGCAGGGCGAGCGGGAACAGAGCTACAGCCGGCAGTTGGATGGATCGGTGGCGGGTTGGTCGGTTCCGGAACACATCATCATGGATGCTCAAGCCCAGTTAGTTGGGCAAGGGCTCGCCCGCTACTTCATATGGGATGCAATGCGCTCCCTTGACTATCTTGCCAGCCGGCCGGATGTCGATCCCTCCCGGATCGGCGCAGCCGGATGTTCAGGAGGAGGCGCGCTGACCACCTTTATCGGCGGGCTCGATCCGCGTGTGAAAGTTGTGATTCCTGCTTGTTACCCGAGTTCGTTCCAAACCATGTTTGCCACCGCGGGACCCCACGGCGAGATGGTCTTTCCACGGATGCTGGTGGGGGGCCTGGATACTGCGGATTTTGTGGAGCTTTCGGCCCCTACACCCTGGCTGCTCCAGGCGACGGAGACCGATCAATACGGCTTCAGCCATGAGGGAGTGCACTTGGTTTATGAAGAAGCTGAGGACTGGTACGAGCTATATCATGCGCGCGGCAATGTAGGTTTCATGATCGGTCCGGGCAGCCATGGCATGCCTCTTGTCAGCCGGGAGGCCGTCTATGAATGGATGATCCGCTATCTCAAAAACGGGCAAGGAAACATTCACGAGCAACCGGTGAAGATGTTTTCGAACGGCGAACTCACTGTTACACCCACCGGCCACGTCGAAGACCTTCCAGGCAGCCGCAAACTCTTTGAGATACTCAACGCCGATCTCGAAACGCACGAGAAGAAAGGAACCATCGCCGAACTAAGAGCGAAACTCGAAAGCCTTGGCATTCCGACCGACGGTTCCGCGCCCAAAGTCGTGGTGGAGGAGGAGCAAAGCGGAGCCAACGGCAAACAGCAGCACATCCGAATTGAAAGCGAGCCCGACATATGGCTCGATGCCACGTTGTATTTGCCGGCTTCTTCCGGGCGTAAGCCCGCGCTTCTGATTGTCAAAGGAAGTCAACAGACGCACGGAATGCCTCTGGAGACCGTAACGGAAAAGGCGGTCAAGCTGGGCCGCGTCGTCCTGGAACTGGAACCTCGTGCCTCCCGCATGAAGAACGAAGAGGGTTCCTATACCGGCGACTGGACAAGCGACATGCAAGCCAATCTGATCGGTCGCAACCTGCCTGCCATGCGGGCACACGACATTCTTCGCGGTCTTGATTTGTTGCGCGCCCGCCCCGACGTTACCACGGACTCAATACGCGGGGCAGCGCGAGGGGTAGCAGGTGTCTGGCTATTGCTCGCCGCTGCGGCTGATCCCAGGATGAGTGCGATCTGGCTTGATAGAACACCCTCCAGCTTGCGTGCAGCGCTCAAGAATTCGGTTACTTCTGAATTGTCTGACGCCGTCATACCCAATTTTGCGCTCAACTGGGATCTGGAGGATCTGGTGAAGGCGATGGGAACGAGAGAAGTGATGTGGACCGACCCTACAAACTGGATGCGTGCCGTTGTTCCCCTCGGCCCGCCATTTCGCTATCGTTATGTCCTCGGCGATCTCACGGATGAGATGGATGTGCAAGACGACGGCTATATTCGCGAGTTCCTCCGCTAACCAGGCGAGTTTCAACAGCACCAACGAGCATAGGAATTGAAAATGAAAATGAGAATGTCTGTCTTATTTCTGGCGTGCCTTCAGTTCGCTGGAACTGCACATGGAGGAACGTTTCGCGCCTCCGCCGTTGAGGTCGATATCACTCCGAACACCCCGCAGTGGCTCTCAGGGTATTCAGCCAGGCAGTCGAATGGGGTCCGCGACCGAATTTACCACCGGATTGCGGTGCTGGATGACGGCACAACCGCCGCCTATTTCATTTCCACTGATACCTGCATGTTTTCACCTGCCTATGCGGACAAAGTCAAGGAAGACATTCATCAGCAGTTGGGAATCCCGATCGACAGCATATGGTGGCTGGCTACGCACACCCACTCGGCTCCGGAGATCGGACCTCCGGGCGCCCCCGCTGCGTATATGCCGGAGCGCTACAACCAGGCCGCCAGCGGGGAATCGAATCCTGACTATACCCAGTTCGCAGAAAACAAGCTGATCGAAGGACTGCGCCAGGCACAGCAGCAGTTGCAGCCGGCGCGCCTGGGCTTTGGAATTGGTTTCTCGACGGCAAATATCGATCGGCGCGCCATCGACGAAGATGGAAAGGTAACAATCGGGCTGAACCCGGATGGGCCGACGGACCGGCAGATAGGCCTGATCCGCCTGGAATCGGTGGAAGGAAAGTTGATTGCTCTGCTTGCCAATTACCCCATTCACGGAACGGTGCTGGGACAGGAAAATCTCAAAATCACCGGCGATGTGCCTGGCGTGGTTGCGCAGTATGTAGAACAGAAACTAGGTGCGCCCGTGCTGTTCATCAATGGCGCCGAAGGGAATCTTGCACCCATCTATAGCGTTTACCCGGATCCCGAGTCAGGGCATCTCGACCAGTTTCGCGTGCTGCTGGGCGACCGGATCCTGGAGGCGAATCAACGTATCGGCGCACTGACGTCTGCCGTAGTACTCACCAAAAGTGAAGCCACGATCGAGTCGCCGCTGCGTGCGGGTCTGAAATGGCCTGATTCGCTCAAAGCGTACCTCCGGATTTCGCCCGAAGGCGCTACGCTCGTGCGAGTGCCTGTGCATTTTCTCGAAATCAATCACGAGGTTGTGCTTTGGGGTGCGCCAGTCGAACTGTTCTGCAAGATTGCGGTTGACGTGCGGAATCAGTCTCGCTTTCCTTTCACGTTTTACTTCGGAATTCTGAATGGGTGGCTTGGGTATCTGCCCACAGCAGAAGCTGTGCATCAGGGAGGGTATGAGCCGGCGACTTCACCGTTCACTGACCGGGGAGAAGAGGACTTTCGCCAGGGCGTTCTTGCTCACCTTGCCGGGATGGCACGCTGAGGACCAGCCGGCACACCGTCAACAAACCCGTGGCAACTCTCGCCTGACCTTAAGGACGCGTGCCCGCGAGCCGCGGCCGTCTCGCCTAACAAGACGGGATGACCCAGGGTCTCATACTCACGTGATTTCCGCGCCACGTGAGGTCTAAGAATCCCAACGCCAATTCGACATGTGAAAGAATAGACCTGGTTTGGAGTGCAAGTCATTTACATTAATTCAGTTTGCTTCAGGCGACGGGGGAAATAGCGGTTTTTCCCTAATTTATATATTGACATTGCATGAACCATCTGCTAAAAGTGGTTCACGCGGAGAGCTTTATTCAATTTTTGGAAGAAGCTTGAGTTTGTTTTCCTTCCCTTGGACGTCGGACGTATGAACAAATGCTTCCGAATGGTACGGCGCGAAATAAGAGAGGTAGATGGCGCAGGTTCGCGGCGGCCATGTTCGTGTACGACCTCAACGCGTCCGGTGAGTCGCATGAGCGTCGTTCATCGACGGGGTTTGCGGCAGGTTCAGGGATTTCCGCGACCGCGTGTCCTCCACACAAGACCAGAGCGTATTGCCAGTTTCCGAGCGTGGCAAATCCTGAAAGGACAAATCCGGTGAAAGCTGAATATTGCAGTTTCTTGAAGCCAGTACGCGGTCAATTTGTGAACATGCCGAACCCGGCCATGCAAGGCTCGCCGCGGGTCGCGTCACGCGATTTGATCAGACTTTGGTTGAAGCTCGCCCTTGTGGTGGTCTTCTTGGGAGTCACAACACGATTAGCGTTTGCTGCCGACACCGGGACCATTTCCGGGACGGTACAGGACGCCCAGGGATCTGTCGTGCCGGGTGTCCTTGTCCAGCTCACCTGCGTCGAGACCGGAGTTGTCCAGACGGTTGAGACCGATGCGGCCGGGTTTTATCGGTTTCCGGCGCTGCCCCTGGGGCACTACAACGCAGTGTTTAGCAAGACCGGTTTTGAGAAGTTCGAAACAACCGGACTTCTTATCGACGTCGATACCGCGCTCCATGCCGATGCTGTGCTGAAGGTTGGCTCGACGTCCGAACAGATCACGGTCAGCACGACCGAGGCGCAGGTGGATACCGAGTCCGCGCAAGTGGGCGAAGTGATTGGCGGAAAGGAAATGACTGACCTGCCGCTGAACGGGCGGGCCTACACCGATCTTCTGGCCCTGCAGCCCGGCGTTGTCCCGTTCCAGGCGGCGGAGTTCGGCGCCGAGCAGCCGTCAAATCAGCTCAATAACGGGTTGCTTTCCATATCCGGCGCGCAGAATACGCATAGCGGCTTTATGGTAAATGGTGCGAATACGGTGGAGGGATATAGCGGCGGCACCTACCTGGTTCCCACGCTCGACTCCATCGCCGAATTCCGCATCATCAGCGCCGATGCCAACGCCGAGTATGGCAACTATAGCGGCGGGCTCGTCAACGTTGTCACCAAGTCGGGCACAAACCAGTTTCACGGCAATTTGTTTGAGTTCCTGCGCAATCCCGATTTCGACGCATCGGACTACTTCGCGAAAGTCAAAGATACATTGCACCAGAACCAGTTCGGGGCCACGGCGGGGGGACCGATTTGGCGGAACAAGATGTTCTTCTTCGGCGACTGGCAAAGCTGGCGCCAGTCTGTAGGTGCAAGCTCAGGCAAGCAGTTTGTTCCCACCAGCACGGAAATTACGGGCAACTTTTCCGACGAAGCCAGCCTGCTGAGCGGAAAGGTGAGTGGCCCATACTTCGCCAGCCTGCTCTCGCAACGACTCGGTTACACGGTCACGAATGGAGAGGCCTATTACACCAGCGGTTGCACGAGCAGTTCGCAGTGCGTCTTTCCCAACGCAACGATTCCTCAATCGGCATGGTCGCCGGTGGCTCCCTTCATCATTAAGTTGATCCCGCCTCAGACGGTTCCGCCGTCCGGGGGCAATCCGGGATATCTCGTTGCTACCGCTCCCAGCACGTTGAAGGACGACAAAGGCGGGGCTCGCATCGACGCCGACACAAAATTCGGAACTATTTCGGGGTATTACCACGTTGATCCGTGGAACAATCTCAACCCATACCCTGGATGGGGAGGAAGCACAGTTCCCGGATTCCCAGCCGAAGCGAACGGGAAGGCTCAACTTTATGTTGTGAGCTTGACCTCGCGGTTTGGAAGTACAGCCGTCAATGTCCTGAACGGAAATTGGGCGAAGAACAACAACTCCAACCTCAACTCCGCGGCCCATGGGGGTACCTCTCCCCAATCCATCGGATTCGCCAGCCCGGCCGATGGCGGCATCTACACTGAAGCGCCGGCGTACGAGAACTACCCGTCGATCAGCTTCAACGGATTCGGGGTGGGCCCGCCGAATACTGTCCTCGTGCAGAACAACAACCTCTATCAGGTGCAGGACGATTTCTCGAAGGTGATCCGCTCGCATACATTCAAGTTCGGCGGGGCCTACCATTGGGACAAGGTCGACATCGGCCACTTTAACAATGCCAGCAACGGCGCCTTTGGCTTCAATGGCGAAGAGTCGGGCATCGATTTTGCCGACATGCTGATCGGCGCCCCTCAATACTACTACCAGGGGGCTCCAGCACTTCTCAACCTTCGGAACTACTATCTGGGCATCTACGGGCAGGATAGCTGGCGAGTGAATCATCACCTGACAGCGAATTTGGGATTGCGCTGGGATGTCGATCCGTGGTGGGAAGAAGCGCACAACGCAAGCCCCATCATTCGGCTCGGCGTACAGTCTTCGACGTACCCGACAGCGCCCCTCGGATACGTCTTTCCGGGCGACTCCGGCGTGCCCAGGCGCAGCGGCGCACTCACCCGCTTCAACAATTTTGGGCCTCGCTTCTCGCTTGCCTATACTCCCCACTTCAACGACGGGATTTTGCATTCGATCTTCAGCGACGAAGGCAAGAGCAGCATCCGCGCCGGGTTTGGAATGTATTACACCAACGTCGAGGGGGCGAATACCTTCAACTTCGCAGCTCCGCCGACCCACCTGTTCTACGACAACTATACCCCCGTCTTGTTCGAAAAGCCGTTTGTTGATCGCGACAGCGGGGCGGCCCTGGTGCAGAGGTTCCCGCTTCCGCCTGTCAATCCGGCAACGGTCAACTGGGCTCTCTACACACCGCTCAACAGCTACTCCAGTCCACGTAAAATCGCTCTCACTCCATACGAGGAGCACATCGATCTCTCCATCGAGCGTCAACTTGCCTCCAACCTGATTCTCGACGTGACCTACGTTGGCACCCTGGGCCATCACTTGATTGTGGCCGCCGACAACAACCCGGGTAATCCGGCTCTTTGCCTCAGCGTAAGTCAACCCGCCGAAACGACGGATGGCGTAACGTGCGGCCCGAACGGCGAACTCGGCGTCTATCACCCGGTGAGCGGCGGAACGATCGACGGGACCCGTGGGCCGTATGGTCCTGACTTCGGCGACAATGGGGACGAGCTGAACATTGGCAACTCTGCCTACAATGCCTTTGAAGCTTCACTGCGCAGAACCGGCGCACGTCTCACGGTTCTCTTAAGCTACACGTGGAGCAAGTCGATAGATAATGGATCGGGCTTCGGCGATCAGGTCTTCGATTATGGAGATCATAATTACTTCCGCGGCCCTTCCTACTACGATCTGCCGCAAAGCTTCGCGGCCAGCTATACGTGGGAGATTCCCTTTGACCTTCTCTTCAAGGCAAACAACCCGGCGACACGCGGCTGGAACATCTCGGGCCTGACGCAATTCTCGAGCGGCGTACCGATCGTGGTGAATGAGAACGATGACCAGTCGCTTACCGGGAACACGGGCCTGACCTTCGCCGGGACGACGGACGAACCGGTACTGAAGTACGGAACCGGGCAATCTTTCTACGGCGATAAGAATCCGAGGCACGGAAATTCGTTCGTTAACAATTCGCTCTTCAGCCAAGAGCCTCTCGGCGGACAGGGTAATTCGCCCCATCGATTCCTGCACGGCCCTGGTTTGGATAACTGGAACCTGGCTCTGCTCAAGGACATCAAACTCCACGAGAGCATGTCGCTGGAGTTTCGCGCGGAGTTCTTCAATGCCTTTAACCATACTCAGTTCTACGGAGGCGGCGTGGTGAACGGCAACACCGCCCCCTTTAGTACTCTGCCTAGTGGCGCCACCGTCCCTAGCCCCACGTTCGGTTCAATCGGCAACGATGCCGGTGGTCCGCGCCTCGGTCAGTTGGCCCTCAAGTTCACCTTCTGACGGGTATTCACCTTAGCCGGAAGGCGGCGGCGCGCCGCCCTCCGGCTAAATCAATTTGAAATTTATGAGCTTGACGGGCTCCTAACCGTTGAAGCCGCGGTTGCAAGCCTTGCGAATGCGTTTGCACACGAATAATCGCCGCCGAGAATGAGAAATGCGGCATTTCGGGCAGCGCAACACGCGGAGGGGTTCAGCCTATGACAGTGAACCGGCGGACCGTGGTAAAAGGAATGGTTGCGGGCCTCCTTGCAACCCGGGTGCCCGCGAGAGCGCAAGATCCATGGCGGTCCGCGTCGGCTCAGAACCACTTCCGAATCTGGGATGTTCACAGCCACCTGGGAGCCATGGCCGGCAACACCCCGGAAGATCGGCTGGAGTTGCTCATTCGGCACATGGACAGGCTGGGCATCGAACGCGTGATTCTGTCGCAAGGCTTTGAAGAGTTCGAATATCAGGCCACTCCGGAGCAGGTGCGGATCGAAAACGATCGAGTGATGCGGGCTGTGAAGCACTTTCCCGATCGCGCTTACGGGTCCTTATATATCAATCCGGAGAATGTCCAGGCGAGTCTGGATGAATTCGACCGTTGCGTCCGAGATGGGCCGATGGTCAGCATTGGAGAAATCGAGACGGACGTGCGGTGCAACTCGACTGCTCTCGATCCAATCGTGGAGCGGGCCATTGCGCTCAACGTGCCCATCTATCAGCACACCTGGATAAATTCGCTGGGTGACGGGCCCGGAGAATCCTCCCCGTTCGATGTCGTCGAACTGGCCCGCCGTCATCCCCAGGGAAAGTTCGTCTGCATGCATACGGGTGGCAATTGGGAGATTGGAATTCGAGCCATCCGCGATTGCTCCAATGTCTGGGCGGAGATTGCCGGCTCCGATCCTACGGCAGGCTTTACGGAGATGGCCGTCCGCGAACTGGGAGCGGAAAGAGTGATCTACGGCAGCGACGTGGGAGGCCGGAGCTTCGGCTCGCAAGTGGGCAAGGTGCTCGGCGCGAATATTTCAGATCACGACAAGGAACTGATCCTTGGCGGCAATCTGCGACGTTTGCTGCGCCCCGTTTTGCAAGCGAAGGGGCTGGCCTCGTGATCGACACCAACGTGCATTTGTTTGAGTGGCCCTTCCGGCGGCTATCCGGCGACACACCTGCGGCACTCGTTGAGCAGTTGAAGGGCAAAGGCGTACAGCAGGCATGGGCGGGAAGCTTTGAAGCCCTTTTCTACCGCGATGTGAGCGGGGTGAACGCGCGCCTCGCCTCTGCCTGCCGCAATGAGGGTGCGGGTTTCCTCGTCCCTTTCGGAGTGGTGAACCCCAAATCGCCGGACTGGGAAGAAGATCTGCGACGCTGCCAGGAAGATCACCGCATGCCGGGGATTCGTCTCTATCCCAGCTATCACCGCTATGCGCTCACGGACAGGGATTTCGTGAAGCTGCTCACCCTGGCGGCGAGCCGCCGGCTGATGGTGCAGATTGATCTCTCCATCGAAGACCCGCGCACGCAGTATCCATGGATGATGGCGATGCCGGCCGATCCCAGGCCGCTTGGGTCACTCGTCGCCAGTCTGCCGGCGCTCAAGCTGCTTTTGCTGAACGGCGCAAACTGGGCTGGAAACAACGACCCGGACATCATTGCGCTTTGCAAAGCAAAGAATGTTTTCTTCGATATGGCAAAGAACGAAGGCATCGGAGGACTGGAGGCGTTGATCGCAGCCACATCGCCCGACCGGGTCGTTTTCGGGTCTAATTTTCCATTTTTCTATTTCGAGTCGGCCCTGCTGAAGATTCGAGAGTCCGATCTGACCGACAGTGAAAAGGCTGCGCTCACTGAAGGCAATGCACGGCGCCTGTTGGGAAGCGTCTAAGGTGTATCCACGCATGCAAGTGGCCGGCAACACCCTGGGCCGCCGATAAGGAGAAACCGGTGATTCGCAGGCAATTTCTTGCTCAATCGGTGAAGTCTCTGGCCGCAGCCGGTCTGGTACGCGCCTGCTCGTGGACTCCTGAGGCGGCCGCCGCGCGGCCTGGAACAACCCAGCCTGCTGAGCCGGCAAGCGTTCTGCCGGGAACCGCGCCGCTGACTGACACAGGCGATCTCGTATTCGAGATGGAAGATGGAATCGTCGAGTTTCTCAAGAAGCGTACCAGGGAGGTTCCGCAAGAGAGAGCGAAGTTGTGGCATTGGGATTACTATTCGGCTCAAGCATACGAAAGATCTGTTGCGCCGCACCGGGAGCATCTCCGCAAGATAGCCGGAGCAGTCGATCCGCGCGTATCGCCCGCGGAACTCGAAATCATCGCTCATCCGGAGCAGCCTGCAGAGGTTGCCCGCGGACAGAACTACAAGGTACTTGAAGTTCGCTGGCCGGTCTTCGATGCTGTCGATTTAGGCCTGTGCGGCATGCACGCGGAGGGGTTGCTCCTCGAACCGGCAGGTCCCGTACAGGCGCGCGTCATCGCGATTCCAGATGCCGATTGGACGCCTGAAATGCTGGCCGGACTCGTTGACGGCGTGCCCGCCAAAGCACAATTCGCCCGCCGCCTCGCGGAAAATGGCTGTCAGGTGCTGATTCCCATGCTCATCAACCGGGAAGACACCTTCTCGGGGAACCCCGAAATAAGAATGACCAATGAGCCGCACCGCGAGTTCATTTACCGGATTGCATACGAACTGGGCCGCCACATTATTGGCTACGAAGTGCAGAAAGTTCTATCAGCCGTTGATTGGTTTACGAGTCATGGTCAAAAGGCCCGGATCGGTGTGATGGGCTACGGGGAAGGAGGCCTGATCGCGTTCTATGCAGCCGCTCTCGATTCGCGTATCCGCGCCGCGGTTGTGAGTGGATACTTTGATGAACGCGAAAATATCTCGGCTGAGCCGATTTACAGGGACATCTGGGGACTGTTGCGCGAATTCGGAGACGCCGAGATCGCCAGCCTGATTGCTCCCAGGACGCTTATCGTGGAAGCGTGCCGCGGGCCCGAAGTGAATGGGCCGCCGGCTGCTGTCGACGGACGCTCGAATATGGCCTGTCCCGTAGGACGATTGAGCACTCCGCCGATCGAATCGGTGCGGCGCGAAGCAGCGCGCGCGCGACACATCTTCGCGCCACTCGGCATAGGACAACTGGATCTGGGCGTTTATAAATTTGGTGCGAATCCCAACTTCCAATTGATCGAACGTGACGGCGGTACCGGTCTCCCCGGAGGGGAAGAGACGATTGCAGCGTTGCTCGTTGCACTCGGCGTGCAGGGATCTCTGGCCGCCTCGGGCAATCCTCCGGAAAGATCGCGCGAGGGAACCGATCCCCAATCACGTTTGAAATCGCAGTTCGACCAGATGGTAGCGTTCACTCAAGGCCTGGGGAAGAGAGCATCCGAGCGCCGCGCCGAGTTCTGGTCGCGCGCAGACAGCTCTTCAGAACAGCGTTGGTTTGAAACCACGCGGCCGTTGCGCGACGAGATCTGGAGCGAGATTTTCGGGCGGCTTCCCGATCCGAGCTTGCCGCCGAATGCGCGCACTCGCCGGGTTTACGATAAGCCGCAATTCATCGGCTATGAAGTGTGGATGGATGTCTGGCCGGGAGTGAATGAATACGGGATTCTTCTTCTTCCCAAGGATCTCAAGCCCGGGGAACGCCGCCCGGTCGTTGTCTGCCAGCACGGGCTCGAAGCACGAGTTCAGGAAGTAGCCGATCCGGGATTCGACAGCCAGTTCTATCGCCAGTGGGCGGTGAGCCTGACAAAACTGGGGTTTGTTACGTATTCCCCGCAGAATCCCTTCTTCGGCGCCGAACGGTTCCGGGCCATCTATCATTTGGGTCATCCGCTGAAGCTGGAGATGTTCTCGTTTGTACTTGGCCAACACACACAGGTACTGAACTGGCTATCGCGACAGACTTTCGTCGATCCGGAGCGCATCGGTTTCTATGGCATGTCCTATGGCGGCAAGACGGCGATTCGCGTTCCACCGCTCCTTGATCGCTATGCTCTCAGCATCTGTTCGGGAGACTTCAACGAGATCGTGTGGAGCATGACCGACGTCGATTCGAGAGGCGTCTTCCCGTTCGACGATAGTTACGACCTGTATGAATTCAACTTCGCCAATGTGATTGACTACGCCGAGCTGGCCTGCCTGATGGCGCCGCGGCCGTTTATGGCTGAGCACGGACACGCCGACGGAGGCGACCCGATCAAAACCGATGAAAGCATTGCTGCTCAATACGTGCTGGTGCAGCATTTCTACGAGCGTCTGGGCATAGCGGACCGCGTAGCCATTGAATATTTCGAAGGGCCCCACACCATCAACGGCAAGGGAACATTCGAATTTCTCCGCAAGCAGCTCCGTCTGGGGACTGCGTAAACAAAATTCGCCGGCCATTTACGGCCGTCGAGCTAGAAAAAGCAAAAGTGACAGAAGCATCGATGACGAAAACGACTTCCGGAGCCATTCCATTGAATCCTTCATGCCGCGCGATTCGGACGCTGCTAAGAGCCGCGTTGGTGCGGCCGTCGGGCACATTTCGGGTCGCGATCAAGATCGCTGTTGCAGGTGCCTGCATGGCTACAGTTACGTCTCCGCGAGGATCTATCGCTGTCGCTCAGCAAAGCCTGGCGACGGCGCTTTATCTGGATCCCTCGCAGCCGGTCGAAACACGCGTTGACGACCTGCTGAAGCGGATGACGCTGAAGGAAAAGATCGGACAGCTCAATCTTCCTTGCGCTTACGTCGATGAGTTGGGCAAGACACCCGAGGAGAAGATAGCGGCAGGGCGCAAGTTCGCTGCGGGAACATATACCGACGAAATCGGACCGGGATCAGGTTTCTTCACCCTGATGAACACACTAGGGCAGAAGGACCTTGCCGCGCAGGTAAACTACCTGAACGAACTCGAGAGAATCGCCACCACCGAAACCCGCCTTCGGATCCCTTTACTCGAGGACGAGGAGGGAACGCACGGAGTCATGCTACCCGGAGCCACCGTGTTTCCGGAAGGGCTTGCCATCGGCAGCACATTCGACATGCCGCTGGTGAAGCGAATCTACGCGGCGTCCGCGCAAGAGGCCAGGGCGATTGGCATTCATCTTCTTTCCACGCTTGTGCTCGAACTCGATCGCGACCCGCGCATGGGCCGGAACATGGAAGCCTATTCAGAAGATCCGTATCTCTACGCACAAATTGCGAGGAACATTGTCGACGGCGCCCAGGGAAACAATCTCGCCGCTCCTGATAAAGTCGGCACCGTGATGACCGACTTCCCGACCCAAAGCGAACCCGTCAGCGGAATGGAGCGTGGCGCGATTGAAATTTCCGAGCGCTCCTTGCGCGAGAATTTTCTCGCGCCCTGGGTCTCCGCGTTCAATGCCGGAGCAATGGGCGTGATGGCAGGGTACCCGGAGATCGATGATGAGCCCGAGCATTCCTCGCAAAAGTGGAACACCGACATTCTGCGTCATGAACTCGGTTTCAAAGGCATCGTTGAAAGCGAAGGTTACGGTTTCGACTCCCTTGTTTACGAAGACGTGGCTCGCGATCAGAAACAGGCAGGACAGATGGCGTTGCAAGCTGGTGTCGACGTAAACATCACCTATGAGCCGGCCTACATGAAGCTCCTGGTGGAGAGCGTAGAGGACGGTGAGATCCCTGAATCGTTGATCGACCGCGCCGTGCGTCGCGTGCTGGAGCTGAAGTTCCGGTTGGGTCTGTTCGAACACCCGTTCGCCGATCTCGCCCGCGCGCAAAAGGTGGTGCACTCCTCTGAGCACCAGCAATTGGCGCTCGAGACGGCGCGCGAAGGGATTGTCCTGCTAAGGAACGAAAACGAGACTCTCCCGCTGCGAAAGGACCTGCGAGCCATCGCTGTGATTGGCCCTGACGCCGACAACGGCTGGGCTCAATTGGGCGATTACTCGCCTTCGGCGGTCCCTTTCAAGCTGACGACGATCCTGGATGGAATCAAGGCAAAGGTGTCACCGCAGACGAAGATCGTGTACGCGCAGGGATGTGACGTGATCGGCGGGGCGGCTAATTTCGCCCAGGCCGTGGAAGCGGCGCAGCATGCGGACGTGGCAGTGGTGGTGGTGGGAGAAAACCCTGACAACGCGGGGAAAGGCAAAGTGCCGGCGACCGACGGCGAGGCATTCGATGTTGCCAGCATGAACCTGACCGGCGCACAGGAAGACTTGGTGCGGGCAATTCAGGCGACAGGGAAGCCGGTGGTTCTGGTGCTGGTAAACGGCCGTCCGCTCTCGATTCCCTGGGAGGCAGAGCATGTGCCTGCGATCGTGGAAGCGTGGGAGCCGGGCGAACTGGGCGGCGAGGCCGTTGCCGATGTGCTATTCGGCGATTACAACCCCAGCGGCCGATTGGCAATTACTGTTCCGCGCAGCTCGGGCCAGTTGCCGGCTTACTACAACTACAAGCCATCAAAAGAGTATTGGATCAAGCAAGGATGGTCGCATGACGGCGGATATGTCGACATGCCGGGCACTCCACTTTATGCCTTTGGCTACGGACTGGGCTACACGCAATTCCGTTACAGCAATCTGCATGAAGATCCGGGAGAGATTTTCTCGGGTGGAGTTGCGAAAGTAACGCTCGACGTTCAGAATGTGGGCCAACGCGCCGGCGTCGAGACCGTTCAAATGTATCTCCACGAAAAGTATGCGCCGGTTTCGCTTCCGGTGAAGCAGCTCAGAGGTTTCGAACGAGTGGCACTCGATCCCGGCCAGACCAGGACGGTGACGCTAACCATCCGGCCCGTCGACCTGATGCTGCTCGATCGGGATATGCATTGGCGAGTGGCGCCGGGATCAGTGGATATCATGATCGGCAGCGCTTCTGACCACGTTCTTCTCAACGGCGCGCTGGTTGTAAAGGCAGACGAACCGCTCCCCGATCGCGGCCTCAGCACGCAGCCCGATCTCGCGCGATGATCGGGGCATTTGTGCCTCATTCCCACGACCGGCCGTCCACTTGAAGGAATTCAAAATTCGATTCGCGGCAGCGTGAATTTCGTCAGGAGAATCAATGGATAGACGAGTATTCTTGAAGACCTCGGCAGCGGTTGCAGCTTCGGCGACTCTGCCGATTTCACCGGCGGTAGCATTCGCGACCTCTGACCAGAAGGCACTGCCCGAAGGCCAGCCTGCTCAGGATGGCTATGTTTCTCCCAGTTGGCTTCACTATGCGCGGGCAATCTATTTTGAAGGGTATACGTCGCCGGTCTTCCCGTACGTACGTGACTTCGATGCCGAACGCGTGGTTGGCATCGTGCGCGAGCTTGGTGGTGACACGCTTCGCTTTCAGCCCCTCAGTGCCTTTGGTTTTTATCCCAGCAAGGTCTTGCCTGAAGTCCCCGAACTGAAGGGCCGCGACCTGATCAACGAGATTTCTGCAGTCTGCCGCAGGACCGGTGTTCATCTTTACTGTTATTGGAAGTTTGCCGGCAGCACGATGGATCCGAAGTGGATTGAAGAGCATCCGCAGTTTTCCGATTGGGCGCTGCGCGGCCCGGATGGAAAAATCGACGACAATCCCCTCAGCGGTTATGGCTGGGGGCCCAGCGTGAGAGTCTGTTCAACCAGCGATGTTTACCGCCAGGCCTTGCGCCAGATGGTGCGTGAACTCAGCGAACACGATATCGACGGTGTCTACTTCGACGCGCCCAGCGCATTTGAATACACGGGCTACTGTTACTGCGAATCCTGCAGGCGAAACTTCCACGCCGCCAGCAATATGGATCTCGATCGCCTGCAGAACAAAGACGACCTCGAGGCGAAAGTCGCGTGGTTCCGCTGGTGGAACCAAGTGAACCTTGAGGATTTGGAGGCGTGCCGCGACATATTGCATCGCAGCGGCAAGTTCATGCTCTGCCATAATGGCGCTACCTGGCGCGACACTTCGTTGCGAACGCAATACCGCATTCCCGACGGCTTCATGGTGGAGCATAGTACGCAGATCTACGAGCGGCTGACGAGAGGCCTGATGGGCGCGTCGATGGCCAGGCCGTACGGCAAGATCGCGCAAATGTATCTGGGCAGCTATTGCGTCTCCAACTTCGACCAGCCGCCGCACTGCAAGCCATTTGCCGTCCACTGCACAAATCTCGAAGACAGCGACGAAATCCTGATGGAGGGATTCACCAACCTCGCATGCGGAAATCTTCCGCTTTACGTCGCGCTCAATCGCAAATACTACGGCATCGGCAGCGGCAGTGATCACCCGGTTCGCGAAGTCTATTCCGTTATGCAGCGAGCCGAGCCGCTGATCAAAGACAGCGTGCCCGTCCCTTATGTTTCTCTGGTTATGAGTTGGGAAGCAATGCAGGGGTGGCGCACTGGCAAAGAAACCTGGAATGTGGATATGAGCCAGGGGTTCGTTCTCGCCATGCTCGATGAGCGCCTGAGCCTGGAAGTCCAACCGAGTACCGAGATGACCCCTGAATGGCTGAGCCGCCAAAGCGTGGTGGCGCTATGCGGCGCATCGGGAGTCTCTGAGGAACAGGCCCGCATGCTGGGTAACTGGGTTCGCAATGGCGGCAGCCTGCTGGCAACTTACGACACCGGTCTCTACAACGAATTGGGCGAGGTTAAGCCGGGAGGGATGCTCCGTGATGTGCTGGGCGTGGAGTTGAAGGGTGGCGCGCCGGGCGCTCTGCCGGAGATGTATTACCGGCCGACGATGTTGCATCCGGCCCTTGGCGGATACAAGCCCGGCGATCGTTTCATGGGCGATACGCAGCTGATTCCGGTGGCAGCCACCGGATCTGCCCGCGTGATTGCTGAATGCTGGAACCTGGGCCTGGATGAGGTGCGCGGGCCGGCGATCATTGTGAATGAATTGGGCAAGGGGCGTACGGCGTATGTTGCGGGCAGCCTTGAAGCTCACTATACATCCAGCCGCGTGGCTTCATTGCGCAGCGTGCTGGCTTCGATCGTCCGGTATCTGGCACGCGACGCGCAGCCGCTCTTTGCCATCGATGCCCCCCGGGGAGTTTATGGCGTTTTGCGCCGGACCTCCGGCGGTGATCGAGTCCTGTGGGTGCTGGCGAATATCGGATTCAAAGATGCATCCGACGGTCGCATGAGGCAGGAGTTCGTGGCGCTGAGCAACGTCACTGTGCGCATCCTTCTGCCGGAAGGGCGGACGGTCAAGGCAGTTCACCTTGTACGATCGGCACAAACTGTGCCCTCCACTTTGGAAGCCGGATACGCAACCGTTGTCATTCCATCCTTGCACGCGGCCGAAATCGTGCATCTGGAACTCGGCTAACTAACTGTGCTTTTTTTCGACATGCGGGAGGAACACGCCGCGCCAGCGGGGGGGGCATAATAAAGAGCGGTTTGGGATGCGCTCGGGCGGATTTGCTATTTTCCAGTTTGCAGAGGGATTTGGCTGTCGTGACGACCCTTTTCGGCGATCGCGTTTTCGCGCCTGGCGTTGTCTTCGTCCCCGATCCGGCGATAGGCCTGCGCAAGAAATGCATGCGTTTCGAAGTCGTCGGGAGCCAGTTTCTCCGCATGTACAAGGTACATGACGGCGGTTTGAGCGTCCCCGCGGCGCAACAGCACCATCCCCATCTTGACGAAGGCGCTGGTAAGGTTCGTATCCAGGGTGATCGCCTTTGTCAGAGCCATCTGTGCATCCGGCAGTTTCTCCAGGTGCATGTAAGAATCGCCCAGACGTTCGTAGGCGAGGGCGTAATCGGGATTGATGCGGCGCTCCGCTTCAAATTGCCGGGCGGCCTGCTCGAAATCCGATTTTTCGAGAGCGATTTCTCCCAGCATGAAATGCGCCAGAGGAAGGTCGGGCGTGATGTCGATCGCCTTCTGCGCCTGCGTCGCCGCCGGGTCAGACAGATCCATATGCCGAAGAATGGTGGCAAACAGAAGGTAGGCCGCAGCAGACTCGGGAGGCTCGCCAAACAGCTTCGCGTAGGTGATCCGCGCGGCGTCGAAACGCTTCACATTCACAAAGCACAGGCCCAGAACGGTCTGCGCGTCCGCGTTAGCATTTGGCGCCCACTGCACAGCCCGTTCAAGGTATGGAATGGCAGCGCCCGATTGGCCGAGCCGGTACAGGATAAGGCCCTCCATCTGCACAGAATCTTGATCGGACGCATCCTGTTCGATGGCCTTGGAGAAGGCATTCTTCGCTTCCTCCAGTTCGCCAATGCTGTAGAAGGCAGTGCCCAGCTCATGTTCTACGCCCACGATGGGAGGCTCGACGGCAGCCAACTTCTTCAGAATCGCGATTGCCTGATCGGGGTGACCATGATCGAGAAAATCCCGTGCTTTCGCCAAATCGTCGGGGGCGGAGGGGACCGTCGCCTGGCCCGCAAGAGAACTGGAGACGGCGAGAAGTGCCGTCGAGACCAAGCGGGCCAGGCATCCGCAAGGACGCTTCATGCTAAAGTTCGATGACAAGGAAAATCCTCATAAAAGCGCTTGACTCCATAACCCAAACCGCCAGTCGTGAAATAAAGGCAATCGATTTGGTCCTCAGGCAATCAAGATAATACTAGAATAGAAAACATGGGTAAAACGAAGGGCCGTACCTCAGAACCCTTGGAGAAGCTCGAACAGCGAGAGCTGAAAATTCTGCAATTGATTCATTCTGGAATGAATAATTCCCGCCTTGAGTTGGCGAAACAAGCCGAACTGAGCCCCTCCTCAATTACCGCGATCGTAAACCGCCTGATCAGGAAGGGTCTGGTGGTGGAGTCGGAGCCGGCGCCTTCGCAACTTGGCCGCAGACCGGTTCCGCTGCAGATTCGCAACGACGCCGGTTATCTTGTGGGCGTCGATCTCGGATCGTTCTTCCGTCGCATTGTGATCACCGATGTCAACGGGGAGATCGTCTACCGGTCGAAGGCGCAAACCGAGATGTGGGCAGGACGCGAGCGAGTCCTGGAGAGAACGTTTCTTGCGGTTCACCAGGCGATCAGAGAATCGAATATCCCGTCGAAGGCGCTCAAAGGAATCGGGGTCGCGCATTCCGGAGTGATCGACAGCGAGTCAGGGGTCGTGCTTTCGTATCCCAGGCCCGGACAGATGGCAGGATGGAAGAATGTTCCGCTGCGCGCGATCTTTCAGGACGAGTTTGGCCTGCCTTGCCTGCTTGAAGACGGCGTGCGCACGGCGACCATTGCAGAGAAGTGTTTTGGCGCAGGCAGGGATCTGGACAACTTTATCTATATCGATGCGGGAATGGGGATCGGTGCAGGGATCTTTCTGGATGGCAAGCTGTATCGCGGCGCCGGAGGAAAGGCGGGTGAGTTCGGGCACATCACTGTGAACGAGAATGGATCGCTGTGCTCATGCGGAAACTATGGATGCCTGGAGACCGTGTCGTCGTGCGCGGCGATCATTCAGGAAGTCAGGATGGCTATCGAGAACGGTATCGATTCAAAGATCCGCGAGCTGGCAGGCGTTGACCTGGACAAAATCAGCATCGAGCTGATTGCGCAGGCAGCGCGAGAAGACGACAGCCTCGCGTTCCGCGTATTGCAGAAGTCTTCTTCGTATATTGGCATCGCGCTGGCGAACCTGGTGAATCTGATGAATCCCAAGGTGATGATCTTCGGTGGCGCCCTGTTCCGCGAAGTTCCGCAGCTCCTCGCCGATCCGCTGCGACGTATTATCAAGCAGCGGTCGCTGGAGCGATCGGCGAACGAGGTAGAACTGCGGGTCTCAGCCCTGGGCGGCGAGGCGAGCGCAGTGGGAGCGGCGCGATTAATCGCCGAGAAGATCCTCGATGATCTGTACATGCACTGGACGAGCAAGCAGAAGGTGCACTCGGCCGCAAATGGGGCGGAGCCACGTACTCAGCGCGGCGGCGCGGGGATTCCAGCTCAAGGCAACTTGGTTGCCGGCTAGAACCGCGGTCATGGGAGTAGGTCCTTTCACTTCAAATTCGGAAGATCTGCACGCGGGACGCCCCTAGGAACTGTCATGGCACGGGTTCTTGCATCTGTTATCGACGCAATCGGAAACACGCCGCTGGTGCAGTTGGATCGTCTCACCGTGGCCTGCGGTGTCAAAGGAACGATCCTTGCGAAACTGGATTACCTGAATCCGGGCTTTTCGAAAAAGGACCGTGCTGCGTTGGGCATCATCAACGATGCGGAGCGCTCAGGTGCGCTGCAGCCAGGGCAAACAGTCGTAGAACTCACTTCCGGGAATATGGGAACCGGTTTGGCTATCGTCTGCGGAATCAGGGGGTACCCTTTCGTCGCAGTCATGTCGAAAGGCAACTCTGAGGAGCGAGCGCGGATGATGCGTGCACTGGGCGCGGAGGTGGTGCTGGTCGATCAATTACCGACCTCAATTCCTGGCCAGGTGTCCGGAGCAGACTTGGCGCTGGTCGAGCGGACCGCGGCAGAGATCACCGCCGAGCGGGGAGCGTTTCGCGCCGACCAGTTTCATCATGATGGAAATTGGCTTGCACACTACCGCACCACCGGGCCGGAGATATGGGAAGCGACCCAGGGAGAAATCGATGGCTTTGCTGACTTCCTGGGATCAGGGGGCACCTATTCAGGTGTCACAAAGGCCCTCAAAGAGCGGAAACCGGATGTACGTTGCTATGTAGTCGAGCCGGAGGGAGCAGCCGTAACCGCAGGTCAAGCCGTTACATGCGCGGAACATCCGATTCAGGGCGGCGGTTACGCCATTCCCGATCTGCATTTCCTTCATGGTGTTCCAATCGATGGCTTTGTCCAGGTTTCCGGGGAAAAGGCAAAACAGACCGCTCGTGCCTTGGCGCTTCACGAAGGAATCTTCGCTGGTTTCTCCTCGGGAGCGAACGTGGCGGCAGCTTTGCGCCTGTTGTCCGCAGAGATGACAGGGAAAACCATTGCTGTTGTGATTTGCGATTCTGGTCTGAAGTATCTCTCAACTGGTCTATGGGATAGCCAGTGAGATTTGTTTGCCTTCACTTTCGCAAGCGCAAAACCAACCGGTATAATTTTCTTCAGGTCGACTCGATTTACTTCATAATAGCAATAATTACGATTGACCTTCGCGATAATGCCCATATATTATTTCATAAATGGAATCAATGACCATCAACGACCATGAGCTCATCTCTAAAATCGGCGGTAGCGGGTCGTTCAACGGAATGAAACGCGCTGAAACGTCAAATTTGACGACGGGATCTGGCATAGGCAGTCATCCGGCCCAGGCACCCAACACCTCCGTTTGTCGTTAGGCTCTTTTGCCCGATTTTGCAGGTGGTTTTGAAGGAGTTGTCCATGCAAGATGAAGCGAAGGCCGCCATCGAGAGGTCTGAAGCAAGGGCCCGTCTGGCCATCCATGGAGGAACGCCGGTGAGAACCGCACCGCTGCCCCTTGAGTTTCCCGGCGTGCATCATATGGGCGCCGAAGAGCTCGAAGCAGCGACCCGGGTGGTGCGCAGCCGCTCGATGTTTCGCTATTACGGTGTCGACTTGCAGCGAGAGGTCGAGGCATTCGAGGCCGACTTTGCACGTTTTCTAAATGTGCGACATATGGTGGCTGTAAGCAGCGGCACCGCTGCGCTGAGTGTTGCATTGGCTGCCCTAGGCGTGGGGCCTGGCCAGGAAGTGATTGTGCCGGCGTATATGTGGATCTCGGTGGCCGCCGCGGTCATCAACCGCGGAGCGATTCCGG
>Ga0182013_10001406_pt1 | contig 33072 bp, 20 predicted proteins | sample 612S2MmetaG_FD_120487 | JGI IMG/M metagenome (GOLD analysis project Ga0182013, IMG submission 120487) | Permafrost microbial communities from Stordalen Mire, Sweden - 612S2M metaG | ecosystem: Environmental > Terrestrial > Soil > Wetlands > Permafrost | place: Sweden: Stordalen | collected... | reverse complement strand
GGTGCCGTGACCGTCAGCACCGCCGTGTTCGAGGTAATCGATCCGCTCTTGGCCGTGATGTTTGTCGAGCCCGCCGCCACCCCGGTGGCCACGCCGGTCGACGCGATCGTCGCTACCGTCGTGCTCGACGACGCCCATGTCACCGAACTGGTGATGTTCTGAGTGGGGCCGCTCGAATAGGTTCCTGTAGCCGTGAACGCCTGCGTCCCGCCTGCCGCGATTGAGGCGCTCGCCGGCGTTATCGCGATTGACTCCAGCGTCACGCCAGAGGAACACTCGCTATTAATCTGGTTCCCCAACGTGACACGTGCCGATTCTAAGTTGGCCTCATTCATCGTCCAGTCATGCCAGTTGGGGTTCTCACTGCCGGATGCCGAAAGAGAATAGATAGCGGTCTGGTTCGGAGTTTGCCCGCAGTTCTTGAGCAGTTGCAAATACTCGAAGTCCTGTTCGCCATCCCGCAGATACTTGAGTCGCATGGAGGGCGCGACACCTTGATAGCTCGACGTACTCTGCAATCCCGCCGGCCCGCCTGGATAAACCAAAATGCCTTCTTCTGGAAAGTAACCGTTGCTGCTGTTTGTGTAACCCTTGGACAGCGAACTGGTCCAAGCGAGCGATTCCGAATTCCAGTTAGCGATCGCCCAGTAATTCGTCCCGGTTATCCCCAGGCTCTGGTTTAGGAAACCCGGCCAAATGCGGTAGTTGATAGGCAGGAAATCCAGTTCCCACTTTGGGGAGTAGTAATCAAGCACCTCATCTGTGTATGACCAGACTTTGTCCCCCTTTTGCAGAACATAGGTCACATTCGGCAATCCATCGTAAGTGTCGGTCTGGGCCACGTCATAGTCCTGCGGGAGCATCGCCCAAACATCCACGGCGGAACGGCCGGTGCCCAGGCCGTCGTTGAAAAGTCCGCCCGCGGCTGCTGCGGAATCGGGCCGTTGCGAGACCATATTGTCGACACCAATTTGACCTGGAACACCCGTGACGACTGCCTGATGCAGGACCTTAGCCCAGGCGATCACGGAGTTGTAGTACGCGGTATTGGTGCAACTCGACTCTGGGTCGGCGGTGTAGTCGCTCAAGTAAAGACTTGTTGGCTGCGCGTTGACCGCAGTCTGCAAAGCACTCAAGGTAGGGGGTGCAGGTTTGAGGTCGCTGCCCGTGCACGCGCCGTAAGAAACGTTTTCATAGTAACCCAGGTCAAAGTCATTCAGCCCGTATTGACTGATGTCAGTGCTCTCGTTGACCAAGCCCGAAGTGTCAGGCATGAATCGGTTTCTGAGAAGTTCCGCCTCTATGCCGGCAGCCAGAGCGCCGCCTGCAGACAGATTAGAGTCGCCTCCACCAAAAAGCGATCGGAGCGACGGTTTTAGTGGCAACGTGAAATTCCATACCGTCAGCGAAATCGTTCCTTCGGCAGATCCCTGAGTGCTGGAGACCGTGTAAGTGCCGGTATAAGTCCCGGCGGTCGTCCCGCGTGGCACAAACGTGTCTACCCAGAAGACTGTGTTGTTACTGGCGGCCAGACTAGAGAGCTCAAACGCATAAGTAGCTCCTGACGTGGGAGGATTCCCCGTGGCCGGATCTATCGCCGGAATCAGCGCGTCGGGGAGAGTCTCGTTGCTGGTGGTGATAGGCGCATTCTGGACTCCGTTGTCCGAAGTGTATGGAAGACCAGAGGTCTCAAAACCCGCGGAGCTGTGTTGCGCGGCACTTATGGTGATATAAGACTCTCGATAGAGAGTCAGACTGCTGCTGGGAATCGTCGCACCCGCCGGTCCAGTTAGATTTGAAACCGACAAGGTGACGTTGGTCAGCCCGCCCGACGGAGCCTGCACAGCCAGCTGAAATGCAACATACTCCCCTTGTCCGCCATAGATCGTTGCCGTTGTGCCGCTGCCTGCGGCATCGGTTGGTCCTACTCGTAACAAGGTACTCGGAACCACCCACACGGTCGGCCCTGCGCCAAAAGCTACGCCACAACCGACCAGCATCATGACCAGCAGGACGCTTGCTGTCTTTTTCATACCCTCTCCAATTCTTGGCAACTTGGCTATGACAGCGTTCAACTGTGAAACACAACGACCAATTGTCCGGAAGTAATTTTCGGGGCCGTGCCCGGTGCAAAGTGCTTGGAACGCGATACACACGATCAGTGGCACACCAGAAGAGCGTCGCGGACGCTCTTCTTGCACACCTTAATGCTTATCGTCGATCTTGATGACCCTTTCGCTGAAGGAATCGGCGACATAGAGATCACCCGAAGCGTCCAAAGCTACGCCTATCGGAACATCCAAGCCGCGTTTGACTGTAGTTAGTGTTCCGTCAGAAGTTATCTCGGCCAGCGAGTTGGTACCGGTGTCCGTGACGTAAAGGTCGCCCGCAGGATCGACAGCCAAGTACATCGGAGCAACCAGCCCGTTGCCTAGCGTCGTTTGAGTTCCGTCAGGGGCTATCTTGAATACTGCCGCGCTGTAGGTATCCGCAACGTACACGTTACCGACTGCGTCGACGGCGACTCCTACTGGAGTATTATATCCACTGCCCAAATTGGTTTGAGTGCCATCGGGTGTAATCTGGGCCACAAAACCTTCCCAAGGGTCTGCGGCATACACGTTACCTGCCGCGTCCACGGCTACGCTCATCGGCATGTAAAACCCACTGCCCACGGTCCCCTGCACTCCGTCAGGCGTGACTTTGTAGATGACTCCGGCTTGGCTGTCAGCCACGTACACATCTCCCGCTCCATCTACAGCGACAGCCTGCGGGACCATAAATCCGCTACCCACGGTGGATCGGGTTCCGTCCGGCGTAATCTTGAATACTTGCTGCAGGTCACTGTCTGTAACATACAGATCTCCCGCAGCGTCAATGGCAACCCCTTGGGGGCTGATGAGCTTGTCCGCGACAACTTTGTACTGCGGCGCACGAACTCCAGAGGCTGAACCGGCAGAAGCATGGCTAACGTCTGGGGCGTTCGTCGGCTTCGTCATGGATCGAGCAAGCGCCCTTAGGTTGCATTCGCGAACCCAAGGCGGTAGTTTCAATTGCACCGTCGGCACATTGTCTGGTTTAGCATTATCGGGCGACACCTGCGACTGAGCCGCGGCGGCATTCGCCCCGCACGCTATTGTCAGGAACAGCAAGCTCCGCGCAATCGGCAGGAATCGTATCGGATGTGAAGACAACCCAAACAATCGTTTCATTAGAGCCTCCAAGATTCTCTTACCACAATCCATCGCGAACTGAGCCAACCAGCCGCGTAGTCAGCACATCAGATCCACATGAAATGTGTTTCACTCGCTCACAGTCTAACTTTCTTAAGTTGTCTTATCTGAACAGATCGCTCAGATCCTTCGTCTTGGGATCTGCCGCGCCTCCCAGCAGAGGCGTTACATTGAAGATCTCTTCGATCGTCTTCAATGTCGAGCTGTGGTCGTAGTGAATTTTGTTGGTATAAGCTGTTTTGCCTCCCCCTTTGGCAAGCGGCGAAAGCAAGAAAAAGAAAATCGGTCCATCGCTGTACTTGTCGGTATCTTCTGCTTCATCCCAGATTACGAATAGAGCGCCATCGTTCTTGTACGCATCTGAGTTCATAATCATCGGCAAATTCCTTTTCAGCCATTGATCCGAGCGACGGGTGTTGCTTCCCGGCTCCCTCGGATCACACGAAGATATTCCCTCATGTCCTTGGTGGCACAGATTCGGAATAATGAGATTGTATTGGGCGGTCGTATGTGCGCTCAGATCTTTAGCGAGATGGTAAAAGGGTACGACGTGCTCCAGGCATTCCGGTGACTTCGGATTCAAGTTGCCATTCACGTCGTTGAAATAGACAGGAGCCAAATGATTTACATCCACGTGAGAGAAATCAAGCGGGCACACGTGAAATTCGGTGCTGCCATAATCATGCTCAGCGTAGGCCTTCCACGAAATACCCGCGCCTTGAAGAGTTGTCACAAGATGCTTCGAGTCGGGCTTAATCCCAGGCACCTGGCCGGGCTGCGTATCACCGAGCTGGCCGAAGTTGGTCCCGGCTTCCAGCCACAAGTAGTTCGGCTGGCTGGGATGATTTCCGGGCGGATTGAAATATTGCAGAGGCTGAGCCGCTATTTTCTTCAGCGTGCCGTTGACGTATGGAGCGAGCGGGTTGTGGTCGATATCCGGGTCATTGAAGGATGCACCGGCGTCGTTCCCCTCCCGGTTGTGATTCTCCATCATCACCACAAAAACGGTCTTCACTTTGCTCATTTGTGAATGCGCAAGCCCGACCGTCACGACAAGCCAAAACAGCAAAGTCAAAACGCCTCGCAAATGTTTCATAGAGCCTCTTTTCTGACTATGAGCAGGCAATCACTAGAAGTGTTGTTCTGCCGTGTTGTAGAAGCAGTGACCCTTGTCCCATATACTAGGGGTAGAGTCAAAGACTTTCTGCGACCAACACGATTTGGTGTTCATTATGCTGAACAACTGGCCTCCGTCTGCAGCGACAGCATAGGCCTGCAAAATGCCAAAAGCTTTCCGACAAGTTTCACGGCCGCATCCGATAAGTCTTGCTCTAACTATGGCCTAAGCTCTTGCATCATTTAACTGGAAGTGCTTAGAACCATCCCTTGCCTCGCTCCGGTTAAGAGAATCATTTGGATTCCTCGCGAGGTAAGGGATGCTCAATGTCCTGCCTCAAATCACCAGAAGAACTTCAGCGCGAACGTCATGTTCCGGGGATCGGTTTGTATACCCGTAATTTTGCCGAACGTGCAACCGGCTTGCTCCACCAGGTCGGTCGAACCGTCCGCCGCGGGTGGCAAGCAAAATGTTGTATTGGGAAGCGCGGGATTTTGATGGTTAAGAGTATTGAAAACTTCCCACCGGAATTCTAGATACTTTGCCTCAGTGAAGTGGAAGTCTTTCATCAACGAAGAATCGAGGTTCCAAAACCCGGGGCCACGAATGGCATCGGTCCGCGGCTTCATATCTCCGAATGTCCATGCCCGAGGATCGAGGATCGTGTAGTTCGCCCAAAAGTTAGGATCATTGCCGTATGCGGGCTCAAAGGCAGCGGGATTAATCCAATCCGCTATCTGGGCTTCTTTGGAGCGATGCCCGCTGAACCGGGGGTCGCCGATCAGGTTGCACCTGCCTCCTGACTCCAGGTAGGCAGTACCCGGGGTGCTGAGCTGCTGAAGCGTGCTCGATGGGCACGAGATAGGCAGCGGCAAGCCCCGTTGCGCATTGAAGTTGCCGCTTAAGTGCCAGCCTCCCAGAATGCTGCCGATTACGCCTTTGTGGTTCAGAAGGGCTTTGCCGCGGCCTACAGGGAGTTCGTAGGTAGCGCTCACATTGAACATCTGGGGTATGTCATCGACCGCTACCGCACGATCAGCATTCCTGTTGTCCGGATCCTGATATGTCCATGGGCCTCCATAAGCGCTCTCCAATTGGCCGCCCCGTCCACCGATTATTCCTGTGCGCGTGAAATGAATCGGATCGACCGCTTCCACGCCTGCTCCACCCACCGACCAGTTATCCATTTGCTTGGAGACGGTATACGCGACGATGAAATCCAAACCATGGGATGTCCGTTTTTGGACCCTTAGGTTCATTCCGTTGTAAGTGCTCATACCCGCGAATGTGCCGTTTGTAGGAATCGTGGGGAAGAAAGGATAAGGTTCCACAAGAGTCGAAAGAGCCAGCTGCGACACAGGCCCGGTAACCGGATTTCCGTACAGCGAGCCCAATTGTGTGGCAGTCTGGCCAGAATAGAACTGCGAAATAGGGTAGTCATTGAAGAGCTGGGCTTGGTACTGGAGCTTGTTCTTCGTTGAGACATTGTTGTACAAGTAGGCGTTGGGTCCGCTTCCCGCCAAGTGAGTTCCGTGAGTGCCGACATAACCCAGCGAGACCGTGAGTTTGCCCGGAAACTCTTGTTGAATTTCCAGGGTGTAGCTTTGCACCATGGGATCACGTGTTGGCTTGACAAACGCGTAAGTGGCGCCCAGCAAATTTTCACGAGTCTGGGCTGGGAACGGGCCACTAATGGAGGGGAATAAGAGGCTCGTCTTGTTAGTACTCGTGTCGCTCAGGGGAAACGCTTCACAGGGTCCCTGGAAAGCAACGCATTGTGGATAGAAACTTTGGTCCCAACTTCCGCCGAGGCCCCAGCCCGCTCCATTGACGACGGACTGTCCCGGTGCGTTAAAACTCTCAATCGCGTCGGTATAGAAAATGTCATAACCACCGCGGATCACAGTTTTGCGCAAGGCAGAAGGCGACCATGCAAAATTGAAGCGAGGAGCGAAGTCAGTGTGGTTCGCCGGAAATACATCACCACTCGGGAATCCAGCGCTGCCCTCATAAATGTTTTCTCCCTGCAGTCCGGTCGCGGGGTTCAGGCAGGTAAAGCAGAAGTTGCCCATCGGGTAATAACGAGCCCTGAAAAAACCGTTCAGATCGTAGCGTAAGCCCAGATTCAAAGTGAAATTGGCCCTCACGTGGAAGTCATCCTGTACGAAGAATCCCCAGGAACGCCAGCGCAGATAGGGCGGTTCTATACGGCCGGCGAACGTGCTGCCATCAGCGGGAACGGCTCCCAACATGAATTGGGCGAAACTATTGCCGCCCAACCCGGAAATAGGATTCTGGGTCAACGAACCACTAAAGTCCAGGGTGGTGGGATCGTCACTGTTATAACTAGCATGGTCTAAACGGTAGGCAATACCCATCTTCAAGGTATGTTTGCCGATGATCCTCGTCACATTGTCGAGAATACTGTAAGCCTCCGTTCCTGTCGCAATGTTGGTCCAGGGGGTAGGGCCGAAAGAAAGAGCTCCACCGCCCGGCGTGCTCGTTAAAGCAAAATTAGGCGTTGGGAAAAAACGGTTACTAGGTAACATGCTCGGCGCTAGCATCTGCTCCACCTCTGACTGAGATGTGAGGCTGTCCGGGTAAGGATTCGACAGGGTTGAGAGGAATTGGCGGGTGAAGCTGGCGCGAAACTCGTTGATGAAAGTGGGGCTGAAAGCGATAGTGTGCCCCACCGCGGCCACTTGGCTGCGAATATTGAAATTATAGGGCGATCCATAGCCGATGCTGCTCTGAGGGAGGGAAGGCCCAGTCCAGGGCACAGCGAAATTGCGGTACTGGCTGGGACTGAATAACCACTCAGCAAAGAGCCTGCCCTTGCCCGTTTGATGATCAACCTTGATCGAGAGATTAATGGGATCTTGGCTACTTGCGGTTCTACCCACGTAGTTGTTGCAGATACTGTAAGTGCCACTTGCCGCCAAGGGACAGCCACCCAGAGTATCGATGTGGTTCGGCATGGGAAACGAATTAATGAAAAACATCGCGGTGGAGTCGAGGCGATTAGTCGGAATGGAGGTTGCCATGCTGCCATCGGGATTGGTGAATTGCGTCCGTGCGAACGTTCCGTCCGACATGGGACCGGCCGTCGTGATCGGGTCGAAGATACCATTACTCACAACGTTGGGGTCTTCGCTGAAGTTCCCGGCTCGCATCAGGGGGGTGGGTACTGTGTAAGCGTTGGTGCCGCTCTGGTGAAGAATCGTCGCGTCAATGGAGAAAAAGAAAAATGTCTTGTTCCTGCCATCGTAAACGTGAGGAATCCTGACTGGCCCGCCCAACGTCCCGCCAAAGTTGTTAAATTGCACGAGATTTTGACTGAATCCACCCTGCCCGTCAAAAGGGTTGTTGGCATTGGTCGCACTGTTTCGAACATATTCGTAGACGTCGCCGTGGAAGTCATTTGTTCCGGACTTCAGGACCGTGCTGAAGACGCCGCCCCCCGTGTGTGAGTACTCGGCCGCGAACGCGGTCGTGATTACCTGAAAATCCGAGACCGAGTCAGGGGAAGGATTTACCACCACGTTCTCCCCGAAACTGGACATATTGAGATTGCCATCGAGGTACCACGCGTTCGCCCCACTCTGCCCGCCGTTCACGGCAATCGCCGAACCCAAAAGGTGAGTTGGGTCTGGGAAGGTTCCAAAACTGCTGTCAAAGCCGAAATTACTTCCCGGAGGGCCACCCACGTTGTTGACTCCTGGAAGCAGGAAAGTTAACTCCTGCAAATCCCGGCCCGCCAATGGCACATTCTGGATAATGTCGGGTTGCAAAGTAGTGCTGAAGTTGCTGGCGTCCGTCTCCAGCATCGGCAAATCGGCCGTAACTTCCATTCTTTCGCTGGCCGATCCGACCTTCAGCTTGGCGTTAACCCTGATCACTTCGGCAGGAGGCACGTCGATGGCTGCGATGTCCAGCAGGGTAAATCCTTTTGCTACGAAATGTGCACGATAGGTGCCTGGTACCAAACCCTCGGCCCGATAGTAGCCGGCATCGTTGGTCTTGGTGCTTGTCACCACATTTGTAGCGACGCTGGTAATAGTGATCTCCACTCCGGACATTGCCAACCCTTGTGGATCAGCCACGTTGCCTTCGATTGCACCTCGATTCAGTTGGGCAACGAGAAAGGTCGTGCACCCCAGGAGAACCATCGACCCCAGAAGAGTAAAGAGCACTCGCCGCATATACATACCTCCCGCGCACAAATTAAAGGCACCACTTCCCATTTTCGGCCGCGTCGACTGGACGGAGATTCGCACTCCCCTGACCTCGTGAAAGCCGAACGAATGTTTTTGCATCGGGGGGTTGCTTGTCAAGCGGTTTCAGGCAGTCCGCCCAGTTGTGTCCATTTAGCTGGACACTTTGTAGCGGCCGAATCTAAGGAGGCCTCGCTGCAGTTCACCCAACGGGCGCAAAAGCTATCCCGGGAGGCGTCTGTCCGAAACCGTGTGCTCAGAGAAGGTTGAGACGACGGCGCGCTACTTGCACTACGCCTGCCTGCAAGTCTGTCGTTGTTGCCCGAGATGCTGAATCTCTAATTCGACTATATCGCCAGGCTTAAGATACCGAGGCGGTTTCATGCCCAGGCCCACTCCCGGTGGTGTGCCGGTCGAGACTAGGTCTCCTGGCTCAAGCGTCATGAATTGAGAAATGTAATGCACTAGCTGCGCGGGCGAAACAATCATCATTTCCGTACTACCATTCTGCATCAACTGGCCATTCACGCCGAGCGTCATTCGCAACTTTGAGACATCCGGCAATTCATCGCTTGTTGTCAGCCAAGGTCCAAGCGGGTTGAATGTGTCACAACTCTTCCCCTTGCTCCACTGTCCACCGCGCTCCAATTGGAAACTCCGTTCGGAAACATCGTGCGAAATGCAGTACCCTGCACAGCAGGCAGCTGCGTCGTCGATAGAGTTGAGGTACCGGGCTTCGCGCCCGATGATCAGACCGAGTTCAACCTCCCAATCGGTTTTATTGCTATTTCTTGGGATAAGAATGTCGTCAAACGGACCTACGACGGTGTTGGTCGCCTTGAGAAACAACACTGGTTCTGTCGGCACAGCCATGCCGGACTCATTCGCATGATCCGAGAAATTTAGCCCCACACAAACGATTTTGCCAGGCCTGGCAACGGGAGATGCCCAACGTTCGTTTTCGCTTACCTCAGGAAGTCTTCTTGCTTCATCCGTTCTCAGCAGAGCTGCAAGCCCTTCCAGCCCAGATTCAGCAAAAAAAGTCGAGTTCCAATCCTGAAAATAGCCCGACAAATCCTTGCGTTTCCCATCCAGCAACACTCCTGGTTTTTCTCTGCCTTGTTGCCCGAAACGGATTAGGCGCATGTTGCACTACTCCTCAAGAATCAGTGGATGTTGCTCGGGGGGAGAATGGACGAACCCACCACTCCTTCTGACAGAATCGGGACTCCGTTGCGAAACACATGGCAGATGCCGCTCGGCGGAAGCGCTGGAGTTTCGTAGGAAGCCGGGCTGTTGACCGTTCCGGGATCAAAAACGACCACATCGGCAAAATAACCGGGCTCAATGCGTCCGCGCTTTGGAATCGAGAAACGACGCGCCGGTTTCTCCGTGATCTTATGAACAGCTGTTGTCAGTGTGAGCCATCCTCGCTCCCGGCTCATCTCTCCTAGCAGAAGGGGGAATGTTCCGTAAAGGCGAGGATGGGGCCGGCCCTTGACGTAAAAGCCGTCGCTGATGATACACGACAGAGGGTGAGAGATCGTCTGGCGCAGATTCGCTTCGCTTTGATTCATTTCGAGCATGTTGACTCGCCCCTGCTCTTCTTGGATCAGGTCGAATACCGCTTCGACGGGCTCGCACCCACGGCTCGCAGCAATCGCCGCGACGGTTTGCCCGATCAAGCCGCGGTTGAAAGGCGTCTCGAGGCTAGAGATCAGAATGTTCGTCCAGCCTTGCTCCAGGCTCGCTTCGGTCTCGACCGCGATTCGCTTCCTCTCGGCGCCATCAGCCAGCCTGGCAAGAAGACCGTTGATGCCGCCCTCGAGCGCCCACTGCGGGAGCAGTTGTGTCAAGACGGTGCTGCCCGCGATATACGGATAACAATCAAATCCAACGTCGAGACCTTCGGCCGCCGCATTCTCGATTTTCTCCAGTGCCACTGCTTGCTTGTTCCAATTGCGGGGACCAACGGCCTGCAAATGGGAGATCTGCAGCCGGCAACCGGTCCGGCGAGCCAGTTGCAGCTGCTCATCGACCGCTTCGACCAAGAGATCGCCGTAACCGCGCATGTGCGTGGAGTAGGTCTTGCCATAGCGGGCGACGACTCTGCACAACCGTTCCAACTCGGCCAACGGGGCGCTAGCGCCTGGTGAATACATGAGCCCGGTGGAAAACCCGCATGCACCTTCTTCGAGTGACTCGGACAGCGTCTGTTCCATCCAGTCGAGATCGCGTTCCGCAAGCTGCCCGAGTTGGTTCCCGACACGAGCGATGCGAAGGCTTCCGTGTCCGACTAGGGAAGACACTGCTGTTGTCGTCGAACGGGCCGCTTGTTTGAGATAGGCTCTGGCGGTCGGCCAACCCCAGTCCGCGTCACCGCAATAAAGACCGTTGGCGAAGTCATGAATCAACCTGCGATCCAGCGGCACCGGATAAGGCGAAAAACCACAGTTGCCAACCACTTCGGCGGTAACTCCCTGCGCGACTTTCTCACGGCGGTTCTGAAGCACTTGAAGATCCAGATGGCTGTGCGAGTCGATGAAGCCTGGCGCCACCGCCAGCCCGCGACAGTCGATCACCCGGGCTTCCACCGGTGCCTCGAAGACGCCGACCCTCTCTATGGTCCCGCCGGAAATCAAGACGTCACCCGAACTGGGCGGCGCGCCCGTACCATCGATCACCATGCCGCCCTTAAAGACAATAGTGCTCATGTGAATTTGACTCCAGTCTAACCACATTTCAATCCGCTGTGTTCCTACGTTGCACTTGCCGATGGCTACTGTTCACTCAGTGCTCATCCAACGCTTCTCCCATGCGTTTTCGCAGTGCAAACAGGAGTTTCGGATCGGCGTTCCAGTGCCGGAAATCCTGGCCGAGTTGTCTTGTCAACTCAAGGGCTAAGTCGGCCTTGCCAGCTTTCTTCATCAGTTCAATGTATTCAAAGTCTTCTACACCCTCGCGGATCCATTTCAGGCGGAGCGATGGAACGGTTCCTTGGACTCCAACATCCTCGCCCGGGTACACGAGCATTCCTTCGCCCGGATAATGGTCGCCACCAGTCGGATACGTATCCACGTCGTTCCAGGGATCTTTGGTCCAAGAATCTACAGCCCAGTAGAGGAGGCCGGTGAAACCCATGCTCTGGTTGATAAATCCCTGCATGACCCGGTAATGCATTGGCGAGAAATCGATCTCCCATTGAGGCGAGTGGTCGTCCTGCACAAGGGCAGTGTAGGTCCACGCTCGGTCACCCTTTTTCAGAACGGCAGCAACATTCTGTGGGGACGCTTCATAGTAGCCCGGCTGAAGAACCCAAATGTCCACTGCCGATCGACCGCTGCCCGATCCGTCATCGAAAAGCTCCGGGACTGGGGACATCGTGACGAGATTGAGGATTCCTGCGCTATGCAGATTGCGGGCCCAGGCCTTGATCACCGGATACAAATCAGGAAATTCCACGATTTCGTCAGCCGTATAGTTGTAAAGTAACGGGCCTGATGGGAGCTGTCGCGCGATGGTCTGAATTGCCTCCACCGAGGGAGCCGGGCTCATGTTGCCGTGGTTGTAGTCGGCACCGCTCGATAAACCGATATTGATCGAGCTTAGTTGGTATTTCTCCACGAACCTCGTTGCGCTTTGCACAGGTACCGGCGTGGGCATGAGTTTATGCCGCAAAATGGTTTCACATGCAGCTGCACTCGTGTCCTTCCACAACATGAATGATGAATCCAGCGAGGGTTTCAGCGGTAGCTCAAAATTCCAAACTGTGAGCTCAATGTCGCCAGTCGCGCTTCCCTGATCACTGGTTGCTCTGAAGGAGCCATGGTACCTGCCGCGCATGGCGTTTCGGGGGACCGACACGTCGATCCATAGCGCTTGATTCTCACCTCGTTCTACATCGAAAGGAGCAGCGCGGATCTTGGAGTTGACGGGAGGCTTGTCAGTGGCCGGATCAAGAAAAGGAACGAGTGCATCCGCATACCAGCCAGGACCCAGTGGAGGATGGGCTGTGCCTTTTCTCTCCGGGCTGCCGTGTTCGACATGCACATAGTGCTCACGATAGGCGATGAGATTGTCTTTCCCAATCACAGCACCCTTGGGCCCCCTAAGGTCGGAGAGTGCGAGATTCACATTGGTCAGACGTTTTGCCCTGGCGCGAATCACGATCTGGAACGGTTCGTACTCACCCCGGGCTGCAAACAGTTCAAGGCGGTGCTTTTCTCGCGGCTCGTATTCCCGACCGACTCTCTCCATGCCGGATACCACCCAGACGGAGGGCTTTGAGGCCGCCGAATGCATCAGCGCGGGCATTAGAAGGATGGCGCCGCAGAAAGTTACACTGTGAAAAAACTTAATCACTTGCTTCATCCGTTTCTAGGAATGCTGCAACCAGATTCCGCAAAGAAAGTCGAGTTCCAAGCCTTAAGTGGCTGACAAATCCCCGTGTTCCCATCCAGCAACCCATAAACCGAGTCCGGAGCTACCTGACTCCCATATCTTCTGTCCGCCTGCCCTACCGCGAGCCAACGTTTGCAGGCTCTGCGTCATGATCCTGTGACTAGCTCCTCATGCGCATACTTGTCAAGGTATTTTCCCGATCACAGGCTGCTTGTCCAGTGGAATGGACGTTATTTGTCCGGGCCGGTGAGAAACGCATGCGATAAGCTGCACCGGGAAGAAATTTCTGCGATGGTAGTTTGATCTTACCTTTTCGCTACCGATGAAGACACGCAGAGTGAGAAAGTAGAGTCGAAATCATGCTCATTCATCAAGACCGTCTGTTCCCGGCAGAAGCTAGCACCCGAAAGATCGCCAAGGCACTTTATGAGCAGGTCCGAACCTTGCCTATTGTCAGTCCGCACGGGCATACGCAGGCAGCGTGGTTTGCCAAGAACGAGCCTTTCCCTGACCCGGCCAAGCTCTTTGTCCAGCCCGACCACTACATCTATCGAATGCTCTACAGCCAGGGAATCTCGCTTGAGGAGCTCGAGATCGGGGAGCCTGAGCTGCTGGATGCGCGGAGAGTCTGGCGTATCTTTGCTCGCCATTACTATCTGTTCCGCGGAACACCAACCCGCTTGTGGCTGGACTTTGCCTTCCAGGAACTTTTCGGGCTGGATCAGCGACTTTCGGAAGCAACAGCTGATGTGTACTTCGACACGATCTCGGAACAACTTCGCGCGCCGGAGTTCCTGCCGCGCGTTCTTTACGAGCGTTTCAACCTGGAAGTGCTGGCGACGACCGATTCTCCGCTCGATTCGCTGGACGATCACAAGACCATCCGGGAATCGAACTGGAAGGCGCGGATTCTGCCGACCTTTCGCCCCGACCCGGTTGTCGATCCTGAGTTTGCGGGATTTTCTGAAAATATCGCGAAGTTAGCCGAGAAGACCCGGGAAGACGCGTCAACTTGGACGGGCTACCTGAACGCACTGCGAAAGACGCGCGATCGCTTCCGCGAACTCGGGTGCACCGCAACCGACCACGGGCACCCCACCGCACGTACCGCCAATCTTTCCTCAGCTGCGGCCGCGGAACTCTTTTATCGAGTGCTCGCCGCCAATGCCGATGCCCAGCAGCAGGAACTCTTTCGCGCACAGATGCTGACCGAAATGGCGCAAATGAGTCTCGAAGACGGGTTAGTCATGCAGATTCACCCGGGCAGCGCGCGCAATCACAACCGCAAGCTCTACGAGCAATACGGCCGCGACGTGGGTGCGGACATTCCGATGCCGACAAATTATGTGACCGCACTTCGGCCGCTGCTCGATCAGTTTGGTAATGAACGCGGGCTCACGATCATTCTTTTCACACTGGATGAGTCGACCTACAGCCGCGAACTGGCTCCGCTGGCCGGGCACTATCCGTGTCTGCGGCTGGGCCCGCCCTGGTGGTTTCACGACAGTCCGGAGGGCATGATGCGTTTCCGCGAGCGAGTGACGGAGACGGCAGGTTTCTACAATATGGTGGGGTTCAACGACGATACTCGGGCCTTTCTTTCTATTCCGGGGCGGCACGATTTGGCGCGGCGAGTGGATTGCGCCTTCCTGGCGAAGCTGGTCGCCGAACACCGACTGGACGAAGACGAGGCTTTGGAAGTGGCGCAAGACCTTGCCTACAGGCTGGTGAAACAAGCATATAAGTTGTAACAGGCGCAAATGGTGGAGAGAATGGAATTCGACAGCGGGATGGGAATCGGATCATCTCCCGCTACACAGCTTGGACGCGTGCGCTGGACGATATGCGCCATGCTCTTTGTCGCCACCTCAATCAACTACATGGATCGCCAAGTGATCGCGATCCTCAAGCCCACTCTCCAGCACAGCATTGGCTTGACGGAGGTGAGTTACGGCTACATAGTCGATGCATTCCAGATCGCCTACGCGCTGGGACTGCTGGCCGCCGGGCGACTGATCGATAAACTCGGTACGCGCATCGGCTACATGTTGGTCATGGCCGTCTGGAGCCTTTCCGCAATCGGCCACGCGCTGGCCAACACAGCGCTCGAGTTCGGGTTTGCACGCTTCTTCCTTGGGCTCGGCGAATCTGGAAACTTCCCGGCCGCAATAAAAACTGTGGCTGAGTGGTTCCCCCAGAATGAACGCTCACTGGCTACTGGCATTTTCAACTCGGGAGCGAATGTCGGCGCGATCCTGGCTCCGATCATCGTCCCCTGGGTAACGCTGCGCTACGGCTGGCACATGGCTTTTGTGTCCACTGGTCTCTTCAGCGCACTCTGGATTCTGTGGTGGCTCCGCAATTACCGCAAGCCCACCGACCACCCGAATCTTACCAATGCTGAGTTGCGGCACATCTACCGGGAGTCGGCGATCGAGATGGGTCCCACCTTACCTTGGCGCCGGCTGCTGGGCTACCGACAGACTTGGGCGTTTTCGATCGCGAAGTTCCTTACCGATCCGATCTGGTGGTTCTATTTGTTCTGGCTGCCGTCTTACTTTAGCGTGAAATTCAATCTGAATCTTTCGCATCTTGGGCTGCCTCTCGTTATCGTTTATAACGTCTCAGTCATCGGCAGCATTGGTGGAGGTTGGCTACCCGCGCCTTTCCGGCGATTGGGCCTCTCGCCCAACTATGCACGACTTGCGGCGATGCTGTTCTGCGCTTGCATGGTCGTTCCCATATTTACCGCCACGAGCCTCAAGTCGGAGTGGGCCGCCATCGCGTTGCTCAGCATTGCAGCAGGCGCGCACCAGGGATGGTCGGCCAATCTCTTCACCACATCCTCGGATATGTTCCCTCGCAGCGCGGTGGGCGCGGTGGTCGGCATTGGTGGCATGGCAGGATCAGCTGGCGGTGCAATTTTTGCCTTTTTCGCAGGCCACATCCTGCAACTGACGCATAGCTATACCATCCTCTTCGGCCTCGCGGCGGGCGCATATCTCCTGGCGCTGATTATTTTATACTTGCTCGCTCCCGGGCTGAAGAAGGTAGAGTTCACCGTATGAGCCTCTACTGCGCCACCGGCGGTCTCGATGCCGACTTGTTTCCGCAGCTGAGAGATCTGCTCAGGGAAAGCTTGGCGAAGCTTGGCCAACGGGACCGCGTCCTCGCTGTCCCCCCTGACCAAAGCCGCATTCATTCTCACGCCGGTGAGCTGACCCGATATGCATGGGAGTACTACGGCGATCATCTCAAGGCAGTCCTGCCGGCACTTGGCACACACGCCGCCATGCAACCCGAGCAGATCACGCGCATGTTCGGAGCCATGCCGCAGGGGATCTTCCGCGTCCACCGCTGGCGGACCGACGTCGACACCCTCGGCGAAGTCCCTGCAGAATTCATTCTGGAACAATCGGAAGGCAAGCTCAACTATGCTTGGCCGGCGCAGGTGAACCGACTGATTGCGAATGGTGGCTTCGATCTCATCCTCTCCGTCGGTCAGGTCGTGCCCCATGAAGTCATTGGCATGGCCAATTACAACAAGAACATCCTCGTGGGCACCGGCGGCCGCGAGGCGATCAACCGCAGCCATTATCTTGGCGCGGTGTATGGGATGGAGCGCATTATGGGCCGCGCTGAAAATCCCGTGCGCAATGTTCTCAACTACGCATCCGATCATTTTCTGCGGCATTTGCCGATTGTCTACGTGCTAACCGTGGTCGGGCGCGCGGTGGGCGAACGCGCGGCGGACGGGGCGGAAGAACCCCTTGTAGTGCGCGGCCTTTTCATCGGCGATGACGCCGAGTGCTTTCGCCGCGCCGCCGAATTGAGCGTGAGAGTGAACTTTGAGACGCTGGACGCGCCCATCCGCAAGGCGGTCGTTTATCTCGATCCGCACGAGTTTCACAGCACATGGCTGGGCAACAAGGCTATCTACCGCACACGCATGGCACTTGCCGACGGTGCGGAGCTGATCATTCTCGCGCCTGGCGTCAAGGAATTTGGCGAAGACAGGGGCATCGATGGGCTGATTCGCAAGTATGGCTATTTTGGAACTCCGGCGACACTCGAAGCGGTAGACGCCAACGCTGACCTCGCCAGCGATCTTAGCGCCGCGGCGCACCTCATCCACGGATCTTCCGAACAGCGCTTCACGATTCGTTGGTGCCCCGGGCATCTGAGCCAGAAAGAGATTGAAGGCGTTGGCTTCGAGTATGGCTATTTGAAGTCCATGCTCACGCGCTACGACCCTTCGAAGCTTCGTCATGGGTGCAATCGGATCGACGGAGAAGAAGTGTTTTTCATCTCAAACCCAGGGTTAGGGCTGTGGGCCTACCGCGGTAAGTTGCAAAGTGAGGCAGAAAGTGGGAAATAGCGGATTGATGCTCGGGAAGTATTCGGTGGGTATTGGGGACAGATTTGCGCATCAAGGCAAGGCGCAGTTGCAGGCTTGCATGCAGGCTCTGACAAACGGCGTCGAAGTGATTCCCGTATGGAACAAGTCGAACCGCGAGCACACGATCATTGGCTCCGAGCCATCGTCTGTGCGGCAAGAGGCCGATGCTGCGGTAAAGGCTCTGCATTGGGAAAAGCCGTATTTTTGCGATGCCGATCACATCACCCTGCAGACTGTCGAGCTTTTTTTCGCGCCCTGCGATTTCTACACCATTGACGTGGCCGACTCCATCGGCCAGTCCTCATCGGTAACCAGCATTGAAAGCTTCGTGAAACGGCATCCGGAACTGCTGGGAAGTGTTCAGTTGGAACTCGTGGACGAAGTTTTCGAGATCACGCCAGAGCGCCTGAAACAGACGGCGCAGAAATTTCTCGCCGCCGTGAAGAAGGCAGGTGAGGTTTACCGCAAAATCGCCAGCGCCAAGGGCACGGGCAACTTCATCGCTGAGATTTCGATGGACGAGACCGACCGTGCACAGAGTCCCGCGGAACTGCTGATCATCCTGGCGGCGATCGCGGGTGAAGGTATTCCCTTGCAGACCATCGCTCCCAAGTTCAGCGGCCGCTTCAACAAAGGTGTGGACTATATGGGCGACGTCGAGCAGTTCGAGCGAGAGATGACGCTCGACGTTGCGGCCATCGCGTACGCCGTCCGGCAATATGGTCTGCCGCAAAATCTCAAGTTAAGCGTTCACTCCGGCAGCGATAAGTTCTCAATCTATCCCGCCATTCACACCACGATGAAGCGATTCGACGCTGGTGTACACCTCAAGACCGCTGGGACCACGTGGCTCGAAGAACTGATCGGCCTCGCGGAAGCCGGTGGCAGCGGACTGGCGCTGGCGAAGGAAATTTATTCCCAGGCTTTCGCGCACCGGGACGATCTTTGCGCGCCTTACGCCACTGTAATTGATATCGACCCGGCGAAGCTTCCCTTCCCGAACGATGTTCGCGGCTGGTCTTCAGGGCAATACACCTCGGCCCTGCGCCATGTTCCGGGAGCAACTGCCTACAATCGCAGCTTTCGCCAGTTGCTGCATGTCGGCTTCAAGATCGCAGCCAACATGAGGACGCGTTATCTGGACTTGCTCGACGCCAATGAAGCCGTGATTGCGAGGAACGTGACGGAGAACCTTTTCGACAGGCACATCGCTCCCGTTTTTCTCGGGTGCAAGGCATGATCGTGGTCCCGATGAGTGTGAGCGGCGCCGGCAAAGACGAATATTTTCGATTCCACAAATTGCAATTTTTCCACTAAAGACTTTAAGCGGAGTAAACGACCCATGGGTCATGCATTAAATATCCTCAAGGATGCCGACTTGGATTTCCTCTCGTTGGGAGCGCTGGTGCACCGGCTGGATCCGGGAACCATCCCTTTCCGCAAAGCGACGGAATGCAAGATTCACGTCAGCGGAGGCGAGTTTAATGTGGCTGCCAACCTTTCGGATTGTTTTGGGCTGAAGACGGGAATAGTCTCGGCCATGTCCGACTATCCGATCGGCGACCTGATCGCCGAGCGGGTCCGCGCGATGGGCGTAAAGGCGTTTTATAAGCACTTCAAACACGACGGCGCCACGGGCCCTAACATGGCCACGGTGTACAGCGACCGAGGGAGCGGTCTGCGGGCTCCAGTGGTATTTTACAATCGCGCTAATGAGGCGGCAGCGCAACTGAAGCCGGGAGATTTCGATTGGAAGACGATTTTTGCCGGAGGCGTCCGCTGGGTTCATAGCGGAGGAATTTTTGCGGCCCTGTCGCCGACGACGGCGGAACTGGCCGCGGAAATGATGAAGGAAGCTAAGGCGGCGGGCGCAATCACCTCGTTCGATCTCAACTTCCGCGAGAAACTATGGAAGATTTCCGGCGGCCACGAGCGCGCCGTCAATATCATCGACCGCATTGTGCGGAACGTCGATGTGCTCGTGGGCAACGAAGAGGATCTGCAGAAGGGATTGGGCATCCCGGGGCCGGAGGTCGCAGCCGAGTCGAAACTCGACCCCAGCGCCTTCTTCGCTATGATCGACAAAGTGGTCAAGAAGCATCCCCAAGTGAAGGTGGTGGCCACCACGCTGCGCGAGGTTCACTCGACCAACCGCCATAGCTGGGGTGCGGTCGCCTGGATCGACGGCAAGACTCTCACCGCGCCCACGGCCGACCTGGAGGTTTTGGATCGCGTGGGAAGCGGGGACGGCTTTGCATCCGGCTTCATCTATGGTCTATTGACCGGTGAAGCCCCCGAAGAAGCACTCAAACTGGGATGGGCGCACGGCGCTTTGCTGACCACGTTTCCCGGTGACACGACCATGGCGACCGTGGATCAGGTGCGGGCCCTTGCCAAAGGCGGATCGGCGAGGATCCAGCGATAGGCGTCTGTCCTTATCCGGCTGTGCGCAGCCGGACTCAAAAGCCAAACGGCAAACCTGAAGCGGAGAAACAATGACGACCAGTCTTAGCCTCGAAGGCAAAACCGCCGTTGTAATTGGAGGCACCACCGGGATCGGGCGTGTCCTCAGCCTCGGCCTCGCAGACGCCAAAGCCGATGTCGTCGCCTCCGCGCGCCGCCAGCAACATGTCGAGGAAACAGCCACTGAAATCGAACAGCGCGGACGGCAAACGCTGCGCCTCTGCTCGGACGTGAAGGACCGCGCTTCACTCGAAAAATTACTGGCGGCATTACTCCACCACTTCGGCAAAGTCGACATCCTCATCAACTGTGCCGGAAAAGTTAAGCGCACGCCGACTCTTACCATGCCGGAAGAGGAATGGGCGGACATCTTGGACACGAACCTCACCGGAACACTGCGCGCTTGCCAGATCTTCGGCAGGCACATGTTGGAACGTGGTTACGGCCGCATTATCAACATTGCCTCTCTCAATAGTTTTGTTGCGCTCAGCGAGGTCGCGGCCTATGCGGCCAGCAAGGCGGGTGTCGTTTCCCTGACGCGCTCGCTTGCAGTGGAGTGGTCAAAGAGGGGTGTTACTGTGAACGCGATCGCGCCAGGTGTATTCCGCACCCGCCTGAATGCAGAGCTGCTCGACAACACGCCGCGCGGCCAGGAGTTGCTGATGCGGACGCCGATGGGCCGCTTCGGGAAGACCGAAGAACTCGTCGGAGCCGCGGTTTACTTCGCCTCCGAGGCCTCTTCTTTCGTTACCGGACAGACTCTGGTGGTTGACGGAGGCTTCCTGTCCAGCGGTGTCAACCAATAACATTGGCTGGTTGGCATTCGACGATTATGTCCAATAGGCTGAACGCTGCTCGCAAGCCACGTCATTTTCTGTTGGCAAACGGTGTGGTGGAAACTAACATTCAATGTTTGCAGGCAGAAACTCGCGTGCGTGCGCGCGTTGCTTCATCCGGGGGTTCACCATGAAAGACATGTGTGGCAATCGCTTGATGTACCGGGCAATGTTGTTTTGTTTTGAAATCGTTCTAGTTTGTGGACTCACCATGCCGATGTTGGCACAGTTCACGACGGGCCGGCTCAGCGGTACGGTCCTCGATCCTTCCGGCCTGGCGCTGCCGGGCGCTACCGTGACTGCACAGAATGAGCTCACCAGCTACAAAGAGGGCACAACAACGAACAGTTCCGGCGAGTATTTATTCCCGATACTGCCAGTGGGCAGCTACCAGATTACGGTCACGATGACAGGCTTCGACACCTATGTCCAGAAGGGTATAGCCCTTCAGGTTGACAAGTCTGTGAGCCTGCCGGTTCAGATGAAAATGGGTTCTGTAGCACAACAGGTCACGGTCAATGCGGATGCTTCCATGGTAACGACCGATTCTGCGACTCTTGGTCAAGTCATAGGTCAGAAAGAGGTCGTTGATTTGCCATTGTCTGGCCGCTACGCGCAGGCGTTGGTGTTCCTTGTTCCCGGAGCGGACAATGTCACGGCCAACTATTGCGCCGCGAACTGCGAAGGAGGAGTCTTCCCCAGCGAGCAATATGCCAAGGTCAATGGTGCTGGCGCCAATGGTGTGAGCTATCAGCTCGACGGAGCTGATTTTAACGATACCTACATCAACACCAATTTGCCATTCCCCAATCCCGATGCCATCCAGGAATTCAATCTCGTGACTAGCAACATGAGCGCCGTCTATGGCGATGCGCTCGGCGGAGTGGTAAATGTGACCTTGAAATCGGGAACGAATGCCATCCACGGCGATGTCTTCGAATTCCTTCGAAACAACGCACTTGATGCGGCGAACTACTTCTCGATCAGCGGTGTAAGTCCTCTGAAGCAGAATCAATTCGGCGGCGACGTCGGTGGCCCCATCCTCAAAAAACGGATGTTTTATTTCGGAAGCTATCAGGGCACTAGATTCAACCAAACCAACCCGTCGAGCCAGAACGTGCCGGATGCCGCCGAACGCGCCGGAAACTTCGGCGAACTCTGCACAAATTTTGGCGGCGTCTTCGTCAGCGGGGTATGCACAGGAGGATCCGGAACCACTCAGTTATACAATCCCTTCTCGGTCGTGAACTCAGGGGCGCTGCCGGGCGCACCGTACCCGAACAATCAGATCACTCTTGATCCGGTCGCGGCCTACATGCTGAACGGCATTCCGCTTCCGAATCCGACTCCTCTCCAAATAAGTCAGGGGTTTCCCAACACTTTCAACTTCAATAGCCTGCCGACGATTCAAAACACCAATGAGTACCTGGCAAAGATCGATTACAATTTCGGCAAGCACCGTCTCAGCGGCCATTATTTCCAGCAGAGTTATACGCAACCGATTGCCCTACCCCCCAGCACAAATATCTTGGAGATGTCGAGTGCTGCAGAAACTCTGGTCGACCACAATGTGAGCGTCGTCGACACCTATACGATCACGCCACACTTCCTCCTGGGCAGCTATTACGGATACACGAAGATTGATGGCACGACTTACTCGTCAGCACCCTTCAGCATGGTTGACGCTGGAGTGCAGAACTTTGCCGTACCGCCGAACAAGGGTGGTGGAGACACAGCCTCACTGAATGTGGGCACAGGTGGCCCTTCTTTTTCCAGTGGCAACTATGGGGTATGGAATCGCGGCGATCAATCTTTGCGCGAAATTGCCACTCTGATCAAAGGCAAGCACACAATCCAGTTCGGTGGTGAAGCGGTGCGAATTACTCAGCCGATGGGAAATAAGTTTCAGGAAGGTGGGACATTCTATTTCGGCAATTCCACTGGCAATGCCTTGTCGGATCTTGAGGTTGGCTTTGTCTCCGAGGTCATCCAAGGCGGCGGACTCTTCCTCAATTTTACCGGCATCAACTGGAGCGCTTTCGTGCAGGACGACTGGAAGGCGACTCCGCGACTTACCATAAGCGCCGGGCTCCGCTGGGATCCGTGGATCCCTTCCAAGGACAGCCTGGGCAGAGTTGCCTGTTATGAGCCGGGGGCTCCGCAGTCCGTGCGGTATCCGAATGCTCCTCCCGGCTTGATCTTTGGCGGGAATAACCATGATCCCGGATGCCCGGCCGCTGGTATTTTCGCTGACTACAAGAATTTCGGACCCCGATTCGGGTTTGCCTATCAGCTCACACAGGATGCAACCACGAGCCTGCGGGGGGGCGTGGGTTATTATTACGAGTCACCAAACTCCCTGATCTATCAGCAGATGGTCGGTGTCCCGCCCTTCGCGCCTGTTATTAACCTTTATAATGTGAGTCTCTCCGACCCTTACGGAAGCGCGGGGCAGGTCAGCCCGTTCCCATCAGGCTTTGGTCCCAATAACCCCGGTCCCGGCGCAACTTTTCCTTACCAACCCTCATTTACACAAATACAGGACCCACATCTTCGCTTGCCGATGGTTCTAGGCTGGAACTTAACGCTCGAACACAGCTTCAAGGCGAACTGGATGATACGTGTCGCTTATGTGGGCAATGACGGGCACCGACTCTACGGCACTGGTGACCAGGAGAGTGGCCTGCTTCAGTTGAATCCCACCATTCCGGGGACCAACGGTACGCGCGAGAATCAGAATTTCGGATCGGTTGCGGAGATTAATTCCGGAGTGAACAGCAATTACAACGCACTGCAGGTGACCGTTGAAAAGCGTCTAGGGCACGGCTTTTCCTTCCTGTCCAGCTTCGCCTGGGCGAAGGCGCTGGATGATTTCGCCCCACAACCACAAGGCTCCATATATTACTTGTATACAAACACCTGTACCTGCGGCCGTCATTTCGATTACGGCCCGTCGGCCGATGACCTCAGCAAGGTTTTCAAAATCAACGGGACTTACGAGACTCCCCATGTCCGTGTTGCAGGCCCACTGTTGAATGGCTGGGAGCTCACGGCGATCACCGATTGGCAAACCGGAAGCCCGTTCACCATCTTCAGCGGGTATGACAATTCGGAGACTGCGATAGGAAACGACCGCGCTGACGTCGTGCCAGGAGTGAACCCCGTCCTGCCTCACCGCTCCCATGCCGCCAGCATCGCGCAGTGGTTCAATCCTGCCGCCTTCGTTCCAAATGCGATTGGAACTTTCGGTGATTCAGGAAAGAACTTTCTGCGTGGCCCCAGGTTCTTTAACACCGATTTAGCCGCAATTAAGAAAATGAAGGTCGGCGAGCGCGTCTCACTCATGTTCCGCGCCGAGTTTTTCAACGCCTTCAACAATGTCAATTTGGGCTTGCCTGGCAACCAGGTGGCTGCTGGCACCGCTAACGGGTTTGCCCGCATCGGGGGCACTGCGGGGGGAGGCGCGTACGGCGGCCCCACCTCCTACGGAACGGCCCAACCACGAATCATCCAGTTTGGGTTGAAAGCCAGCTTTTGAGACCGCCGCTCCAGTAGCGCAGATATGACTTCGCTTCGCAGAGACTTTCTGAAGCTCGCAAGCGCCGGGTTCGTCGCAACTGCCACAGGTACTACGCCCGGCGCTCATGCGCAAGTTGCGCCTCCGTCAATCCACGATCTCAATCCCGTCTTCGATATTAAAGCCTACGGAGCGCGCGGGGACGGCATAACCATCGATACCGCCGCCATCAACGAAGCAATCGCTGCAGCCCATGGGTGCGGCGGCGGTACCGTGCGATTTCCTCCGGGCGTCTTCGCTTGCTACTCGATTCATCTTAAGAGCAAAGTGGTGCTCTATCTCGAACCGGGAGCAACAATCCTGGCCGCGAGTGTTCCCGCAGAAGGCACCAAGAGCGGGGCCTACGATGCTGCGGAATCGAACACACCTTGGGAGGATTATCAGGACTACGGTCACAATCACTGGCACAACAGTCTCATTTGGGGTGAAGACCTCCACGACTTCGCGGTTCTTGGCGCAGGGTTGATTTGGGGTAAGGGCCTGAGCCGTGGTGCAAGTGAGTTACCTCTGGCCGAAACTCCGGGGATGGGCAACAAAGCGATCAGTCTCAAGAACTGCCGCAACGTGGTCCTGCGCGATTTCTCCGTGCTAGAAGGAGGACATTTCGCGGTCCTGGCAACGGGTGTTGACAACCTTACTATCGACAATTTATTGATCGACACGAATCGCGACGGCATTGATATTGACTGTTGCCGAAATGTGCGCGTTTCGAACTGCAGCATCAATTCCCCATTTGACGATGCCATCTGCCCCAAGAGTTCGTTTGCTCTCGGCTATGCCCGTCCGACCGAAAACGTCACCATTAGCAACTGCTATGTTACTGGCGCCTATGAAGTGGGCACCATGCTGAATGGAACGTGGAAGCGCTGGTCGTCGGATAAGAGTGAGCAGGCCAAGGTGTTGCCGTATTTTCCGGAGGAATTCAACGGAAGCATCAAACTTGGGACTGAATCTAACGGAGGGTTCAGGAACATCGCTATTTCCAATTGTGTGTTTGACGGCTGCAAGGGCTTCGCTCTTGAAAGTGCCGATGGCGCGATTGCGGAAGACATTACGCTTACCGGAATCACCATGCGTGATTGCACTAATACACCTTTGTTTCTGCGTCTGGGCAACCGCATGAGAGGCCCGAAAGGTGCCACGGTGGGGACCATGAGACGCATCATAATGAGCGATATCGTATGCAGCAATTCCGCGTCCAGGCTGGGGGGTGGAGGAATCATCGCCGGCATTCCCGGTCATCCGATCGAAGACATCAAGATCCACGATGTTTATCTTGAGCATTCTGGAGCGGGAAACAAAGAGATGGCTGCAATCAACCCACCCGAAGCTGAGGGGGACAATCCTTATCCCGATCCCGACATGTTCGGCGACATCCCCGCCAGCGGATTCTTTCTGCGCCACGTCAATAACATCGAGTTCGCCAATGTCGAGATTGCCTTCCGTCGGTCGGATGCCCGGCCGGTTTTCTGGATGGACCGGGTGGATGGAGCCGATTTTTTCCACGTCAAGACACCCAAGTTGCTCAGCGCCCCGGTATTCGCGCTTCATGACGTCCGCGACTTCCGCGTTGCCGCTTCGCGCAATGTCGCAGATGTTTACCTGGAAAAAGTCAAAGAGCAGCGGTTCTAATGGAAGTGCTGCAATTGACGAACCCTGCCGGCATCATGAATCGCCGTCACATTGGTAGAGGGAAGAGGGAATATAGATGAGGAGAGCGGGATGGCCCATCATTCTAGTGTTCACGTGGTGCGCTTGGTTTGTCGCGAATGCCTGTCACGCCCAAACAACTATGCTCCCCTCGATCGTGGAAACACTCGGCAAGCCCGTGCAGCCGCCGGCGGTCACACGGTTCCAGTTGGAGCAATATCTCATGGCGCGGATTCCGCCGCTGCCGGCGCCGTCAACACCTGAGTCGTGGACGGCCGAAGAGAATCGGCTCCGCGGGCACATTCTTGAGGATGTTGTATTCCATGGCTGGCCCCGTGAGTGGATCGACTCCGCACCACATTTCGAGGATGTGGGGACTATTGAAACTGAGCATGGTTACCGGATTCGCAAATTGCGCTACGAGATTGTCCCGGGCTTTATGTCTACGGCGCTTATGTATGAGCCCGACAAAATTAAAGGCCGCGTGCCCGCTGTTCTCAACTTGATCGGCCATGAGCCTGATGGGATCGCGGTCGAATACGAGCAGAAACGATGCATCAACTTCGCCAAACGCGGCATTCTGGCATTGGATCTCGGATGGATGCAGTTCGGAGAGCTATCCCAGACGGAGAACGGTCATGACTATGCGGCCCATCTTGATCTGGTCGGATCAAACGCTTTGGGTCTTTTCTATCTCGCAATGCGGCGCGGCCTCGATTATCTGGCAACACTGCCTGAAGTGGATCCGGCGCGGATCGGAGCGACCGGGCTTTCCGGGGGCGGTTGGCAGACGGTAGTACTGGGTGCTCTGGATCCTCGCGTTGCTGTTTCTGTGGAGGTGGCGGGTTTTGGGTCGCGCGAATCCAACCTCACCGCCCCAGGCGACACTTACGAAATAGAAGAAGACGCCCCAGATATCATGCAGGGGTTTGACTATCCCGAATTCATCGCGATGCGAGCGCCGCGCCCAACGCTGCTCATACACAACGCAGTGGATAGCTGCTGTTTCCGGGCACCGCTGGTCAAACCCTATATCTACACCCACGTAGCGCCATTCTTTCAGATGTTCGGCGCGTCAGATGCTCTGGCCTGGCATGAAAATGTTGACCCAGGGGTGCATAACTATCAGCGGGACAACAGGGTCCAAGCCTATCGCTTTTTCACAAAGTATTTTCATTTACCTGTCGCTGAAGACGAGATATTCAGCGATGGCGAGATCCGCAATGCAGATGGGCTTGCTGTGGGTGTGCCCGCCGACAATATGACAATACTCGGATTAGCGAGGAAACTATCGGCCAGGATTAGTCGCCAGCCGATTCCCACCGCTGGACCCGAGCGTACGGCGCGGACCCAACACGAACGAGAAAAGTTGAAATCAGTGATCCGCTACAAACCTGTTTCCATGTCGCGTGCCCTAAGGATGACGAACTCTAGAGGCATGATGTTTCAGAGCTTGTCCTATCGTTTCGACTTTTCGAACGGGCTGGCTGCTACGGGAGTATGGTTCAGACAAGATTCATCGCCCGATGGCGAGCCGATTACAGTTGTGCTCAATGACAAGGGCTACAAAGCTTCCGGGCAGGACGTATTTGATCGCTTGAGTGGGGGGCATGAGGTATTCGCGTTAGATCTCATCTTCAATGGGGCTACGATGCCGGAGGAGCCCGATTCGAGCGACTGGGAGCTTTTGGTCGATGGCAGCGGAGATCGCTCTTTGGGATTGGAGGTCGCGCAGTTGTTGGCATTCGGAGGATGGGTACGTTCCTCAACCGGGTCCACCCGTGTTCAATTGGTGACCGATGGAATTCGCAGCCAGACGATTGCTCTGATTGCGGCTGCTATCGACCCGGATGCGTTCTCAAGTGTCGTAACCCGCAACGCCATGAAGAGCTTTGCATATTTGCTCGACAAGCCGGTGCCTCTTCGTTCCGCGCCGGAACTGTTTTGCTTGGATCTGTACAAGGACTTTGATCTTGATTCTATTAGCGCTCTCGCAACCGCGGTCAACATTACTCAGCTAACCGTTGTCGATAGATAGGGACTACGAGGGTAAGGGATTGCGCGAGTAAGCGTTTGTTTCGCGCGCTAGCTGTCAAGTAGCCTCAAGCACGGCAGGGCTGCATTAGCAGCCCCTGCCACGACTCGGTAGACCTGTTCAATCGGCTGGACGCTACTTGACAAGAGGTGCACGATTTCTTTCTTCGATCGATGGATTGACTCATACAATCGTATTTTCGGGTCGCATCCATTCGCTTGAACGCGTTCTTCTTTACCGTGGAGGCGTATCGTGGCCAAACATAAGGAATATTCGGTACCATCGGTCGAACGGGCACTCTCGGCACTGGAATGTCTCACTCATGCGAAGCGTGGACTTTCACTTTCCGAAATTGGTCGTCGACTGGGAATTCCAAAAAGCTCGGCCCACCTGATCCTATCTACTCTCGAACGAAGGAGGTTTCTGCAGAAGAACGCGAAAACGGGTAGGTACTGTGTCGGTCTGCAGCTGGTCAGCCTGAGCAGGAGCGCCCTCGAGAACCTCGATCTGCGTGAAGAGGCTAGGCCTTTCTTGCGTTCTCTGATGCAAGAAACTGGGCTCACGGTACATATGGCGGTGTTGGAACGCGACGAGGCAGTAATCATTGACAAGGTTGAAGCGCCAGGATTGGTCAGGCTGGCTTCATGGATCGGGCGCCGCTTCGACGTCAACTGCACCGGAGTAGGTAAGGTCCTCCTCGCATTCCTCCCCGAGGACGAACTTGATTACCTGCTCAAGACCAAAGAATTTGCTCGACACAACAGTCGCACGATCATTTCAAAAAGCGCATTGAAACGGGAACTTAAGCTCGTCAAAGAGTCAGGATACTCTTTCGACAATGAAGAGGATGAACCGGGGGTGTGTTGCATTGGAGCTCCGGTGTTCGACGAGAGCGGGAGGGCTGTTGCCGCAATCAGTGTCGCGGGAATCACGAGTCAACTCGGAACCAATCGTGTTCCAAATCTGTCGCGAATGGTTAGGCGGGCGGCAGGAAGTCTCTCTGCGCGTCTAGGCTATATTGCGAAAGAGGCCAGGATGTCACATCGAGAGACATCGATTGAAGATAAAGCATGCTTATCTGAAAAATAACAATGGCTCGATTTCTAAGAAACAGCGAGCTCTGATTTGCTTGAGGTCGAAGGCGGAGCGAGCGCCCCGCTAGGTTCCATGTTCTACCTGCTGGACCTTAGAGAACTAGATAGGATTTGGCGAAAACCGAAGCCGTTTGGGGAGGCATAGCATGCGAGACGGGCATTCAGCAAACAAAAGAAACCCAGTGCGAACCTGGAAGCGCTCAACCGAGGACACTCCGGCTGGAGTAGTTGGTCTTGGGCTAATGGGGATGAGTATCATCGCCTGTCTGCTAGCCGCGGGCCACCCAGTAACAGCAGTAACCCGGAGTATTGCAAAACATAAGCAAGCACGCCGTCATATATGGATGCTCTTAAGGCAGATGAGGAAGCAAGGCATCCTACGGCGAGATCCATCCAAGGTGATCCAGAAGTTGGGCATTTCCGAGAATTTCTCGGACCTTCGAGATTCTCACATCGTGATCGAATCTGTCATAGAAAACCTCGACACCAAGAGAATTGCGTTGGCCCAGATTGAGGAAGTTGTTTCTCCAGAGACTCTGATTGGGAGTAACACTTCTGCGATTCCCGTTTCCGTTTTGCAGAACGGGACGAAGCATCCCGAACGGATCCTAGGCATACATTGGGCGGAGCCTGCCCATGTGACTCGTTTCTTGGAGATCATCTGCGGGAAGCGGTCTGAATTGCGGTGCGCGCAACGCGTGGTGGCGATGGCGAAAATATGGGGAAAGGAGCCCTCTCTGTTGCGGCGGGACATTCGAGGCTTCATCACGAACCGGCTTATGTATGCCATGTTACGAGAAGCCTTCTTCCTCGTGGAGAACGGTTACGCTAATATCGACGATGTGGACCGTTCGTTGCGCAACGATTTGGGATACTGGATAACCTTTGCTGGTCCCTTCCGATTCATGGATCTGACAGGCATTCCGGCATACGTAGCCGTGATGAAAGATCTGTTTCCAGAACTGTCCTGCGATACTAAGGTGCCAGCGCTGATTGACCAGTTAGTGGAGTCAGGTGCTCGGGGCGTATCTAACGCCCACGGGTTTTATCCGTATACCGCTCAAGAAGCCAGAAGATGGGAGAAACTGTTTCTCAAGTTTACATACGAGATTCGCGAATTAGCGCAGAAGTATCCTGAAAACATCGGCAATGATCGTCAGAATCCGAAAGCAGGTAAGGCTAAGATAACTTTGAGGAAGGGCGTTCGGTCGGAATGAAGTTTGAAGCAGCGCGGACAGCATTATTTATTTCAAGGGACAGCACGATATTTCCTCCGAAGAACAATGACCTGAAAGTTGGACATTTGTGACGTTATGAAAGAGGCCATACCGCATGCCTAAAGTTGAAATCAAACACCCTGACAAGGTGGCATCGACGGGTTCATACTCGGCAGGGGTCGAGATCGACGGCTGGCTTTTCATCAGCGGACAAGGACCACTGGACCTGCGGACTGGCGCCGTGGTCCGCGGATCGATTGAAGAAGAAACCCGACTGACGCTCAACCACATCGGAAAGGTCTTGCAGAGCGCTGGCTACAGCTTCGCTGACGTAGTAAAGTGCACCTGCCACCTCGAAGACATTCAAGACTTTGGCAGATTCGATAAAGTGTACGCTGAGTTTTTCCCCGGAATCCGTCCTGCACGCACCACCGTGCAGTCGGGGTTGGGCGACGGAATCAAGGTTGAGATCGATGCCATCGCGCGGAAGACGCGGTAGTCAATGAAAATCTCCGACCTGGACACCCCGGCTGTGCTGATCGATATAGACGTCATGGAGAGAAATCTCCAAAACATGAGTAACTACTGTGCTGCGCACGGTCTGAGACTGCGACCGCACACGAAGACCCATAAGATTCCTGAATTGGCACGCCTACAGTTGAGGCTGGGGGCTTCGGGTATCACTGTGGCAAAGTTGGGCGAAGCTGACGTCATGGCTGACAGCGGCGTGAACGACATTCTCATCGTTTACCCATTGCTCGGAGAAAAGAAATTGGATCGCTTGATGCGCCTGGCCGAGCGAGTCAGATGTGCGGTAGCGATTGATTCATTGGACGTCGCACAGGGGATATCCCGAGCTGCCTTGACAGCAGGAGTTACAGTGGGAGTGAGAGTGGAGTTCGATACTGGATTCGGACGGTGTGGCCTGCCCATCACGGAAGACTCTGTGGAAACGGCTAAGCGGATTCGTGAGCTTGCAAGTCTGCGATGGGAAGGTGTTCTGACCTATCCAGGCCACATCATGGGAACAGCCGCCGAGCGCGAGATCCTGCTAGCCACAGAAAATAATCGGCTCTCCACGCTGAAAGAGCTTCTCGATCGTCAAGGAGTCGACTGCGAAGTCGTGAGCGGGGGCAACACACCTGCCGCCTACATTTCCCATCGTTTTAAGAACGTTACTGAAATCCGGCCGGGTACGTATATTTTTAACGACAAGAACACCGTCTGCGCAGAAGCTGCGACCTATCGTGACTGTGCAGCAACGGTTCTCACTACGGTAGTGAGCGCCAGTGTTACCGGCAAAGTTATGGTTGACGCGGGAAGCAAGACTCTCTCTGCCGATCCGCTTCTCTCCGGTCTCAAACTTGGCTACGGGGAAGTCGTCAACTATCCCGACGCCATGATCGAGGATCTATCCGAAGAACATGGTCATCTGAATGTGCGGAAAGTGCGCAATCCACCAAAGTTAGGAGAACGGCTTCGCATTGTTCCCAATCACATATGTACCTGTATCAACCTGCATGATCGAGTCTATGGATGTAGTGGGGAGGACGTAGTGGTTCAGTGGGAGGTCAAGGGACGAGGAGAAGTCCAGTGATCAATAATTTCCCAAATCCCTCTGGCTACAAAGTGTGAAGCAACTGCCGACTTTTGTCCCGGGGGAGACGTTGGGCTCGATAAGACTAGGCTTGACTGCCTCCGGATGCCACGAGTTACTCGATGGCAATCTATGGATACGGGTAGCCTTTGGCCAAGGCTGCTTCGAGAGATGCGTCGTGGCCGTAGACGTCCCGGTAGAAGTGAAACTTCTCCGTCGTCCTGGACGATTGCCGTTCCATAAACAATCAGGATCGGTACCGGCTTCGTGAGATAAACGGTGTTGTTATCCAGTCCTTCCTGCATCGTGTGTTCAACCCGTTCCAGCGTCCAATCGGGTTTGTCTCGCAGCAGCCATTGCGCCATTTCCGCTGGATGCTCCAAGTGAATACATCCGTGGCTAAGGGCTCGCTCGTTGGTGGCGAACATATCTCGGCCTTCGGGCGTGTCGTGCATGTACACGTGATGCTCGTTGGGGAAGATGATCTTGAGCAAGCCCAGGGCGTTGTCCGGTCCTGGTCTTTCCCGGACCGTCAGCTTCCGGGCACGTAACTGCCGGAGTATATCGTCGCTGATTCTCCCCGATGTGACCAGCTTGCCGTCGCCAGTAACGACTTCGCTGCCGATCGATCCTCGGCTCGCCCGTTCGCTGCAAGAACTACGGAAACGCGCGTTGCACCAAGACCCTCAAGACTGGGTCTTCGCCAATAAAGGTGGCCAACCGCGGGGACAACAGAACATCCTGCACCGCCATGTAAGGCCCGCCGCATTAAGGGCTGGGATCGGAAAGATTGGTTGGCATACGTTTCGACATTCGTACTCGACCATGTTGCGAGGCGCGGGCACAGACATCAAGGTGCAGCAAGAATTGCTGCGCCACTCGACGATTCAGAGCACCCTGAATACTTACACGCAAGCAATTTCCCAGCAGAAACGTAGCGCAAACGGTTTAGTGGTGGGGATTCTACTCAATGAAAATGCCTCTGCGGAGCAGCCTCCCGCTAATGGGAGCTAAAAGGCACTCGGCACGCGATGTTTCGCACACGTGCAATTAGGTCCAAACGATTGTTTTTGCGGAGGTTAGGTTTGGTTGCGGGGGGTGGATTTGAACCACCGACCTTTGGGTTATGAGAAGGAGATTGGTAATATCAACAACTTACAAGACGCGGGTGGCCCTCGAAAAGCCTTGTAAGGAACGCTAGGGAATCCTTATTGGACAGTTAACGGACAGGCGAGTTTC